>Ga0129333_10003725_pt1 | contig 14294 bp, 9 predicted proteins | sample CPB6_08_DNA_FD_94474 | JGI IMG/M metagenome (GOLD analysis project Ga0129333, IMG submission 94474) | Freshwater to marine salinity gradient microbial communities from Chesapeake Bay, USA - CPBay_Sum_0.6_0.8_DNA | ecosystem: Environmental > Aquatic > Marine > Coastal | place: USA: Chesapeake Bay... | reverse complement strand
GGACAAGTTGCTGCAAGAGTGTGGTGTGGAGAAGGACGAACTGATGAGCAATCTGAAGTTTGCCCAAGCCCTGCGGTCACTGGGCGTCAACCCGCCGGTCAAGACTAGCCCACTCACTGGTAAAGAAACTTACGCATTCGCCAAGAACGACGAGGCGTTTTTGCGCCTAACCGAGCACCCGGACTGGAGGGTGCAAGGGTTGGTAGCAGCGAGACTGGGGCTGAAGTCCACATTAGAGGAAACCCGCACTCAGCGGTTCTTGGAAATCGCCAAGCGTGGCCCACTACCCGTGCCCTTGCGGTACTACGCCGCGCACACTGGGCGGTTTGGGGGCGACGACAAAATAAATATGCAGAACCTGCCAAGCCGAGGGGACAACGCGGGCAAGATCAAGAAGGGGATCATGGCCCCCGAAGGGTTCAGCATCATCGACGCCGATTCGTCTCAAATTGAGGCGCGGGTCTTGGCGTGGCTGTCGGGGCAGGACGACCTGACGGAGGCGTTTGCCCAAGGTAAGGATGTCTACAAGAAGATGGCATCTGCCATTTACAACAAACCCGAGGACTCCATCGACAAGCCCGAGCGGTTCATGGGCAAGACCGCAGTGTTGGGTTGCGGTTACGGGATGGGGGCGGTGAAGTTCCAAGCCCAACTCAAGACATCCGGGGTGGTGGTTTCGTTGGACGAGGCCCGAAGGATCGTGGACGTATACCGCCAAACAAATTATGCTGTAACGACGCTATGGCGGCAGGCCCAGACCGCGTTGATTTCAATTTCGCGGTGGGAGGACGGCGCTATCTCGCTTGGTCGGCAGGGGGTTCTGTCGGTGGACACGAGAAACGCCTCAATCCGACTTCCAAACGGACTGCATCTGCGATACGATGACCTGAAACTGCACGAGGGTGAGAAGGGGCCTGAGTTCTCATACCGCACCCGCAAGGGGCGCACCCGCATCTACGGCGGGAAGGTTATTGAGAACGTTTGTCAGGCGTTGGCTCGCTGTTTGATTGCAGAACAGATGCTAAAAATTAGCAAGAGATACAAGGTTGTGCTGACTGTGCACGACGCTGTGGCCTGTATTGCACCCGATGCAGAGGTTGCAGAGGCGAAGGCGTACGTAGAAGAATGTATGCGGTGGACACCCGAGTGGGCCGCTGGCCTGCCTGTTGATTGCGAGTCAGGAGTTGGGAAAAGTTATGGAGATTGCTGAAGTCATTGATTACGCCCATCCCATCATGCAGGCTGAGAGGGCGTTAAAAGATGTCCACGATGCGGCGTTGCGTAAGGATTGGTGCTCTGCCCGTGAAAACGCGTTGGCCGTAATCAAGTGGATGGCTGAGACGCACAGCGCACTGTCCCACATGGAGAGCAGGGACAAGCGGTGAAGTGGTCTTACAGTAGCCTGAAGTTGTTTGAGCAGTGCCCCCGCAAGTATTACCATTTGCGGGTGGCAAAAGACTTTAAGGAAGACGACAACGCCGAGCACTTGATGTACGGCAAGCGGTTCCATGAAGCCGCCGAACATTACATACGCAGTGGTACGCCCCTGCCCGAATACTTCCTATTTGCTAAATCCGCGCTTGACGGATTAAACCAGTTCCCGGGGGAAAAGTTGTGCGAACACCCGATGGGCATTACAAAAGATCTGCGCCCGTGCACGTTTGATTCCCCCGAGGTGTGGTTTCGCGGCATAGCCGACCTGCTCATTTTGAACCGAGCCCAAGGCGAAGCCCGAGTGGTGGACTACAAGACAGGCAAGAGCGCCAAGTATGCCGACCCTGACCAATTGGAGTTGATGTCGTTGTGTGTCTTCAAGCACTTCCCCGAGATCAAGCGCGTCAAGTCAGGGCTGCTGTTCGTGATTGCAAACTCTTTGGTCAAGAGCAGATGTGACGTGTCGCAGCAAACCGTGTTGTGGGAGAAGTGGACGACCCGGCACCAAAGGTTGAAAATTGCGATGGACAACGACGTGTGGAACCCGCGCCCAAGTGGGCTGTGCCGAAAGCACTGCGTGGTGACGAGTTGTTCACACAATGGGAGAAATTGATATGCCGTACACCAAGTCGCCAAGGCCGTACAAGCACGAGTACGAAATGCAGAAGAAGCGGGGCGAACACGACGACCGCATGGAGCGCCAACGCGCACGGCGCGAGTTGGACAAGAAAGGCGTGAACCGCAAGGGCAAGGACGTGTCGCACACGAAGGCATTGGCGAAGGGCGGCACCAACGCAGACGGATACCGCTTGGAAGCGCCGAGCAAGAACCGCAGTCGCAACCTGCATCACAAGGGCGAGCGTAAGTGAAGACCCCTACTTGATCTTGCGGGGGCAACGCGCTACATTTGAGTGATGCCCGACGGGGGCTACCGCTGTAAGGTGTGGGTGGGCGGTGAAACAAAACTACACCAACAAGAGCACAGAATTTAAGTAGGGAATCCTTCCCTCTCTTTCTCCGCTGTGTGATCTTGTAGAGCAGAAGAGAAGGCAGGCATAGACGCAGACGGCAGAGTGGAGACCCCACTCTGCCTGTTCTGCCATCTGTGAACACGAGGCAAGATGGAAATCGTTTCTAACAAAGCGTTACTTCTGAAGTTGCGTGACCCTAAAAAAGTCACTGCTGTGATACCAAAGAGCACACTGCTGGACGAGCATCGTGTGCTTGTGAAGTGGGGGCTGGACGAAGCGCACGTCCTCAAAAACCTCAAGATAAAAAACGTCCCGTCGCCCATACTCAAGGAGTACAACTGGCCCGGGATGTACAAGCCGTTTGAGCACCAAAAGGACACGGCGTCCTTCCTCACCCTGCACAAACGCGCTTTCTGCCTCAATGAACAAGGCACCGGAAAGACTGGCTCAGTAATTTGGGCGTCCGACTACTTGATGAAGCAGAGCCGAATTCGGCGCGTGTTGGTGATCTGCCCCTTGTCCATCATGGACAGCGCGTGGAGAGCAGATCTGTTCAAGTTTGCAATGCACCGCACAGTGGCTGTGGCGTATGGCACAGCAGAGAAGCGCCGGGACGCCATAAACAGTGGTGCTGAGTACGTCATCATCAACTACGACGGCGTGGAGATTGTTGCTGACGATCTCGCCAACGGAGGGTTTGACCTCATTGTGGTGGACGAGGCCACGGCGTACAAAAACGTTCAGACAGTCCGATGGAAGACCTTGGCTAGATTGATGCGCCCTGACTCATGGCTGTGGATGATGACGGGCACCCCCGCTGCGCAATCGCCTCTTGATGCTTACGGCTTGGCAAGGCTTGTTAACCCTATGGGCGTACCTAAGTTTGCTTCGTCGTTTAGAGACATGGTGATGTTCAAGGTCGGGCAGTTCCGCTGGGTGCCTAAACCATCAGCGACGCAAACAGTTTTTGACGCGCTCCAACCCGCGATTCGCTACACCAAGGACGAGTGCCTAGACCTGCCTGAGATGACGTACGTGGATCGCGTCGTTGAACTGACCAAGCAGCAGCAGAAGTATTACACCGCGCTCAAAAACAAGTTGGTGATCGAAGCGGCAGGAGAGGCCATCACGTCAGTCAACGCGGCCGTCAACCTCAACAAACTCCTGCAATTATCTTGTGGCGCGGTGTACTCTGATTCGGGCGAGACGATTGAGTTTGACATCCGCAACCGCTACTCAGTGCTCAAGGAGGTGATTGACGAGGCATCCAAAAAGGTGTTGATCTTTGTGCCGTTCCGCAACGCAATCGAGATCATCACAGCCAAGTTGCAGAAAGATGGCTACGCAACCGAAGTCATCAACGGCGACGTGCCCGCCCACAAGAGGGCGGACATATTCAAGCGGTTCCAAGAAACGCCTGACCCACGCATCTTGGTCATACAACCACAAGCCGCATCGCATGGCGTCACTCTCACAGCGGCGGACACAGTGGTTTGGTGGGGCCCAACAAGTAGTTTGGAGACGTACGCGCAGGCCAACGCCCGCGTGCACCGCGCAGGGCAGAGACATCCTACAACAGTTATACGTTTGATAGGATCCAACGCTGAACGCCACGTTTACAAAATGCTTGACGCTAAAGAAGATATACACACACAAATAGTTGACCTCTACAAGGGGTTACTTGACTGAGTGACGAAATGTCACTACAGTGCGGCGTTACTAACTAAAACGGAGATACGAGATGGACGAGTCTGAGAAGGCCGGGGGCACCGTTCCCCCTGAAAAGTTGGTGCGGGTCTATTTGAAGATGCGTGAGGCCAAGGACAAGTTGGTCAGAGCGCACGAGACCGCACTGGACAAGTTGGAAAGCGACATGAAGCAGGTCAAGGCTGCACTGCTTGACTACTGCAAAACTCAGAACGTGGACAGCGTTCGCTTGGCTGATGGGAGCGGTATGTTCTACCGCACCGTCAAGAAGCGGTACTGGACGAGTGACTGGGAGTCCATGAACCTTTTCATCTTGGAGCACAAGGTTCCCGAGTTGTTGGAAAAACGTCTGCATCAGGGCAACACGCAAGCGTTCCTTGAGCAGCACCCCGAACTGCTGCCACCGGGGTTGAACGTGGACAGCGAGTACACCATCACTGTCAGGAGATCGTAGAGATGGAAGATAAATATGTGGACATACAAAAGTTGTCGGAACACTTCATGGTGTCCGTATCCACGGTTCGTATTTGGATTCGTAAGGGCATCCTGCCCGCCGAGTCCTACCTAAAGGTTGGCAATACGTTCCGGTTCAAACTGCCCGAAGTGGAAGCCGCTCTGCGGGACTACACCAAGAGGCAAGACAAGAAGATGACCGACCCACAACCCGCGTCAGTTGACGAAGACTTTTAAGGAGATACGAGATGAGCGAAATCACTCTGTTCAAAGGCGGCGTACCAACGTTCCTGAAGGAATTTCAGGATGACACCACTGACAGCCTGTCAGGAGGCGAACTTGGTCAACGCCGAATCAGCATCAAGGGCAACGTGTTTCGGGAGATGATCGGTTCCAAAGAGTACCGTGTCAGTGAAGATCGCGCCATGAACGTGATCATCATCAAGGCGTCGCCCAAAAACCATCGCACGTACTTCTCGGGGGCGTACGTAGAGGGGCAAGCAGCAACGCCGACCTGCTGGTCTGTTGACGAGGTGTCCCCTGCACCCGATGTCCCTGAGAATCAGCGGCAAGCATCCCGGTGCATGGACTGCCCTCAGAACGTCAAGGGTTCGGGTCAGGGAGACAGCCGAGCCTGCCGTTACAGCCGCCGCATCGCCGTGATGCTTGAAGGCGAGGTGGACAAGCGCGAGGTGTATCAAGTGATCCTCCCGGCTACGTCGGTGTTTGGAGATGGCGAGAAGGGTAAATTGCCCCTGCAAGCCTATGCCCGTCACCTGAAGGCCCACGGGGTTCCGATCGCGGGAGTCATCACCGAGATGAGGTTCGACACTTCTGTGCCCACGCCGAAACTTGTCTTCAAGCCCGTTAGGCAGATCACCGAGGCCGAGTTTGGTGTCGTGTGCGAGATGCGGGATTCGGTGGAAGCCGAGGAAGCCATCAAGATGAAGGTCGCCCCGCCCAAGCCTGTGCGTGATCAAGAAGCGCCGAAGCCGAGCAAAGCGAAAGCCGAGCCCGTCGAGGAAGACGAACCCGCCCCGAAGAAGGTGGCTAAGAAGTCTGAGCCTGCTCCGAAGGGCAACAGCCTTGACGATTTGGTCGCTGGTTGGGATGACGAGTAAAGCGGTTACGGGGGTGCGGAGACGCCCCCCTTTTTGCCCACTCATCAACCTTCAACCATTGCGGCCATGCAAACCCAAGACTTCCTCAATGCTGTATTGGGAGGCGACGGCTACATCTGCATCTTCGGGGCTAACGCCGAGAAGAAGCGGGTTGTTCAGAAGTTGTATCCCACAATCGACGCTGCGTCAGCGGCGGCGACGAATCTTCAAGAAGAAGGGTTTGATGCCTACTTTGGACTGGCGACCTACGAGACCGACAAGTCTCGCAAAGCCGATAACGCCAAGCACCTGAAATCTTTTTTCCTCGACATCGACTGTGGCCCCCACAAGAGCGCCACGGAAGGTTACCCGGGGGGACAGACCGATGGCATAGCGGCGCTTCGCCAGTTTGCAACCACTGTAGGGCTACCCCGCCCGATCATTGTCAACTCGGGCAGGGGTCTGCACATCTATTGGCCTACTACAGATGTTGTTCCTGTGGAGGAATGGCTACCTGTTGCTGAACGGCTGAAAGAACTTTGCAGCAAGCACGGACTTCTTGCCGACCCCGTTGTCACTGCGGACGTTGCCCGAGTGCTTCGCGTACCGGGCACCCGTAACTTCAAGGACATCCCTCCCCGTCCTGTAAACCTGATTGGTGGGCTGTCACCAAGCATCGAATTCTCAGAGTTCAAAAAGATACTGGAGCGTGACGCGCCCATAAAGCGCGTTGCCCCTTTGAAGGCTGCTACTCACGCAGTCGACGACGATCTGACCTCCGCCATTCTTGGCAACTACAGGAACGTTTTTCGCACGATCGTAATGAAGACAGCCGCAGGTCGCGGCTGTGAGCAGATTCGGCACATCATCGAACAACAAGAAACGATGAGTGAGCCGATGTGGCGTGGCGGCTTGTCGATCGCCAAGTTCTGTATTGATTCGGAACGTGCCGCGCACAACCTGTCAAGCAAGCATCCTGAGTACGACCCTGACGAGACAGCCCGAAAACTGGATCAGATAAAGGGGCCGTACACGTGCGACACGTTTGACAAGTTGAACCCGGGCGTATGCCCCCAGTGCCCAAACAAAAACAAAATTAAAAGCCCGATTGTTCTTGGCCGTGAGGTGCAAGAAGCGACAGAAGAACAGAGCGTTGTAGAGGATGTCCCCGAAAACGCCCCGTCTTCAGGCAAGCAGAAGTATGTCATCCCGGCGTATCCAAGGCCGTTTTTCCGTGGCGTCAATGGCGGCGTGTTTAAGCGCACCAAAGACAGGCAGGGTGATCCGATAGAGATCCCTGTTTACCACAATGACCTGTACCTTGTACGTAGGCTGTCCGACCCTGAAATAGGGGAGTCAGTTGTAGTTCGGCTTCATCTGCCTAGAGATGGTGTGCGAGAGTTCACTGTCCCGTTGGCTTCGATGCTGTCCAAAGACGAGTACAGGAAGTACATGGCGATGCACGGCGTTGCCGTTGTAAAGATGGATGAACTCATGACATACACGACCGCTTGGGTAAATAAACTTCAAAGTGAGGCAGGGGCTAGTTTGGCACGGCGTCAGTTTGGGTGGGTGGACAAAGACATGACGGCGTTTGTCGTGGGCGATAAAGAAATCTACCCCGATCGAATTGAACACAACCCGCCGTCTAACGCCACTCTTCGCCTGATGCCGACGATGCAAACGAGGGGGACGTTGGAGGGGTGGAAGAAGGTTGCAGAGTTCTACAACCGCCCCGGCATGGAGATGCACCAGTACGTGCTTGGGTTGTCCTTTGGGTCTCCGCTTGTAGCGTTCAGTTCCGACGGCGCTGCCCTGTTTCATATGTTTAGCAAAGACACCGGGTTCGGCAAAACAACCGCCATGAAAGCCGGGAACAGCGTTTGGGGCGACCCCAACGAGATGCTGTGCCAAGAGAGGGACACCTTTGCAAGCAAGATGAACCGGGCAGAAGTTTGGAAAAACGTCTTCTTGTCTATTGACGAGTTGACCAACATACAGCCCAAGGAAGCAAGCGATTTCCTGTATCAGTTGACAGGCAAGAAGCAGCGCAACCGCATGGGCGGCACGGGTAACGCAGAGAGATTCCGTGGAGAGGCGTGGAAGTTGAACGTATCCAGCACCGGCAACTCAAGCCTGATGTCTAGGATACTGATGTACAAGGCGATGCCAAAAGCAGAAGCCGTGCGCGTCATTGAAGTGCCAGCGCAGCAATATAAGTTTGATAGCAAGGCCGAGACCGACGAGTTCAATCAATGCCTTGACGAGCACTACGGACACGCCTGCGTTCCATACATGCAGTTCGTGCTTCAGAACCTGAAGCAGTGCAGGGAGTTGTTTGTAGCCATGCAGAAACGAGTCGACTCCGCAGCCGACTTGTCTCAGCCACATCGGTTTTGGTCGGCTCAGGCAGCGTCGGCGTTGGCGGGGCTCACAATCGCAAAGCGTTTGGGGCTGGTCAACTACGATCTTAAAGAGGTGTTCAAGTGGATCGTGGAGCAGATCCTCGCCAATAAAGAAGGGCTTGCGGCAGCGGCAAATGACCCTGAAGATCTGCTGACGATGTATTTGGCTGAGAACTACAACAACGTTCTACGCATCAAGAGCACTGACGACGCACGGGGCAAGGCAGCGGCGGACGAGTACATCGTGCCCGACAGCGCACCAAGGCTACAACTTGTTGCTCGGTATGAGTACGATCTCAAGCGACTGTATCTGCTGCCCAAGCCGTTTAAAGAGTGGTGCCTCAAGCAGCAACTGCACTACGCGGATGTTGTGGATGGGCTGAAGAAGGGCACCGCCCGCGCTCATGTGAAAAAGGTTCGGCTCGGTAAAGGCACCCGCATGAACATGCCCCCGGTAGATGTGCTTGTACTGGACTGCACCTCCTTTATGTCCGACGAACCGGAGCCTGTCGATGCGCTATTCGAGACGGCGGGAGGGTGAGATAAACCCTGATGGTGTACCGATTACTGTGGTGTGGAGCGCAATGGTGGTGGGCGCATCCGTTTTCATTCCAGCAGTAAACATTACACGCCTTGCCAGACAGATGAATGCTGCTGCGTCTAAACGAAATATGGCGCTCAAGTGGGCCGAGAGGATTGAGAACGGGAAACTCGGAGCCCGCTTTTGGAGAGTCCTATGATACGATTCGGCTCGGTAGTGCAACGCTACCGTTTTCCATCTCGTATCTCCTTGATCAGATTGATCGCACCCCGGCCCCGCGCCGGGGTTTTTTATTCCTCGTCGTCTCTGTCGCCTTCCAACTCGGATGCAAGCGTAAGCAACTCAGACCGCATGGAGTTGCTAATGGTGATCCCGTGATACAACTTCTGACGTGACACGAGATAAGACTCCCGCGACTTCATCATTGTCTCAAGCATGGCGGATTGCCCACCTAAACTCGGATGCTTGTCGTAGAGTTTCTTCATGCCTTCGTAGGCTTCAGCATACTTTGACTGGTCGTTCTCTCTCGCCGCGTCGTTCATTTGTTGCAGGAACTTTGTACGCTGCGTGTTGACAGACTTGTCTACGCCCTTGATCACGGCGTTAATTTCCAACTGCTTGGTGTACTCGGCGGGAGTAAACCCAAGCATCTGAGCCGCAATGTTCCACGCACCGACGTCGCCAACGATCGGGTCTCCTCGCTTGGTCTCTATTCCTTCGGTTGCGTAGCGGTAACCCTTTAAGAGACTGCTCAACCACACAGGAGACATTGTCTCGACGCCTCGTTGGAACTCCCCCTCATTTATCATTTCCATGCCGCGACGAATGCGCTCAAACGATCCGTAGACAGGGCCACCAAAGTAGTTGGCAGCGATTTCGGCCAAGGTTGCGCTGTCTGAGGCAAACGGGTTCTCGCGGAAAATTAGGTCGTTCAAACCCGTGCGCTCAGAGATTGAGAGCCCGGATAGTTCATTGATAAGCCCCTTGTACCAAAGGTCACCCGCTGTGCTTTGCACGACAGCGCCAAACGGTGGGTCGTCGTCATCTTTAAACATGTTGTAGATGGCGGCGATAAGGCCAAAGCCCGGCAGCCCGCGAAGCCCTGAGAACAGCAAAGCCGAGCCGAATATCATGGGCAGTTGCTTGCGTGCTGCGCTACGAACCTCTGACGGTTGACCGCTAAACGCTTCCGCAGTCAGTTTGGTCAGCAGGTAGTACATGGACACGCCGTAGGACTTGAACATGAACAGCACCTTGCCCAACGAGTTTTGGGCAATCCGAGGTGCAGAAGCAGCAGACACGCCCCCGTTGGTCAGTTGGGAGGTGTAGATCGCCTCCTCTGCCGCACGCTGCTCCATCTCCTGCTGAGACAGATTGGGTTCTTCCTTCTTAAGCCGCTTGAGTTCAAGATCGTAGGTAGCCATCAAGGCCACTTGACGATTCATCCGTTCAGCGTGGTGGAAGATAAATCCACCAGCAGCGTTCACAACCGACAAAGGACTCTTGCGGCCGTCAACCTCAAGCACGTCGTACATCATGGAGCGGTTTAGTTGCCCCATACGCGTGGCTACTTCTACCAGCGTCTTGTACTTCTTTATATGTTCGGGCAGCGTTGGGTCGTCAAAGTTGTAGTTGTCAATCGACGGCATAGCGTTGCGGACTGCCTTCTGCCCCGTCGATCCGTAGACATCAACTTCTCGCTGCAACCCGCTTGTCATGTAGGCACGTGCGGCTTGGGTAACTGCCTTTGACGACGCCCCCAGTCCGTACTTACCGCCAAGATACGGCAGCAGGATCAGCGGCACTTGCGTCATGTTGACAAGTGCTGAAGAAATGTTAAACCCAAGAAGATACTGAAAGCCGAATGAGGTAAGTATCCGGGAAGTGTTGTTGACAGTTGGCGTTATGGCAACGTCAATCCGGGCATCCAACTCATCCGCGTATTCTTTGGCGATCCTGTTGTCCTGACCGCCTTTTTTGCTGATACTGATGACGTGCTCGCGCATGTCTTGGCGCTCTTTGTTTAGCAGCGCCGCGTATTTCATGTTGGAGATTTGGCGGGAGATTGAGTACGCTTTTTCCCGTAGTGCACGAACCGAATCCCGTGAGTAGCCCTCCGTGCCTTTGCGCTTTTGCAGGGCTTGTGCAAACGATGTTTCAGGAAGTGTGGACAGGAACAAGCGCAGCACTTGCTCCATCGACGCATCGTACTTGGCGCGGTCGATCTCACTCTTGGGCCGGGCCTGCTCCATCATCCGCATCACACCATGAACAAATGATGCGGGTGGCGCATTGCGGTAGGAAATTTCTGACATGTTGGCGTAAGTGGAGATTTCACTTACCCCGCGCCCTTCCGCTTGCATCTGCTTGAGGATTTCGACGTCCCTGTTGCGCTCGCGTTCGGTTTCGTACGCCCTAACAAACATCTCCGTACGCCCCGTCCTGTCGGGTGCGTGATAAGACAGCCAGTAGTCTCCGTTACGAGTAAGCGGGAAGTACGGATCAATGTCGCCCTTCTCAACCAACTTCTGGAAGATGTAGTCCTTCATCTTCACGCGCATCTCTTCGGATTCAACCGTGTCGTTGATGCGCACGCCGATTGCGGCTTTGACTTCGTCGTACAACTTGGCGTACACGTCACGCATCTGTACGTAGAGATCTTTGCCCCCCGGGATGCTGTCAAGTTTTTGCTTCAGGTCGTAATGGATGTCCAAGACCTGATCACGATACCCCGGGTCGTAAGAGTATTTATCGACGTAATACTGTTGAGGTCTGGTTGGGTCTACCCCCATCGTTGTGCTGTCGTACACGACGTCGTTAAACTTCTTTGTGACGTCGATACCCCACTCTTTTACACGCTTCTCGGCAATAGCAATGACAGGCTCAATCCTCTGATTGCGCACGCTTTCATCGCCCCCACGAGCGTCAAACAACTCAGTGATCCGGGCTGCTTGAGGCACATGCTTTTGTGCCACGTCTCTCAGCGCGTGCTGCGGCAGGGTGGACAGAAGAATGTTGCGCCCCTTGCTGCCAAGCGTGTTCTTCATGAACTCATGCACGCCGTCGGCACGTTCTGGGGTCATGAACGGCAAGCGTTCAATTTGTTTTGCTACCCCTTCAAAGAAACGGCCTGCGGCTGACGATCTTGGGTCAGCAACTGCTGCGTACAGTCGCTCACTCTCACGCATGGCCGGGGCGGGGGACAAGATAGCCCGAATGTGGCGGTCTGCAACATCAAAAGCGGTCTCAATCGGCTTGGACTCCCTACCCATGAGGCGTCGGAAGAAGTTCTGCACGATGTTGACGAACCGCTGCCATGCCGTTATGGCCCCGCCTTTGGGGTTGATGGCCGACAACTTGTCTTTGAAGTCTTGATTTGCCCATGCTTCTGAGGCAAACTCGTCCAACGACGTGGCACCGTACGCAGTGTCAAGGCTATCCTTTACGTCGTTAAACAGCGCCTGCATCTGTTTGGTAACAGGATGCGACGGGTTTGCAAGCACATGGGACATGGCCGAGTGGCCCACCTCGTGGAACAGCGTGTGTTCATTTAGGCCGAGGTCTCGGTCAAGTTGTACAGAATTTGTCTTTGGGTCATACACCCCCGGGACTCGCTGCCCAACGTCGTTGGTCAGGTTTGTTACCACCGAGATAGTGGGGTTGACCTTCGCGTCGAGCAGCGCACGAGCCATACCGCCCGTGTCCCCGTTGAACTGAGCCAAGAGGCTCAACGCCAGCCGCGTGTCACCCGCCTCAATAGCCGCAAGCACTCGGGGGTGCAGTGCACGTGAGTAAGGGCTGGCCTCTTCAAGACTCAAAGGCTTGAGGAACATGCTTTGAAGCGCCGCCGTAGCAGTTCGCTCGGCCTCTACTTTTTCTTCGTACGCAGTAGCACGCGCTTTTTCATCGGGCTCTACAGACTTCTCAATGTTCGCAGCCTCTTCCTCCAATTCGGCCGCACGCTCTTGTGCTGCCTTCATCTCGGCCGCAACTTCTTCGTACTGCGGGCTGTCCTTGCCAAACTGTTTTTCGACCGCTTTTAGTTCGGTCATGGCCGCATTCAGCGCGTCTTGCGCCTGCGATTTAGTTTCTTCAGCCTCGCGCAGTGCGCGTTTTGTCTGAGCAACTACTTGACGTTCTTTTACTGCGCGTTCCTTGGCAAACGCCTCAGAGTTGTCACGCTCCTTTTTGTACTGGGCTTTAAACTTTTTTAGTTGCGCCCGCGCATCGGGAGAAAGATTGCGCCGAGCCCACTCATCGGCAAGTTTTGCAGATTCGCCACCAGTGCCTTTGAAGTAGTGTTGCATCGCCTCCGGGGTAACGCCGTAAGCGCGCATTTCTTCCGCCTTGGGCAAGTACGTGCGGTACCCCGGCGTGGCGTAAATAAGGTCAAACGCAATTGCATCAAGCGCGTCTACAACCCGAGGGGTCTTGCTGAAGTAAGCAGTGACGGCCTTCTCCATTGGGGTGCCCTTGACAGCCTCCCCTTTACGACCAATAACTTTTGCAACCTTTACCCTGTCTTCCAGCAGGTCAGGCTCGTTTTTGTTTTTATCAAGGCCGAACCGGCTAATGCTTGAGTACTGATCCTGTAACTTCTTTGCCGCTTGCAGGACACCAATGTCTTCTTCAGTCAACGATTGCAGCGCCTCTTCCTCGGCGGCAACGTCGGCTACCGCAGACAACAACGATTTTTTACCCGTGTCTTTCTTCGCCCTTGGTTTTTTCGGTGCGGCAGGAGCGGCAGCAGGGGCAGGAGTTGGCGCGGGAGTTGGCGCAGCGGCGGTGGGGGGAGCGGCAGCAGGAGCGGCAGCAGGAGCGGCAGCAGGAGCGGCAGCAGGAGCGGCAGCAGGAGCGGCAGCAGGAGCGGCAGCAGGAGCAGGAGTTGGCGCAGGAGTTGGCGCAGGAGTTGGCGCAGGAGTTGGCGCAGGAGTTGGCGCAGGAGTTGGCGCAGGAGTTGGCGCGGGAGTTGGCGCAGCGGCAGCAGGAGTGGCAGCAGGAGTTGGCGCAGCGGCAGCGGCCTTACGCTGCTTCGCTACAAATTCATCTGCCGTCTTAATGTCTCTTTGTATGCCTTCAAGCGTAACCGCTAATTTAGTGCCGTTGATGCTCTTGCCGTCAACCGCCGCCTTCATCAGTTCAGTAAAACGATCAACGGAAAAAGATGTAGAGCCATACGCAAGAAGTGCTCCGGGCTTTGCAAGCCCTTCGTCTACAAGCGCCGTAATCCGGGCATCTGATTCGCGCTTGGCCGCAAGCAGGCCATTTGGATTAAACGCGTGAAACAGCACCCTCTCTCTGTTCGGCCATAGGCCAGCCGTTTTGGCTTGTTGAGTGACAAAGTTATACCGATCCACAAGCGGGCCCGACACAGCAGGCGCGGGAGCGGGAGCAGGCGCGGGAGCGGGAGCAGGCGCGGGAGCGGGCGCGGGAGCGGGAGCAGCGGCACCGGGTAGTAACTCTTTGGGGTCTATGCTACTCCCGGTCAAATTTTGCCACTGCTGTTTTAAGTCTCCCAACTGCTGATCAAGCGCATCAAATTTAACCCGCGCAGGGCTGCGCTTAAAGGGGGCCCGCCCATCCTTGGTCATCAGTGCCTGCTTGTCCAGCACAACTTGACGCATCTGGTTCAAGAGTGTTTCACGTGAAACACCTTCGGCAACGGGCGCAGGCGCAGGAGCAG
>Ga0129333_10003723_pt1 | contig 14296 bp, 11 predicted proteins | sample CPB6_08_DNA_FD_94474 | JGI IMG/M metagenome (GOLD analysis project Ga0129333, IMG submission 94474) | Freshwater to marine salinity gradient microbial communities from Chesapeake Bay, USA - CPBay_Sum_0.6_0.8_DNA | ecosystem: Environmental > Aquatic > Marine > Coastal | place: USA: Chesapeake... | reverse complement strand
TAAATTAAATTATACATATTATCTATATGGCAAATTCATACTTAAATATTGTAACATTTTTATTAACTACATTATTTTATTACTTGGCATTGAAACCTGCATTGCCTTATACTTTATATAGTAATAAAGAAGAATATAAGAGTTACATAAGCAATAGCTATATGTATTTAGCTGTTTATTTGTTACTTGTTATTTTAATTCAATTTATGGTAAATTCATCTATAATTGCATCCAATTGTGGCGGAAATATTACTGAAAATATGGGAGCCGCAGGTGTATTAACGTTTTTACCTTGGATTCTTATTTTTGGCGTATTAGTTTTAATATTAACTATTTATCCTGGTTTTAAAAGTGCATTTGCTGATGTTATTGGTTATTATTATGTATCTGGTCCTTCTACTAAATTACTTACGGAATTATTAGTTAATAAAGATATCGAAAAGAAACTATTAGATGATCCTAATATGACTCCTCAAAAGAAAGAAGCACTCGAATCTGCAGCCGATGCCATTATTAAAATATGTGGTAATACATCAATATTAATAAATCAAATTGTTCCAAGTAATTTTGACCAATATTGGAGTATTTTAAAACCTTTAATGAAAGATAAATATCAAGCAGAAGGTCCTGAAGCAGATAAAATGAAAAATGATTTATTTGAACTCGTAGTTACAAGAGATAATGTTGGTGAAGCTATGTGGTATATTTATACTGGTTTACTTCTTACATCTATTGTTCAGCTTAAGATAACAAATCGTGGATGCAGTAGCAACCCTAAGACTATGGAAGCTAATTATCAAAAATTTTTACAACAAGAACAAACTGCAAAAGAAGCAAAAGAAAAGACTTCTGCTACCTACACTATAACTAATTAGAGATATTTAAAAAATTGATTTAAAAAAATCAATATAATTAATATATAATAACCTTAAAATGAGCGATAGTTGGGAAGACTGGGAAAACGAAGATTTTGAGATTCCTGTTTTAAATGTTCGAACGCCAGAACAGTTAAAACGATTAGAAGAGCAAAAATTAATAGAAGAAGCAGACATTGACTTAGCTAAGGATTTAATTTGTAATAATAAAAAAGAAGAAGATGAGGATTTGGTATATGAAGAACTTAAACGTTTAGAACAATCTGCAAAAAATAAAAATATTCCGCAAAAAGTTCAAATACCTCCTAAAAAAAATAAACCAGCTAAGAATACAGATAAACAGAAAGAAAATGAACAAAAACAAAAAGAACTATCTAAAAAATTAAAGGAAGAAAAAGCTAAAAAATTAAAGGAGCAAGAAATATTTGGTGAAGCTGAGTATGATGATGAATACGCTGATTATGAAGACCAATTTTATTAAAAATTATAATTTATATTTAAAGCTATAAAATAAATTATAATATGAATAATCAAGAAATATTAGATAAATACAAAGAATCATTGTCTATTTTATGTGATAAATATGACAATAATAGCGATTGGGATGTTTATGAAGACAAATATAAAAAGATTTTTTTTTCAAATAATATTGTAGAAAAATCTTTTTCAAATATAGCAAGACAGTTTAATATAGATTCTTTAATGTATTCAATGCCATGTTTATTTTATAGAGATAATCAATGGTATAAATATAGTGGAAATCATCCAGAACAAATACAATTAAATAATGCCATACAATTAACTAATATCGAATTATTTAAACTAATTAAAAGAACTTTGTATAATAGAGAGAAAAATAGAATAATTGACAGGTTATTAATTCCTGAATATCCACTTAATTTAGAAGAATTAACTATTAATAAAAGACATCTAATAGAGTTTAAAAATTTAACTATTGATAGTCAAACCTATCAAGAGATAAAAGTGGTATTGGAATATCTTTTAACAATAGATGAACAATATATTATTTCTTAAAATATTTTAGGTGAATTCACGTAATACAAAACAGCTAGATAAGATAAAATTCCAAGTAGCAATGATAATAACCAAATAGGTAAGATAGTTTTATTTTTATATCCAATACCAAATTCTCGAATACTTCCATCTCTATTGTAAAAACAGGCAGGTTTCATCATTTGAATTGTGCCAAAAATAATGACAAATAAAATAATGGCTACAAGTGTAATATTGTCTCTAATAAGTGTTCTATACATCTAATATATAATTATAAACTATTTTTTATAATTATATTTTTCTAAAATGTTAAAATACTCAGCTTAACTATCAAAATCTGCATAATCCTCATATTCTTCTTCTGGAGCATCTACACCATCAAAATATCCGTCATAGTAATTGTCACCTAAATGAGTCATATCAAAAGCATCCTCTTGAATTTCGAGATCTACTTGTTGTTGTTCCATATATTCATCAAGAAGAATATCAATATTTTCATCAGTTGCATCTTTATTTTTCATTCTTATTTTTCTCTCAGCTTTTTCCATTTCGTCTCTCAATTTTTGCTCATTAACGTCATCATAATAATCGGCATCGTATATAGTTAAGCCTTTTTTGAGAGATTTGCTATAATCATTCTCAGTTCCAGCTAATTTACTAATTTTTAATATAGTATCTATATCTCTCTTTTCGTCAGTCATTGCTTTCAATCTATCTGTAACCATATCTTTCTCTCTTTCCTTTAATTTGAATATTCTGTCTTGTATATCTTCATATGTAACATCTATTATATCTTTTTCATTTCTAAATATATCCATAAATGCAATTAATAGTTCAGCAGTTTTTTGTTTTAGTTCTCTTTTATTACCCATAACAATTCTTGTATCTTGTGCTGAACGTGTGCTCATTGTTAAATCAATTCTAGTTTCAACATCTTCAATATAATCAACAGAAAATAAATCTGTGACATCAACTGTTTCTTTAACTTCAGTTACAATCATACTGTCTTGGTCTGCTAATTCTACATAATTAATTAAAACACGAAGCAAGTAAAATTCAAATAAATATCTACTTGTTCGTTCATCGATTACACCGCGCAATATTCTATCGCCAATTTTAATAGTTGAAAAGCATGGAGTAGATTCAGCTAATCTTATAGCACTTGTACCATTCGTTTGTATATTAGTTAATATTTTTAACAAAATAGGAATACCATAAAAGGGTTTTAAATTTTCAAAATATTGAGATATCTGGGTTTTAAGTTTATTAACATGATTTTTAGAAAATCCATAATAACTAGGTATATTAGTGTTATCATAATTAACTTTATTTAATACTATATTTGGAAAAACGCTAACAAAATTTTCAATAAATGTTTTATAAAAATTTGTAACATTATACATTGTCTCATTTGATATTTTAATATTCTCATTTCTTGTAGAATTATCATAATTCCAATTAGAAAAATTATTTAATGTATTGACAAATTTTCTTATAGATTTTGTGGTAATATTTTGTCCGCTATTTTTTTGCACAAATTCAATTAGTTCTTTTATCATATCTTTATTTGTTCTATTCAAATAGTCATTTAAATCTTTGACTTCTTTAGTAATTGTTTCAGAAGCAATATCAAAAGTATCTATAGCACCTTTAATTAAATCTCTCAGTGATTTCTCAATAATTATATTTTCATCATGTTCCTTTTCCATAGCTTCTAATAATTTACTTAATTTGGCAACACATGATATTACAGGATTATCTATATCAATATGTACTATATTCTCTCTGCTTATCAATTGTATAAGTCTTAAAAATTGCTCGTTTGTATAATTTCTTCCATCTTCTTTCAACTTTTGTATAATACGGTCAATGCTATCAGATGGATTTATAAGTGTTGAATCTGGTTTATCCGTACATATCGGCAATAAATCTTCTGGTATAGGTAATAAAGATTTAAATTTGCAATAAAATATAAAAGCTAGATAGATGGTTTTTTCATTAAATGTATTTGATATAGGTGGATATATATTTTTAGTATTAATATCACTGTAAAATAATATTGGTTCAGTGTAAGCTCTTATATCATCTAATATATTATTAAGCCGTGTAACAATATTGTTAAATTCAATGATATCTTTGTCTCTGCTAGTAAAATAATCAACGGTTGGTTCATTTTCTTTACTGTCACAACAAGAATTTTCAAGATAAGGCTCATTATTTGCAGTATGGAGTAAAACTCTATGTTTCTTAACAATATCTTGTATTCTTTCCTGAATAGCTAGAGAGAATTGAATAATTTTTGACTCGATAACTAAAATTTTTTCTCTCTGTTTTTTTGAACCATTTCTTAATTCACTATCTAAAGTATCTTTGAACCCTTGTGAAATATTTACTAAATGTCTTATCTTAAATGGAACAAGAGGAGGAAGGAAATCCGACCATTTGGATATATCATGTTCTGCAGGTATTTCAGAAGGAGGAGCTGTTAGAATATATTCAGTTTTTTCTGCAAATTTTCTTTGAACTTCTGGAAGTTGAATAAGTAATGTATCAATTATTGATTTGATTTTAGTTTGTATTTTTTCAGATTTTGTTTTCTTCAATACATTCCATGGTTCACCAGAATCTCTAATATCATATGTTACACACGCTAAATATGTAAGACTACTTAAATCAGATTGTCCGTCAAATGGATACCCTGTAAACGAACGAACACACCCAGGATGAGTTTTTCTTGTTCTAACTGATGGTATTGCAGTTTGAACTGCAATTAAAAACATTCCCAAAGTATAGTATAAGAGAGAAGTGTTAAAAAAATCTTTATAGGATGGCAAGCTGTTACCCTTTTTTGAGGCTTCTCTTATTTTTTCTTTATAATCACTTTCGGATTCAACAGTATTTCTAATGGTTTCTACGACACAATTTATTATAAATTCTTTTTGAGTTTCTATATTTATACCCATAGCAATAGAAAGCGCATTAACTATATTATTAATCATAATAGCTTCAAGTGTGATATATTTTATAGTCTTTTCAGTTGTAGATGCCATTATTTTATTGCCGGCATCTTCTTCCATAACTGCTCTGGATGAGACCTTGAAACCTTCTTCGTATCCTTCTTCTACATCAAAATCACCAGGACATATAGGCCACCCAGTAAATTTATCTGTCCACCAATCACCGTCATCGCTAATCTGACCAATACGTGCCTTTACTTCTTCAAGTTTAGACATGTAATTATATTGTGACATAATAAATGCACTTGCTAATTCTTTCTTAAATGATGGTATTAAAGGAACACTTGTTTTAATACAATATAACCAATGTTCAGTTTCTAATTTACCATCTAGAGAGAATCCAGGAATATAAGTTCTTGTAAATTTATCACAAAATTTAATAATATCATATTGTTTTTTTGTGAAATCTTTTTGTCCTAATATAATGTCTAATAATTGAGAAAATGGCGATATAATATGTGCCTGGTCTTTATCGTCAATATTGACACCAATTTTATACTTTTGATTATTGTATTTTAACATTGAATTTGTTTCTATTTTTGATAATATTGGCATTATTGACATAAAATATTCATATTGTTCTTTGATATTCTTTTCAAATTCATCCTTTGACATTTTATATTTTGTATCAAATTCACTAATAATATCTTTAAGAAGTGAATTCTGCAAACCTAATTCAGTTACTTTCATACTCTCACAATCGTCATCATTTTTTGTTGGGATACTTATACATTTTTCTTGTAAATCGCAAATAATTGACGGCTCGTCTGTAACCAAATTCTTTTTTATAAGTTCTTTATCTAATACCCATTTGTCATCTTTACGTACATAATAATCAGATTCTTCTTTAATATAATCAACTGCACTCGAGTGTCCCTTATATAAAATTGCATATTGACCATCAATTACTTTTTTAATTCCATTTACTAATGTATCTGCCAAATAAGTTGCTTCAGGTTCTGATAATTTATTTTTCTTTATTTGATCATTTATTATATGCTCTTTTAATTTATCAGGAGTCAAATTAATAACTTGCTCTGAATAACCTCCTTTTTTACTATCTTCTTCCATTATTCCATAATTTGTTTTATCATATTTTCTATCAAAATAAATAGTTTTATCATTGTCATTTTCCAATTGTTCGAGAGAAGTATATAATTTTGCGACTACAATTGTTTTACATTTATCATCTTGTTCTTCATCTTTTATTTTTTTATCATTATTCTTCTTCTCAACATCAAAAATATCAGTAACATCATGAGGAAACATAAGTTTTAAATTATCATAACCTATTCTAGATGTATATAATTTTGCATAATCTTTTATTGTTAATCTTCTTAACATTTCAGAGTTTGTTAATTCATCTGTATTTTCAATACCATATCCTATATCAAAAATATCATGTCTAGCATTTAAACTTATCATTTCAACTACACTAAATGCTTGTGATTTTAAAAGTGGTATTGTTTTAATTGTAGATATGATTTTAAAAATTCTAGATAACTCAATCATATTTTTATTGTACTCTGAAATTTTTGTGTCAATAAAATTTGTAATTTCTTCATATTGTTTAAATGTTAAATCATCAGTATAAATCATAAAAGGTTCTAAATATGATACAACATCGATAATTGAAAGCTTACCTTTTATATATTTTTTCATTAAATTAAATATAACTCTTGTTTTAGGCACAATTGTATCCACAAAAATTTTGTAAATATCTTTTTTGGTTTTACCTTGTAAATCTTCATAACCCAAATTTAATGCATAATTTCTAATACCACTCACAAATGTTTCTTCATCAAATTCAATTTGCATATCAATTGAGTCAACAAATGTAGTATTTATATTTGTCTTGTTCTTTAATAGTTGCCAATAATTTAAAAATACCTGATTCAAATTAGCTCTAGAGAGAATATCAGAACCCGGCAAATTAATCTTTGAAAACCTAATTGTAGACTCTGGTAATGTCATAATTGACTTAATTGATAATAAATCATTATTAGTCATTGGAACTCTAATAGTTGTCATTTTTGCACTAGTAAAATCAGTCGCTTCTAATTTTGTATCACCCAAGTTGTAACGTGTTATAACAAATCGTCTATTTCTTATCATATTTTTACTATACACAGACGAATACATATCACTTAAGTTATCAATAATTACATTTATATTGTCTTTTACATTTTTTTCAAGAATAATTTCATCTAAATTCTCTTCATCAATTTGATCAAATGGTGTAAAATAACTATCCAATTCTGTATACAATGCTGAATATTTGTTACTTTCTGTTGGTAAATTATCTGAATAGTAACTCTTGAATAACTCATTTATATCCGTGATATCTTTAGTTAACTCTAAGTTAATAATGTCATTATTTTCCTCATCAATATTTTCAACATCATATGTTTTCTTGATATTCTTAACTACAGGTAATATCCAATATAAATTTTTATTAAATTTATTTAACCATTTTTGAAGAGGTTTATAAGTTGCTTCTTTGACAAGAATACCCTCTACATTACCATATTGGTCAAAAAATGAAAATTTTCCTCTTAGTTGTTTAAATCTCTCAATCATAATATGAATATTGTTCAAAACTCTTGGAGTTCTTTGTGCATTTGGAATTGTAGAGAGAAGGTCATCTAATAAATCAGCTACTTGTTCTTCAATGCTATATCTTTGAGATTTACCAGATATATCAATATACTGAACAATAGGTCCCAGTTCTTCATCTCCAAATTTGATCTGGTCAGCTTTTACAATAAATTCTCTCAATTGGTCTTTTACATCTTTAGTTGGAACGGCTATTTGAATTTGTTCTGCAGGTACTATTTTCTTCTCTTCTTCAAGTTCAGGAATTGCTTCTTCTTCTTCCTCTTCGACAATAGGTTGTTTTAAAGGTGTTGCTGGTTTTTCTCTAATTTCTATATTTTCAATTGGTAAATCCTCTGGAATACCTTTAAAATCAAAATTAATGTATAAAACATCTCCATCAGTTGTTCTAATTTCAATCATATCTTTTTCTAAATTAGTAATCTCTCCAGTTATGATTACAGGAAAATCCCCGCCAAAATAAATATTAATCCATTTTCTTGGAAGAAGACCATTTTGTCTTGCATAACTAGGTGTATCTGCTCTACTAAGTATATCAATTTGTGTAATATTACCATCACCTAAAATACCATCTTCGCTAATTTTGAGTTTAATTCTGTTTAATGTATCAGTATTAATTAAATAAGTTTTTGATTTGTCAATATAATCAATAATAAAAATTTGATTATTAAGTATTTCATTAACAGGATTAACAATTTGAATAACATCACCTAATTGAAGGTCTAATTCTATATCTTGTTTCTGAGTTTCCTTTTTTGATTCTTCTTCTTTTTCTTGTTTTCCTTCAGACATTGTTCTATAATTATATTAGATATTTTTATACTTAAGTAAAAATCAATATAAAATATAGTTTAAAGACAATTTATTAATTAAATATAATGGCTAATATGAGCAATATATTTAATCTTTCTGAGATACCTGGTTTTCTGACTTTACTTAATAATCATAATATCGAAACTATTCCAAATATACTAAAATTAAATAAAATCGAGTGCCGTTCCAATAATTCCATTTATAGAGTTATTAGATACGATAAAGATTTATTATGTTTGGACCTAATTCCATCTTATGGTTTATGTCGTTCTGTTATCATTAATAGTGCCAATAAGGTTGTTGGATTTGCACCACCAAAATCTCTACATGCGGATACATTTATTCAAAAGTTTTCTGATAAAAGCGAAGAAGAATTTAATAAATGGGATGGAAGTGTTATAGCTGAAGAATTTATAGAAGGTACAATGATCAATGTATTCTTCGATCCAACAATTGGTCTAACAGGCGGTTGGGAAATATCAACTCGCAATACAGTTGGTGCAACTTCAAGTTTTTATAAGTCACCGCAATCTAAAACATTTAGACAAATGTTTATGGAAGCAGCAACTGAAAATAAATTGGATATTAATAAATTGGAACCACATTTATGTTACAGTTTTGTTCTTCAACATCCTGAAAATAGAATTGTTGTTCCTTTTTCAAAACCACAACTGTATTTAGTTGGCGTATATGAAATCCAAAATAAGCCAACTGAAGTAAATGTGCGTTTTTACGATCAATTTGAATTCCAACACTTCTTTAGTGAATTAGGAACTACAGTTAAATTTCCAAGTCAATATTCATTTAGAACATATAAAGAATTAGTAGATAAATATGGATCTATGAATACGTCTTATGACGTAGTTGGTGTAATGATTAAAAATGTGCATACTGGTGAGAGAACTAAGATTCGAAATCCAGTATATGAACAAGTTAGAAATCTTAGAGGTAACCAACCCAAGCTACAATATCAATATCTATGTCTAAGAAAGGAAGGTAAGGTCAAGGATTTTTTGAAGTATTATCCTGAAAATAAAAAAGAATTTTCTACCTTCAGAGATCAAGTGCATTTATTTACAAACACTCTTTACGCTAATTATGTTGCATGCTATATTAGAAAAGAAAGACCATTACTTGAATTCTCTGAGCAATATAGAACTCATATGTTTAATATTCATCAGCTGTATATGAATGAACTTAGAGAGAAGCATTTATTTGTAACAAATACTGTAGTTCAAAAATACGTAAATGAATTGCATCCATCACTTTTGATGTATTGTTTAAATTTCCAAATGCGTAAGAGAAATGTAGACACAATTATTGCCGATAATAATTAATATTATATAAATCTAACGTCTTCTAGAGTATCTTTTATTAGATTTTCTTCTATTTTGTCTTTTTTTGTTGCGTCTTGTTCTAGATTTTTTTCCACCATTTTTTCCACGTTTGTTACTATATGGCTTACTTACTGAAGGTATTTGTTCATTACTTCTTGAACTAATTTGCATATTACTATATTCACGAGGTGATTCAGTTCCCATAGCTTCTAATTCTTGTCTTGTAAAAGGTGTTGACCTTTGCAAAGTTAGTGGCGGGCCTACTGCGTTAGCATCAAATTCAAATTCTTCAATTTCACTAGGCATTATATATTTAAAATATAAAAAAAATTTATATTATAAATATATTTTAATAAACGCATATAAAATTAACGTGGAACTAGCTTTAAGAATTCCTTACTAATTTTTCTATAAACTTCAATTGAATCAGCGATACATTCCTTAAGATGTCCTTTGATAGTAGAAATTTCAACAGGTTCTTTATATGCTACACGAATAATGCTATATGAATCGTGTGGATGCAACATCTTAAATCCACAAAATGTTAACATATGTGTTTCCCAAAATTTCTTAAGCAAGAAATATTCAATTACTTTTCCGATTGTATAGTCCTCATTCTCAAGAATAATATCAAAACAATTTTGCATTGTGTTATCAGATAACTTTATCTCTAACTCATCTTTGTCAATGATTGAATCCATATTTTGTAATTTTTCCATCATAATTTTACAAGACATTAAAAGTAACTCTGCATTAGTATGGATACCAATACTTTGTATGATAAAATCAAAACTATCTTTTAAGAAAATACGCTTCCCTTCCAAAAGTTTCCAATTTGTTGCTTCAAATTCGACTTCAGATTCCTTTTTACCTTCATCTTTCCATTTTTGTTTTAATTGTTGTAATGTAGCCTCTTGTACTGCAGAATCAATTGTATTACCATATGAACATGTAGATACAACGTTATATGCCGCATCCTCCTTTGCCGTTCCAATATCAAATTCACATGTTAACTGAATTGACTTAGCAACAATATCTTCGGATGGTCTAGCTTTTAAACGCACAAAATCAATAAAATCACCAGTAATATCATTTGCTGGGAAAATTTCACGCATTCTATCTTCAGACAAAGGCTTTCCAGATACTAAATCTTTAATTACAAAATTCTCAGTAGTTACATACATATTTGTATCTGTGTTATTCTGAACATTAACCTCAAGAATATAATTTTTTAAAGGAAATTCTTCTACATCTTTAATATGAATTGGAATACAACTTAAACGATGTTTAACAATTTCATTATTTAATCCACAAGTATTTGTAATAATATTGCATTTATTTTTCTCATTTGGTGAAACTCTAAATACGACGATTGGAATATCAGATAAAATAATTCTCCTCAACGCATTAGCAATACTTACATTTACACCGCTTAACGTAAATTTTAATTCTTCATCTTTCGGGTCAGTATGGATTTGAACACGAGGAATAATTGAAGAATCTATACTTGAAGAAGTCATTTGCTTACTTTCGCTCATTATATCTATTATATCTTTATATTTAAATTAATAATTTAATTCATTTTTTTTTTAAATGAGTTAAATATAATTTTTGATTAACTAAGTATATATTAAGATGAGTTGCATTTTATATTATAGTAAATATTGCGAGATCTGTAAAAAATATTTACAGCTTTTATCCAAGTCTGATATTCAAAAAGATATTCATTTTATATGCATTGATAAAAGAGTAAAAGATGCGAATAATAAAACATATATTATTTTAGAAAATAGTCAAAAGATAATATTACCCGAAAATGTAACTAAAGTACCTGCTTTATTGCTATTCACTCAAGGTTATCAAGTATTATACGGTGAACAGATTTTGCAACATTTAAAACCACGACAACAACAAGAAGTTAAAAAGGCAACGCAAAATAACATGGAACCTATGGCTTTCTCTCTAGGTGGTGGAGGTGGTTTTGGTGATATTGTTTCTGACCAATACAGTTTCTTAGACCAAGACCCTGATGAGTTACGTGCTGAAGGAAATGGTGGAATGAGACAAATGCATAATTATGTCGATTTAAATACTGCATTTAGTGGACAAGTTTCAAATGCTGGTAGTGGAGGAGATGATTATAATACTACTATTCGCGGGGCAAAAAAAATGGGCGATGATGCTTCTAACCAACAAATGGAAGAGAGAATTAGAAAAATGAAGGAAGAACGTGATGCTGATATTCGTTCTATAACAGGAAATAGACCACCTATGAGTTATTAAAACCATCTTTAGAAAAGGTGGTGCCAAAAAAATCATATTTAAAAATTGTTAAATTAATTTATAATAATTAACAAAAGTAATTTAAAAAGATATATCGAAAAATAGATAATGTCAAACATTTTAACTGCGTTCAATGACCATTTTCTTGAGTTCTTAAATGATGTCCAAAGTGTATTTCCAGAAGATGTGGATATTTTAACTGCTAAAAATGCTTTAACTGCTATTAGAAAGGCTAATCCAAAGATGATTGTTAAAATTTGGAGGGCATTTATTGCCGAAAAATATAGAGACCAAATTCTAGCTGGAGACATTGCATTTTTTATTGATAAGGACTATGGCTCTGACGTTTTAACTGCTCAAAATTCGGATAAAATCATGGAATCAATTAATCGTTTAAGAGAACCAATTAGAAATATGGGTCCAGATAATCAAGCAAAGGTCATGAAGTATATTCAAAATTTAACTAAGTTATCTGAGCTATGTGATTAATTCAATCCACCTTTAGAAGTATAAATTAAATTAAATAATTTAATATATATTTTACAATAAGTTTGATTTAAATAATAAATAAATATATAAAATAATATGTCAGAAAGTTTAGTTCCAGATGAGTTTATAAAGGTTATAAGAGATTTTGTTGGAGATTTAAAGGTAACTTTTCCAGAATACATTCCATTTATTGATAAGTGGTGGAAGAGTAAAGAACATTTTAACTATATTGATGAAGAAGAGGATAGAAACGCCGCTTATGAGAAATCAGAAAAGAAATCAGCAAAACTATTGTTTGATTTTTGCAAGAAGAAGTTGCCACCAAGATTTTTTGATATTTTGTATCAAAATGACGAGATGTTTAAGGAAGAATCAGAAATTGATACTGAATTTTTTCCAAAGATTCACTTCAAAAACTTATGGCAATGTGACATTTCAGATAAGACACGCGAAACTATCTGGAAATATCTACAGCTTATATTATTTGCAGTAGTCGGTTCATTAGATAATAAGGAAGCATTTGGAGATACCGCTAAATTATTTGAAGCCATTAATGAAGACGAATTTAAGAGTAAATTACAAGAAACTTTATCTCACATGCAGGACTTATTTGACGGAAGTGGCAATCCTAGTGAAAACTTGGGAGAAGGATTGAATCCAAGTGACTTGCCAAATGCTGAGCAAATTAACGAACATATTACTGGTATGTTAGACGGGAAAATTGGTCAATTGGCTCGTGAAATTGCAGAGGAAACTGCCGCCAATTTGAATATGGATTTTGATGGTGCAACTGATATGAAAGATGTATTCAATCAGCTTGTCAAAAATCCTACCAAACTTATGGGATTAATTAAAACAGTTGGCGACAAACTTGACACCAAATTGAAGTCAGGAGAATTGAAAGAATCTGAAATGATTCAAGAGGCAACTGAAATAATGAATAAGATGAAAAATATGCCAGGAATGGGAAATATTCAGTCGATGTTGAGTAAGATGGGTATGAGTGGCCTAGGAGGCTTAGGTGGTAAGGTGAATACAGGTGCAATGGAAGCCCAGTTGAATCAGCGTTTAAAGATGGCAAAAACTAAAGAGAGAATTAAGGCAAAGGCAGAAGCAAATGCGTTAAGAAGACAAATGGAGCAAGCACAAGCTCAAGTTAAACAAGAGCAAAAACCTGTAACAGAGGAAGAACTTCTAAAGATATTTGGTTCAAGTGAAAAACCAGAGAAAAGTATGCGCGGTGCCAAACCTCAACCTACCCAACAACAAACTTCAAATAAAAAGAAGAAGGGTAAGAAATAAAAATATAAATAATATATATATGTCAGATATTCAAATATATTATTTACTACCATCTCAGCTTATTAAGGGACAAAGAATGATGAATATAGATTTAAGCACAATTTTACGACAAGGTGATAAAACATTATCTGAAGTTTATAATGAAATAAAATCAAATCCAGAGTTTTGTAGAGATGAATTTGGAATAGAGTTTGGTCATTTTAAAGGTCTTATTCTATCAGATGTATCTTTATATGCAAGTATAGATGGTAAAGTGGCTGGTTTGTTATCATTTATGACTACCACATATCAAGGCAAAAGACTTATTTTGTTTAATGGACTATGTTCACCAGAACAATATAGTGGAATGGGAGTGGGTAGAGAGCTTGTAAATACTTTAATAAGAGTAGGAAAAGCATTTGATATAGATTTCATAAAACTAGAATGTAAGGGTGATAAATTAATGAACTATTACAAAAAATTTGGATTTGTAGTTACAAGTAGTAAAACTAGTTACGATTCGGACGAGGATTCAGATGCTGAAGAAGATGGTCATTTATATTATCATATG
>Ga0129333_10003721_pt1 | contig 14301 bp, 3 predicted proteins | sample CPB6_08_DNA_FD_94474 | JGI IMG/M metagenome (GOLD analysis project Ga0129333, IMG submission 94474) | Freshwater to marine salinity gradient microbial communities from Chesapeake Bay, USA - CPBay_Sum_0.6_0.8_DNA | ecosystem: Environmental > Aquatic > Marine > Coastal | place: USA: Chesapeake Bay... | reverse complement strand
GGATCCGCCTACTGTTCCACTAGTTGTTATGGTAACAGCAGATCCACCAAGAATAGTAGATACCTGGAAACTATTAGAAGTTCTATTAATTACATAATAATCAACACCAGCAGTAACTCCCGTGAAATTAGAAATATTTGCAAATCTAATTACATCATTATTATAGAACTTATTATCAATTACAGAGAATGTATTGCTTGTGATTGAAGTAATATTTGTAGTGCCATCAATATCATCAATATACTCATAGTAAGTAACATTAAGATTAGCAAGAGAACCGATGGTATGTGCTGCAGCAGTTGTATTGAGAGATGCTCTAGTTACGCTTACAGAAGAATTTCTAAGACCACCGATGATAGTTAAATCACCATAATCGGTGATATTTCCATTAACGATTAGAGAGTTTCTGATAGTAGTATTACCAGCAACCGCACCCATATTGATGACAGCGGCAAAATTACCGATGTTAAGTACGTTTGCTGTTCCTGGGTTGTTGAGGAAGTTAAAGGTGGTAGCATTAGTTTTGATAGAACCACCATTAACTTCAAGATCTCCATCTAATTGGACGTTCTTATTTCTAATTGTTAGTCTGGATCCAGATGAATTATTAAATGCACCACCAATGGTGATGTTGGATACAGCAGTTAGAGAAGAGGAAGGATTGCCAACATTAATGGTCGATGTTGTGGCGCCAGTGTGTAGATTTAGTGTAGCAGTAGTAGCAGCAGTGCCAATCGAAAGACTTTGTGTTGTAGCAGAATTGCCAATATTTAAAGTTTGAGCACTAGTTGCACTATTGAATAGATTTGCAGTAGTTGCAAACCCAGCAAAATTCAAGGTTGTAGCAGTTCCAGTAGTATTCAATAGATTGAATGTTGTGGCAGTTGTTGTTAGATCACCACCATTAACTGCTAAATCATCTTCAAAAGTTAGTGAACCAGTAAATCTTGATGTTCCAACAACAACAAAGTTGCGATCAAGTTGAGCATGAGTAGCATTAATACCTACTCTACCATTTGTTAATCCATTCGGGGTAGTAGCAACTCTTAAGGTTGAAATATTAGAAGGTGTTGCACTATCACCACCAACTAAGAAAGCATAATCCTGATTTGTCTCAGTTTTGGTAGTAGAAGATTCAGTGGAATAAGATAAAATTTTCTTACCACTAATAAATGCATTACCAACTAGATCTAAGTTAGCTCTTGGAGTTGTCTCATTAGAAACAAATGCAGTTTTGTAAGCAGTGTGTGCTGATCTAGCAACTGTATTAATACCTAATTTATAATCACCAATGCTAGTAGTTTCTGTTCTTAGTGCTTCTGCACCAATTACACCCACTTCTTTAAATGCAGTTTGAGATCTTGCAATATTGATAGATGGTTGTGCTACTTGATCAACAGGATATCCATTATTTGGTGTTGGAATTGCAGTGTAAATTGGTAAATTAGCATTAGTTAAGATATTAACATATGCGTTACCACTAGCAAATGGATCCAATACACTTGAATATACAGGCCATACACCATTAACGCCCTGTAGACTTCCAGTTGCACCAGTGATTCTAATTTGAGTTGAAGATGTAATACCAAGTGTATTGTTAGTAACACCTGTATTCCAATTCAATCTAATAACAGTTCCAGTAGAGTTTCCTTGAATTCCTAGAATTTGTGGATTTACTCCAACTGATGACTGATTATCAATAGTAATATAATCGTTCGCATATACCCAAGCGAGAGAACCAGTAAATAAGGTCTGTGCTCCCTTGAACAATACATCACCAGATGCAAGTGGCGCTAAAGTATTGAAGTATGCGTTTGCTGGTTGATCTGCACCATATAATGAAGTTGTGTTTGGTGTTACGTTAGAAATAGCACCTCTAAATGTGTATCTCTGTGTACCGCGTGGATGCATATTCCAAACGGCAGAAGAAATAGTATTCTGATGTAGGGTGATATCTCCTGTTTTTTGACCAGCAATATTTGTCTCTAGTCTTTGATCATAATTTCCATCAGCAAATGGTTTTCCACTTGTATCGGTATAAATTGTCAATGCATTGCTGTTCAATACAGCTCCAAGCATTGTTGGACTTTGAATAGCAACTGGGCAGAAGAATGTGCTTGTCTTGGTTCCCTCTAATCCAGATACTGTAATGATATCATTGAACGTAACTGGAGTATCAAATGTTGTTACAAGAGTTCCAATATCTTCCGTTTCGTCAGCAGATTCAACCAAGATTGCCTGCTCTAGGAATGTCTCTTCGCCTGTAATAGCATTGATCTTACGATTACCGATATAAAGGTCGCCATTAGAGTTTAGACCCGTGTAGAAGACGATACCAGCGTCCTCACGCTTCGCTTGAGCATAGAAGTCTTGCGTGTCCGTTAGAACGACTTCCTGACGCGCTGGGAAACCAGTAGAGTAGTTACCAGGACCGAAACCTAGGTATTCGAAAGTGTGGTTACCAGAACGAGCAATAGATGGTCTGCGAAGTTCTACATAGAGTTTCTTCTCTAGTGGATATGGGGAATCGCCACAGATAGAAATTTTTCTTGCTTCTGAACCAGCAGATGCTGATCCTGGTTGTGCTTGAATTACATTAGATCCAGTAAATGTATTGAGTTTGGTTCCAGAATCACTGATTAAATCATAAACAACTTCTTTGGTAAGAGATCCTTTAGAATCGTTAACTGTCACCAATCCATGAACATAGTTGTCAGCAGCAGATATCGTAGCTGGAGGATCTAGTAAAGTAGCAGAACCTGTGTCTATACCCTTGTACCACTCAGGATCATTTTTATAGAATTCTGGGTAAATTTTTGATACTGGTTGAGAGAATCTAAAGTTTCTGAAGTTTTCACCAACACCAGATCCAGTAGGATAAGGTCTGATGTCACCACGGAGACAAGTCAAGTAATAAACACCATCTTGTTGTCCGAAAATTCTTCTGCGAATTGTATTAATATCAAAAATATAATAAGTATTCTCAAAATCATCTACGTCTTCTACATCAGCGATAGTGTACGAAACTCCATTATCATCATTAAGTGTATCGCCAGGAGTCATCGTGTAAACGTTAGCACCCTCAATAACATACAAGAAATTAGCAATATCAGATCTTCCTGAGTTTGCATCTTCTAGAAGAGTAGCAGTAACTTTTGTAGATCCAGTTCCCTGACTGAAAGTAGTGGTTACGTTATTATTGTAATCAATACTAGAATTACCAGCAAAATCTTTCAAGATCATGTAGTAGTTATTTTGATATGCAAAATAAGCATGTACATAAGCAGTTCCAGAAGAATTTCCAGACCACGTAACTTTATTTGTGTTGTTTGAATTAGGAATACTACCGATAAAGTTACCCGATCCACCTTGAGGAGCAGAAATTTTTACGGTTGTGAATAGTTTTGTCTTGTAATCATTATTATCAACACCAATATCAAATACAGTTAATTCTAGATAATTTTGATTAGAGATTTGTCTCTTTCTAGCAGACTGAATGGTGAATGAAATTTTAGAATTAGTTTCTACACGCTTAGGATTACCAGCTGGTGAAGAGTCATAAGTACTGATGTAATTAGGATCTAAAACTAATTGTTCTGCAGTAGTTAGTCCCAACTTTTCGCCAGTAACTGGTGCTACAAAGTTAGCAACACTAGAACCAGTTGATGTTGGTTTTAGAAGAATTTTTTGAGGTAGTAGTCTTCTCTTTTCATCAGTTCTAATCTTAAGAACAAATCCATTTAAAGGATCTCTTACTGTCTTGAGATTTTTAGGAATTACATAACGTAATCTATAAACTCTATCTTCCTTAGATCTGGTATCAACCACTCTTTCATAATAGGTATCAGTTGTTGGAGCAATTCTTCCTTCAAAAATTGATTCCTTCATCTTAGGAATAATTTCATTTCCAGATACTAAAGTATTGATATACCAAGATCCATTGTTATTTGAAGCAGTGGTTCCAACCACTGGATCAAATTTCATTGGGCTTCTCTTCTTGCTCGCAAAAGTATAGAACTTAGCAGTGCTACCTGTTTGGAACGTTACTGGAGAAGATAAAACAAGATTGCCACCACTATCTACTGTTGCAGACTCGTGAATAGTAAATCTTGTGCTACTGACATAATTTACATAATATTCTACTTTACTGGATAGGGTTGTTCCACCAAAAGAAGAAGATAATGTTGGAAGAGCACTTCCAGAAATATCACTACCTACTCTAAAAAATACTCTCTGTAAAGTAGTATTTGGTGTTGGTTTATCGAAAATATGTGGTCTGTCAGTCTCAAATTCTGTGCTACTTCCAGATGCTAATCCAGTTTGATATTGATGTAGATCGTATTTGATATCTAGAACATACTGATAAACATCAATCTCAACCTGAGAATCAACCGCATCAGTTTCGGAAGAATAAATGTAAATACCAGCAGCAGCATTTTCTTCGCTTGTTGCAAGCATTAGATTTTGTTGGTTGGATCCATTAAATCCAATCGAAGTAGCATAATTAAATGGATCAGTTCTTCTACCTGGCGCAATTACATAGTATAGTGTGTTTGTATCAAATCCCTTTGGAAGACGTATAACTCTTTTATCTGGATTTGTTCCTGCTTTAGCTCTAGGAACCAATCTAACTGGTGTTCCTGTTTCTAAATCATGTGGGTTTGTTGTAGCAGCACCATTGCTATCATACTCAGTTAACGTGAACAATGTTGATCTTTGAGCAAGTGTTCCTGTATTTAAAGTAGAAGCAACTCTAGGTACAGTTCCAACACCAGAATTAATGATAGTACTAATTGTCTGGAAGTAATTTGTAATAGATAAAGCAGTTGAAGCACATTCTCCACCAGGAGCACCAGTTGATGGGTCTCCAGCAGCAAGGTAGTTGTAATCTTGAATAACTGCGGAATCTGTAATTGGATCGAGTGCTGTGCTCCAAAGACCAGATGTTAGTTCGACATATAGTTTTATCGTTGTTGAAGAAGCAGTTGCATTTACGGTAGTACCGCTATTAAATCTACTTCCTTGTGTTCCAAGTTCAATTTGATTGCTGGTTAATCCGTTGGTTCCATCACCAATTTTTTTGATGTATGCAGTGCTAGGAATAGTTGATGTGAAATTAACTACCGAAGAAGAAGAGGTAGGAATTGCATCAACACTTCTTACTCTCATACCAATAGAGAGTCCAACTGTGCTGGAAAGTGTAACAATTGCAGATCCAGAAGTTGTTGTTGCGTTATTAATGTAAGTATTGTGATTTCTCATCGAAGAAATCGCCAAGTTTCTTACATAATTGTAAGCATCAATAGTTTCTGGTCTTTCATTTTCAATATAATCTAGAGTGAATCCATCTTGATTACCATCAGTGGTATCTGTATTCAGAGGAATAGCAGTATAGTATGCTTCTGCTGCATTAATAGTATTTTCGTTACCACCTAATCTTAAGTCAGAAGTTACTGCTTCAATGATATATCCAATATCACGCTTACACTTACTTGCTTCACTAATTTGTGACCACTGACCTGGATTTTCAGTTGGTAGTCCGTTTAAATTACCATTAGCAAGAGAAGTATTGATAATAGTAACTAATGTATCAATTGTGTTTCTAACATTAGCACAATCCCAATCACCATTATCAACCGCAGGAAGATTGGTTAGAGTTCCAGCAGTAATTACACCAGTAACAATAGCAAATAAGTTGTCAACTGTTGTTCTAACATCTGCACAAGAACTTGCAGAAGTATTAGCAATGTTTCCACCACCGCCACCAGCAACTGAAGGACCAGCAGAAATAGTTAGATTCTTAATCGTAAGTTGGTTTGTGATTGCCTGCTTTACAAGATTTCTAGCAGCATTGAAAGCAAATACAGATTGTGTTTCTTCACCTACTAGTCCACCAGAAAGAGGACTTCCAGAAAGAGTAAAATATTCTCTTACAGCACCAACTGTAAATTCATTACCACCCCAGAATAAATCCTGTGCAACTGAATCTACGATATAACCAATATCTCTCTTACACTTGGTATTATTACCCCCAGGAACGACAAAGGTTGGGAATGCCGCCTGCATCTGAGAGAATGCAGTATCAATAATTTCGGTTCTGTTGCTATTGATTAGAGCATAAGAATCCTTAAATCTACCTACACTAGGATCATCGTTAACTGGATCAATAGTGATATTAGAAACATAATACGCACCAGTTGCAGGAGAAACTGAAGGAGCAACAGCAACAGTATATCTGAACTGAGTTGCTGTTAATCCAGCAGAAAGAACTGCATATTTGCCATTATATTCAGTTTGAGTTGCGCCACCAATGGTAACAAATGTTCCAGATGTGAGGTTATGTGGGGTGCTGCAAGTAACGGTGATTGTAGTACCACTCCTTGTGATTGAAGTAACAGATAAAAGCGATTTATTTGTTAATAGGTTAGAAATTGCTTTTTTACACCAATCTTTTGCTCTATTGAAAGCAAAGATTGATTGTGTTTCTTCACCAGCAAGTCCATTGCTGAGAGGAGCACCAGCATTGGTAAAGTATGCTTTGGTTGCGGCAATCATGTTTGCATTACCGCCATCATAAAGATCAGCAGCAATAGCATCTACAATATATCCGATATCTCTCTTACACTTATCATTCTGCGAACCAGGAACGGTAAATGATGGGAACGCAGTTTGCATCTGAGCAAACGCATAATCAATAATTTCAGTTCTGTTTGCGAGAATAAGATTTCTAGCGTCTCTATAACGACCAGTTTCAGATGTAATATTTGGATTTACATATGGTCTATTTTGTAGGTATGGATATTTCTCTAGAATATATCCAAATGCTTCAGATTGAATGAATGTTTTATTTGCATCAATTAGGTTAGCAGCATCTTGTGCTTTGTTATATGCTGCATCAAATACAGTACCACCAGTTGGATTTAATGTGCTTACAGCAGCAGTCCATTTTTTAAATCCAGATGGAGATAGTTCAGCTGATTTAACGTTAGTATTATCTAATTTAACATAGATTTTTTCATTTCTTCTAGCACCAATTCTATATCCATTTACAGTAGATGCTGGGCGATCTTCTGGATTTCTTGTCGTCTCAGATCCAAGATATAGTTTATTGGTGTTACTAGAAGCTCTAGTGTAAGGGAAATCAAGAACATAATATTGTTGCTTCGATTTATTCAACGAAGAAAGAGTTTTTGGAGGAATAATATCAGTAATATATCCACCCTTGTCTTGGTTGAATGCAAATCCTTTATAACCCTTCGAGTGCATCGAAGTGTTACCGAAGTTTGAGTTCGAGTTGGTGATTGACATGTCACCACCAGACTCAAGTAGGAAGTGATCAGCAAAACCTACAGCGAAGATCGAAACGTTCTGAATGAATGAGTCATCCGAAGCACGAACGTGGAAGTTTCTCCAATCATCTTTCCAGTATGCATCACCCTTGATGTGATAAGGAGTTGTTGCGAATGCATCAGTTAGAGGTGCCTGATTCCATGTGTTGCTGAACTCATCGTAACGAATGAACGCTCTATCGTCTTTCTGTAGTGAAACACCCGTATACTGGGCGATAACCATCGATTTGAAACCAGTTGCCTTGCGACCATCAGCCCAGATACCACAAATACCCCAAGTTGAACGAATCGAAACGTTGAAGACGTATGGAGATGCTGATTCTACGCTGTCTACTTCCGCCTGTACGGTGGCGTTAGTATCAAGTGCTGGAGAAGATACAGCAGTGTATGTAGCGCCGCTTAGAAGACCTAAACCAGTGGCAGTGGTTTGAACTCTGTAGGTAAATTCTTTTGGATCAGTTTGACTGATAGAATATACTTTGAATACTCCATTCAACGAAGTATTCAATCCATTATTTGTAATGGCAACATATTGCCCAGGGAAAAATCCGTGATTGATTTTAGTTCTAACTTTTACACTAAGTATACCAGCTGGAGAAGAATCTGTAACTGATACTTCATCTAATCTAACAGCATCAGAAAGTGGTCCAACAATTCTGTTTTCTTGTACTCTATAATCAAATTCTCTACCACGGATTACCAACAGAGACCATTTAGTATCATCTGTTCCTGGTATAACATTCGTTGAAGATGCACTGGCAATATATGCCTTCCCATTGTAGATAACTCTATCACTAATTTGATATGTGGCGCTCGATAACCAAGCATCAGTTACTGGAGTGGTAGAACCTTCTACATATACATCATCAATCGCTGGTTGATAGTCACTGAATACACGAGCAATCTTTCTATAAAGAAGACCTAGATCCTCTCTATCCGCAAAGACAAAGTTTGTCATTTTGTGGTGAGAGAATTCAGGAATCGCTAAATTGGTAGTGCTGCCAGGTTGAGTATATACTTTACCAATACCAACTGGACTACCAACATTATAAAGTGGTGAACTTGATTCTAGATCACCATCAAGAATGGTGAATTGCCAGAAGTAACAACCGCCAGTTACGTTGAAAAGAGCGGTACGAGGAACATCTTTGTCTGCAGGATCTGGAACATATAGAGCACGAACCTGAGTTCTACGAAGGTCTGTACCTACGAGAGAAGTACCTCTAGGAATCGTTGCACCACCATCACGACCATTAAATTTGTAGAGAATATTATTAGGATCGCTTAAATTGAAACTAACATTAGTGTTAGATTCCCACTCATTGGTTGCTTGATTGAATTGGAATACGGGCAACTCTTCTACATCAGTAACTCCTGGTCTGTTATCAATGTAGTGATTACCAGGCGCCAGCATAATAGTAAACTGGTCAAATCTGTCATTATCTACATCTGGAAGATATGAGAATCTAGCCGCTTCTAGAAATGCCCTTTGAATGGTTACAAATGGTCTTAGAGGTGAATTTCCCCTATTATCTAAGGCATCTGTAGCATTAAAGTCGTCAGGTGAAACATAAAGATATTTACCAGTCTTACTAGAAATAAGATTATCTAATCTTGTTAATGGCATCTTCTCAGTAACCCGTAGTATGGAGATTTCTTCTGAGTTATTTATACAAAAAAACCTGAGGGCATCCTCAGGCTTAATTGACTTCCTTCACACGGAGAGCCCCCGATCTGATTCGAACAGACGACCAGCGGTTTACAAAACCGCTGCTCTACCACTGAGCTACAAGGGCGATTTGACAAACTGGAATTGCCCGTTAAAGGAACCCCATATGTGTTTGTCGGTATTTATATCGTATCCCTTATCAATTACATGATAGTAATTGTTTCCGAGAATACTTTCGGTTTGAAGATAGGTTTGGTTCCCAGCCCAAGTAACAAAACATTCTTTACACAGATTTTTGCCGTGGAACTCATCGCCTATCGATTCAAATAGTATATCACACCCTGGCAGGTATGTCAACCCCCCATCTTCTTTGTAGTTTTTCACAAGAATATTAGTATCTTGAGCAATAACCTCGATCACTGCTCTTCGATATTCTTGTTTATCGACGTAGTAACGCTGAATACACCGAAACTTATTATCATCGAGTTTTTCATGGATTAACTCGATCATAGCAAACTTTGTCGGATAAGACATTGCTTGCATTTTGTTGTCGAACGTTCCTTCAAAATATTCACAAAATTTGTCAATCATCTTTAGGTAACAACTCAGGATTTTCTACTTCAATATCATACATCAAAGGGTGCATTTCTTCCATTATCAAATAATTTGATATCCTGTATAAATCTTCATCATCATAATCTCTATAAGAGAGTGCTTCTGTTTGAACAGAAGGATGATCTTGAATTATTTGAGGTAACTCATCAAATGTGTATGGAAGATCTTGTATGAAATACATACGCACAACCTCACCCATATAAAAACAATATGCTTGAGATAATGTGTATTTCATAACATTTTCCACTACAAAATATTTAGTGGAAATAGGAGCAGGGAGACTTGAACTCCCACAGGCAATGCCCGACAGATTTTAAGTCTGGTGTGTCTACCGATTCCACCATGCTCCCAAGAAAGTCACCTTACGGTAACGTTTTCAACCTTTAGCAACTTTTTACACTCATTCATCAGATTAATCATTTCTGTAACTGATGAACACCTAAACACCACTATCGAACCATCGCTTCCTCTCGTGATGACCTTATTATTATACAGGTCAACCGAGATTTTGTCAAGCATGTGTTCCTTTGAATCCATAATGACTCTGAAGCGACGACACTGCTGATTCTACCAGTATATAGGGGGTCTGTCAAGCTCGACTTTTTTGAGCAAAAATATGCTGAGATTTTTTTAGCGACCTTTTGGTAATTGGAGGTAGATTTTGAAATGACCTTAGTTTAAATAAATTCCTGAGATATTTTTGATCTCTAAGGTAACTGAATTGATGTCAATTGATTTATCAACTGGTTTTGGTGATGGAGCACCAGATGGTGTAACAGACATAACTGTTTGCACAGTACTGAAAACATCAACTCTAGTTGCTTTTGACCCAACATAAACACCTGGCAACTTAGCGGTAAGTGCTGTAGCTTTAGGAGCATATTTATCGGTTGGTGCTTTCTTTAAGATAGAACCTAAAACACCTAGTTCACTATGCATTAAAATATTTCCAGACAGAGTTGACATGTCTATGTCTCCTGCCAGTGCTCTAACACGTAAACCACCAACCAAAGGATTTTGAATTTTTGTACCAGAGTTAATACTTAATACTGGATAGATTGTTCCTTCGACTCCTGGCAATCCTTCTGCGTGAGTCGGGATTCCAACACCAACTGGTTTGAATGTTGGTCCAGTTGTGATAACATATCCAGATTGTTGTCCAGCTAATAAAGCATCTCCTAATGCAGGCAAAGATGCTCCCATGTTTGCCATGACTTCAGTTTTCTTTCTGCCACCAATGATTTCATACATATCACCAGTAACTTTGATTTCCATAGATCCAGCAGAGGTAATTCCAAAGTTACCAGCTGGATTTGTCATAGCAAATACGACTTCTCCGTTGATTTTTTTGTAATCAGATTCAACTAAGGTTTGTTCAGAAGATTTATCAATTTCTAACTTACCTGTCTTCATGGTGATCGTTCCACCATAACTTTTATCAGTTGCTCCCGCACCTGTTTTGGGTCCAGCACCTGCTAAAATTTCTACTTGTTCTGCAGATTTGAGAGTTAGTTTTTTACCAGCACTCAACTCAATATTTCCCTCAGTTTTTACACTGAGATCGCCAGTATTCTCGATTCTTACATCGCCAATAACATATAGAGAAAATGCAGTTCCAGTTGACTCGGATGATAAAGGATTTTCACCAGAATTTATTTTATTCTGATTCCTTACATCAATCACCATGCACTCACCAACTCTATAAACTGTAGGACCAGCAGAGTTTACCCAAAATGCACCACCCTTATGATTATTCTTGGGCGATTTTGCAGCAGAGAATACAAAACTACCATCAGTATCTTTAGCCCAGTGAGACTCATCACCCCAAGTAGTTCCACAATAACTACCACCAAATTGATTATTTCCTCTTACAGTAGAAGAATCGTCAGCAGCATGAGATTCTGTAGTTGCGGTGTCATCGTCAATGTCTGCAACTGTAGAAGCAGTAGCATCGGCAGCAGTAGTTTGATTAGCAAGATCATTTAACGGCGGAATCCACGCTCCAATGTCAGTGAGAACACTCATGACATCAGAACCGAAAGCATCAATTGCTGCTTGAGTTTCTGCTAAAGCATCGTTGACTGCAGAAAGGTCTAATCCATCAATATCAATTTCGTTTGATTGATCAGTAACACTAGTAACACCACAACCAAAATTAGAAGTGGGTGTGAGAAATGTTGCCCCAGAATTTTTTATTGCATCTACTAATTCTAAGTAATTACTAGCCATTTTTATTCCTATGGACAATCAACAACTGAATCAACGCCAGAAGGTGCAACCTCACTGACATACTTATTATATGTAGGAGTATCTGTGCAATTGAAAGTAGGCATAATGATTGCCCCAGCACCATTACCAACCACTCTAACCTTGGGGAAACTATTATAAATTTTTGTTTTATCGATGACTTCTAAACCGACAACGAATCCGTTATCAATTTTTGCTCTGACGATATTCGAATCACCATCAATAAAAATCTTAGGTTCTTCAGTGTATCCAATTCCTGGTTTTATCAAATTAAATCCATCGATATAACAATTAGTATTTTTTCTAGATGGAGTATATCCTCTTCCAGACCTTTCAACTTTCACCTTTCTTATGAATCCATCACCATCAAGAACGGCGCTAGCAAATGCACCTATGCCATCTCCATAGATATTAATAATTGGTGGATAAAGATAACGATCGCCAGGATCTAAAATAGGAATATCTATAATTTGCCCATTGTTATCTACTTCTGGAGTACCCAAGACAGGAGGTTTAAATGTCGGAATTGTTGTTGGAGTTGTTGGAATTGTTGGAGAAGGATTAACGATAGAGAATGTTACTGATCTATAGTTGACACTGAATAAAACATCTGCTACACTACTAACACTAGTGGTATCGGAAATAGTAATAGTTTTTGAAGCAACATTATTAGTCATCGTCATGTCACCTGTCAAAGTTCCATCAGAAAAATCACTAGGTAAAATCAATCCGAACATAGTATAATTAAATTTCGTACCATTAGGCACGATGCCATTTGATGCAGTGAGAGTAAATGTTATGCTTTGACCAGGAGTAACTGATGTTTTGTTGGAAGTTAATGTATAGGATATTGCAGTGCTAATCGGTGTTGGATTTAAGTCAATCTCATACGAAGTAATTAAATTATTCGCTGCAAATTTTAGATATCCATTCACAGAAAAATTATATGTGTCAATAGATTGCACATTAATCTCATTGTTAGAAGATCCCTTTAATTTAATTGAAGATTCTGAAAGAAGAGTTTCATTTACTGGAATAGTTATGGCAGAAGAAGTTTCATCATCTTCATTTGTTAATTCTACTTCTGCACTAACTGATTGATAATTTGTGTCAGTTGAAGAAGCAACTAATAAAACTCTATACAATTGATTGCCATCTGCTACACTATCATCCACACCAGTAGCAGTAATAACTTGATCAGTGTACCAATTTGATGGAGTAAATATCAAAGAAGAAGGTGATGCAGTACCTTCTGAAGCACCAGCTACAGATACATCAATATTAACATTTGCGGTTGGTGCATATGTTAATCTAACATTAAAGGTAGCAGTTCCTCCACTCTCTGTTGTATTTGATGAAGGTGATCCTGTTTGTATACCAGCAAGTATTGATCCCATGAAAGGTGGGGTCGTTGGTATTGGTGTTGTTGGTGATGATCCAGTATAAGAACTGGAATCAGGAATTCCACCTGTTACATCGGCAGTCGTTAATGGTGGGCAAGGTAATGATGTTGTTCCTGGGCATCCAGATTGCAATACCACCGCACCATCATCAGCTGACAATTCTGCTATTAGTCTATCTAATGTATCAAAATCATCTTGCCCTGGTTTTTTCTTGGAGTTCTTACAAAATTGTGTGGTTTCTGGTGAAGTACAATTCTTTGGACCAGCACATTGTAGACCAATTAAATTGAATATGTACTGCAATGCTTTTGAAAGTAAATTCAAAGGAGATGCTATAATATCCAACAATGCTTGAAGTGGTCCTAGTATAGTATTAATAATACCTGTCAATAGTGCTTCGATTTCGGACAGCACTTCACTGATTAAAGATTCTAGAGCACAGGTTGTTGCATTTATTGTGCCAAGAATAAAATTATAAATCAAATCCGTCAATAGATTTAATAGAGCCAGTTCTAGATCAGCAAATGTACAATTAATTAAACTGAGTTGTTCATTTAAAAAATTAATAACCTGACCAAACAATCCGATTTTAGTTTTTTTACCAGTAGTCGGATCAACACTGACTCCCATAATACTTTGTAGTAACTGGGAGACTCCTTTTTTTACCCAACTTAATAGGTCTCCCTTCAATGATGTTATCCATGCTTTTGCTACACCAAAGCACCTTTCTACATATCCTTGTGCCGTAGCAGCATAATCCAACAACACTCCACTATAAGGACTTAATATATTTGCTCCTAAATTCCCACCACTTTGTTGTATATCTCGCATCGCTTCGCTGAGAATCTGTTCAAATCTAGATTGAACAGTTCCATTATCTGTTTCACATGGTTTTGCGGACACGTTAGCACAACCATATCTACCCGCCATGTTATTATTACTATTCTCCTTCGCCCCAGCGCCGTTCAATGGAGAGTTAGTAGGATTTTTATCGGTGTTTGTTGTATCTGGTGAAGCT
>Ga0129333_10003720_pt1 | contig 14301 bp, 15 predicted proteins | sample CPB6_08_DNA_FD_94474 | JGI IMG/M metagenome (GOLD analysis project Ga0129333, IMG submission 94474) | Freshwater to marine salinity gradient microbial communities from Chesapeake Bay, USA - CPBay_Sum_0.6_0.8_DNA | ecosystem: Environmental > Aquatic > Marine > Coastal | place: USA: Chesapeake... | reverse complement strand
TTAATTTTTATTTATTATTTTATTTTACTCATCATCTCCTTAATTCTTCTGAATTGAGGGTTCTCATATGCTTTAGACTCAGCTAAAACTTCAGTAGAAGAAGAAGTTGTTGGAGTGTTAGTGATTTTTTCGGCTACAGTTTCGGTTACTGTTGTTTTTGTTCCTAACTCAGCCTTTATTGTTTCGAATAAATTTTTAGATTCATTCATAGTTGAAACTGAATCAAATCTCTTTAAAATATTCAATTTCTCTTGTTTTGTTGTAGTATGTTCAGTGAATAAACGAGTAGCGTAAGCTAAGTTCGCATTAAACACTGCAACCTCATTTAATTTTTCTTTGAAAAGAACAAGGGCTTTCTTGTACTCAGCATTTTGCTTTTTCAAGTTTTCTACTTCCTCATTCATTTCATGACGACCAGCTTTGAACTTTTTACCTTGATTAGCAGGAACTCTAACGTCATTAGCGAAAGTACGAGAGGCTTCGGTAGCTTCAACTTCTTTAGGTTCTTCTTCTGATTCACCTTCAGTAGCTTCAACTTCTTTTTCTTCTTCCTCTTCTTCGTCCATTTCGATTTCGTAGATAGTTTCTTCTTCCATAGATTCCTCTTCTTTAGATTCTTCTTTTTCTTCAGAAACTTCTTCTTCCATATTCCAATCTTCGTCAACTTCAGACTCTTCACCATCTAATTTGATGATATATTCGTCATCAGCTGTTTCAAGTTCAACATTATTTCCGTCTTTTTTAACTACGATACCATCTTCAGGTTTCATAGCTTTGAACACTTTCAATACTTCTTCGTCAGAAGCACCTGTCATGTCCATAACGTCTTCATCATCCATACCCATGTCGTCAGAAGGTAATTCTAATGAATCTTCAGAATCCATAGATTCATCATCCATTGATTCTTCATCACCCATTTCATCACCACCAACTTCTGAATCTAATGATTCAATGTCTTTACTTGGTTCGTTATCGAGGTCGCCTTCATCTTCAGAATCGTCATCAGCTTCTTCATCATCAGCTGGTTGTTCTGACATATCTTTTTCTTCCTCTTCTTTAGGTTCCATAGACTCTTCTTCTGAAGCTTCTACTTTCTCCTCTTCTTCCAATGATTCTTTTAGCAAATCTTTAAGTTCTTCCTTCATAGTTGAAGCAAGTATACCTTTTGCATTTTGCTTTACTGCTTCTTCAAGATTCTGTACTTGAAGTAACGCTTGTTCTAAAATTGATTTTTCAGTCATTGTGAAAATTTGTTATTTTTATTACATATAAATACTCGAGTTTAGAGAAAAACTCGGTTTATTAATATTCCAGCCGTTAAAATTTCTTTATTTGGATAAAAATCTATCTAAACCTCCCATCAATTTTACCATTCTATCATCCAACGATGGTTTCTTTTCTTCGGATTCTTGATACTGCTCTCTTTCCGAAGGGTCAGAAAAAACATACGCTCCTGGTGTTGATGGTGATGATACTAAATCAAAACAAACCAATTCGAAGTCGTCCTGAACTATGTTTTGACCTTTAACGTTTTTAAGTGAACCCACACCACGAGAAGATATTCCTAAAGTGGCTCCATTCATTAATAACATTGCGGCTTGGTCACCCTTAGTTGATACAATACCCATTTTTCTCCAACCTGGAGAAGTGAATAATTTTATTTTACCCATTAGGATTTTACCATCCCACCATGTTTCAAGAATTGAATGTGAAACTCTATCTAAATCGATAAGTGAAGAAGAAGGATGATTTAATTCATTTAAAGCTCCTCCTTTTTTAATAAGTGTTTGGTATTTTTCGTTTTCTCTTTTTAATAAAACTTCAGGATAGATTCTTCCGTTTTTATTTGGAGTGTCGTATTTTTGTAACACAGCATAAAGAATTAGGTCTTGTGAAAAGTCCATTTCTTTAGCCTCTCTAATAATTTGTTTATTCTCTTCTGGTGAAACGTGACCAGCATCGTATTCAATTAAAATACCATGTCCGGTATCTTTCGGTCCCAATATCTTCATCTATAGATTTTATTACTATAAATACATCAATATCTCTATTATTTTTTGGATTTATGAAAATTGAATAATTTTTTATCTGTCAAACCATTTTCAATCACAGATGTGAGAATATCTTTTACGTTATTTTTTACTTCTTTTGTTTTAACATCAAATTGTCTATTCACATACAAAGTAACCTCCATATTCATAAAGGATCTTTTTTCTAATTTAATTCCTTTAGTTCTGATATCTAAATCAACTATTGATTGTTGTTTAAACAAAGGATTTTTTAAATTATAGATTATTTCTTTAACTCGACGTCGAGATTTGTATATCATTTCCTCGAAATCATCAGACTCATTTTCTGGTTGTAACCAAGAATTAAATTTCAAATAAATGGTTTTAAGATTTCTAAAATCTACGGTCCCATACCCGATTTTAACATCATTGTACGTCCCTAAAGGGATATACTTTCCGGTTTTCATTATTTCAACATATTATAAAATTTTATGGTGTAATTAAAAAATACATAAAATTTATTAAAATACCAAAAAAATTTTCATATATTTGTGATATACTTATATTATATGATTATAATCAATTTAAACAACGAAAAAAATATTGAATCTGCTTTAAGAACTTATAAACAAAAAGTTCAAAAAACAAAACAAATTCAAAAATTAAGGGAAAGACAAGAGTTTGTAAAACCTTCTGTCAAAAAAAGAAGCCAACGTTTAAAAGCTATCTATGTACAACAAATAAAAAATGGTCTTAATTAAGACCATTTTTTAATTCCGATAATCTGAAATAATTATATCTCGAAGGTGACATTTCATTCACCTCTTTTTTAACACTATCTAATTTATTTTTTAATTCTAAATCATTTGATTCTGTTAATAAACTATCAACTTTATTTAAAATTGATTCTTGTAATTCACTAGTTTTAGTAATTAAATCTTCATGAGAAATTGATAAAATATTTTTCAATTCTTCTTTTTGTGATTCTGATAATGTATTAGAATATAAAACATTAAAATTATTAGTTAATACAGCGTTTAATAATGATTCATTAGGAACTATTGTTATTTTTTTAGTTTCCATGATTTCTTTATTAGTTGTTAAATGTTCTACCAATTTCTTTTTTGCAATAACTTTCTTTTCGATATTTGATAACGTGTCTTTATCCATTAATTGGTCTAATGATTCATATAAACTATTCGTTGTTATTTCAACATCACCTAACTTTTTATCTAAAGATTCACAAAATTCCAGTAAACCATTTTTTTGTTGATTAATCATAGTCTCAACGCCGTCAACAAACAATTTTGCGGTTTCTTTATCTTCAATGTATTTGTTCTCTATTTCTTCGTAAAACAAATACATTTCTTTAAATTCTTTATTTTCTTTTATAGTTTTTAAAATATCTTTCATCTCACTTTTATCTTCTTTCTTATAAGATTCAGTAAGTTTATTCAATATTTTACTTTTTACGGTACCAAACTTATTCATTTTTAGTCGTTTAAAATGTCCTTCAATTTATTTTCTATTTCATAAATATTACGTTGAGCTTTATCCATGTCAAATAAATCGACAAATTCTAATTTTTCTTCACCCAACATACCTAATATCTTTGATTTTTTAGATTTAGATTCACTTAAAGGTTCTCCACCACCTTCAGCTGGAGGAGGAGGTGCTCCACCACCCAAATCCATTCCACCACTTTCTCCACCACCTTGTGCCGCCGCTTGCATCGCCTTTTCTCTTTCCTCTTCAGGTATTCCATATTTTTTATCAACCTCATCAAATACACCTGAACGTCTAATTACATTTTGTGTGTTTGTTAATTCAAAACCTAATGCACGTTCTAAACGTTGTTGTTGTAAGTCAAGTAATACCTCACTATCGCTCATACCAAGAATATTTTTCTTAGCCCATGTGTGTGATACTGGTAAAATACCCATTTGAGATTGGTCTGAGGTTGCGTCTTTATAAAGTGTAATCTTTTCTTTCCATTGTTCAATACGTAATAAATCAGATTGAGCTGATGGATTTGTTAATGACAATGTAAAATTATTTAATTCATCTTCCATACCTGTTAGGTATAAATGAATTAAAGCGATTTTATTTAGTTCTTGTATTAATGATTTTTGAATTCTATTAATTGTTCTTGCAAAACGAATATCCATCAAGGCTAAACTCTTACCTTCACCAACAACCTCTTCAAATCCTAAAAACGCCTTTGGTATACGAAGTGCCGCTAATAATTTCTTTTGGATATACTCAATATCAGCAATTTCACCCAAATTTTGTGCTCCCGGCAAAGTTTCAATTGGATTTGTTTGTGATGGGTCACGAACCGGAATGAAATAATCTTGGTCTACCGCCATTTGATTATATCTCATATCAACTTGTCCGTTATTTGGATTTTGAATTTGATCTCTTTTGAATTTGTTTGCGACACGTTGTACATATGGTTCGATATCTTTATCATCCATATTTCCAACAAATATTTTGAATACACGTCTTTCTGGTGCTCTTGATGTTCTATAAATTAACATAGCATCTTCTGCAAGTAAAAGTTGTTTCCAAATTCTTCTAATCTTATCTAACATAGAAGTACCATATGGTAACTTTCTATCATCACCTAATAATCTAAAATGTGCAATCTCCCAAGCTTGGAATTCCATATCTTTGTTCTTCCATGTAAAACGTAATTCACGACTTGGTAATTTTACATCTGCAACTTGACCATGACTTTTTGCTGCGGCACCTTCTAATCTTTCTATTTCAATATTTGGTAATTGTTGACAACCAATAATACCTTTTTCGGGGTCTATTTTTAAATAAACAAAATTATCACCATACTTACACACACCACGAGCCCACATAGACAAATTTGTGTTTATGTCTAATTTGTTTAAAAACAAATCATCTAAAATTGATTTAATTCTATCTGATTCGGAATAAACAGTAAGGATATCACCTTTTTCTGATAATGTTGTGGATTCTTCTGCATAAATGTCTAATGCTGCAGATATTTCAGGAGTGAACTCCATAGATTCGTAATCAAAATATGCCGCTAATCTATTTGGTTCATAATAAACCGATTGATTATAAAGTGATTGATCTAACTTAGCCCATTTGTCAGCAATATATTGGCTTTGTTGAGCTTGCAACATAGCCTTTTCAAATTCTTCCCTGCTATCTGTTTTTAAAAGTTCGTCTTTGTTAAAATTAAATGATGGTGTGTTTTCCTTTTTTACTTGTCCGGGAAAACCAAACATTCTTGTTAATTTCTGAAAGACCGTTAAATTTTGATTTGCCATTGTATATAAATACTTTTCTTTAGAATATAAACTAAAAACCCAACATTATAAAGGTATTATCTACGTTTACCAAATAACCAAGAATTTTCTGCATAGATTTCTTTTCTAACGTTCATTTGTCCTGTTCTTGGGTCTCTCGAACCCATTCCATCAATTCCCATAGAACCAATTTGGTCAAAAGAAGAACCGTACGAATAGAACGATTTGTTTGGTTCATATGTTCTTTCAGATAAAGTCCAAGATTCTAACATGGCCTTATTTTTAGATTCATTTCTTTGTAATTGATTAAAACAAATATCCCCAGCATATAAAGCCATAGAAAGGCTCATAATTGAATCGTCATGTGCACCCTTCATGTGGTCAGGTCTTCCATTTATATAAACAAACGTATTAAGTTCATTTAGTAATCTTGTAGAACGTATTGCAAATCCTTTTCTAACTTGTTCTTCAAACGCAGCAACAATTTGAGTTCTTTTGTTATTAAAGTTTATTCCTGGAATTTTTTCCATTGCTTTTTTATTATATTCCCAAATGTTTTGTGTATTAACCCCATCAATATAGAGATTTTTATAATTCATCTCTTGTAATTTTCTGGATGTGGCAATACCCATACCACCAGTAATATCTATTACAATAAATGCATCATATAAAACACCCCACTTATAAGCAATGGACGCTAAATCATCGGGTGGTATTTTACCGATATATTCAACCACCTGTTCTCTATCGTCAAAATCTACAATATTGATTGATGAAAAATCTTCACTATCTCCTCTACTAACATCCACACCCATAATATAACGATGTCCTTGAACCGGTTCTTTCCATTGCCAGAAAGTACCTTGCATATATTTTTCTTTCGGTTGTCTAACTAAATTCTTTGCTATGTTTTCTTGAACATCGCCAGGTATTACACCATCACCCGAACCCAAGAAATCACATTCCAATTCCTGAGCAATTTTACGTCTATCATATTTGAATTTTTTAGACATAGATTCAAACCACGATGAAAACGGTTTATATCCTTGTTCCAAATATTCATTATATTTTTCAATATCAAAATCATACATTACAACCTCATCATCATTATATTGTTCTCTGTTCAACATATAATGACATATATCCTGACATTTAATCCAACGTAAATCTTTGGTGTAACGAGGGTCTTTAAACCATCTTAAATCTGTAATATGAAAATCATTCACTCCACGAATAGCTTGGTCATAAACACCATAATATATTGGGTCATAACCGTTTGGTGTTGAAATTAATATAATTTTACCACCCGTAGAAAGAGAGGCCATAGATGCTGCCCAAAAGTCTTCTCCCGCTTCAATATATGCCGCCTCGTCAAATACAAGTATTGTTGGTGTGTAACCACGTAATGCATCCGCTGATGTTGCAACCGCCTTAACCTCACAACCATTATTTAATCTAAATCTACTTTCAGAGTTTTTATCAGGTGAAAATCCTACATTAATCCAATCAGGCCATTGTTCTAAAAAATGTCTAACCTTATTAGCCATTTCAACTGCAGTATCACGTTTGTTTGCAATAAGTAAAACTCTATCTGGATTATCGGGTTTAGCCAATTGTAAACGTTTTGAAATCCATGCTGCTGTTACTGTTGTAACACCCGCTTGTCTATATTTTCTTGTAATATTTTCATTATACTTTTCGTAATCGTTCAATAATTGAATTTGATCTGGAAATAGTTCTAACGGAACATATTTTTTCTGTGTATTATCGAACGTTTGTAAATAAGTTTTAAGTGCATATGGTGTATCTTTTATGATTCTTGCATATTCCTTAAGTTGTTCTATTTTAGAATTCATATATATAAATATAAAAAAAGGGAGTTAAAACTCCCTTAACAATTTATTCGTCTTTTGGTCTTGATATTCCAAGACTTCCTAAAAAGTCATCTAAATCATCATCATCAGTTTCATCACTAATATCATCCAACTCTTTATCAAATTGATTCATTGTTTCCGTATAATCAAAATCTCTAATTTCTTCTTGTATTGCTCTATACAAAAGCCCCAATAATCTTTTTCCTTGTTCTGAGTTTGATAATACTTCTTTCATCAGTACTAAAAACTCTTTAGCTGGTTTTTGTATGATATGTGAGAAGAGAATGAGTTGCAATCTATACTTGTCCTCTTCAATTAAAGTCTCTTCAGGGAATTGATTTCTAACTCTATTCCAAATTGCAGGTCCTAAACGTAAATCCCACATTTCTTTTTCTAACGTATCTTCAGAACCTTCTATATCTTCAAACGGTAATTCATTACCTTCTTCATCTTTTGGTCTTCCTTGAATTGCAACAACCTCCATCACACCTTTTATCAATTCATGAATTAAGATTGGAAAATTTACCGCCCTTGCATGAATAGTTGGTGGGTCAGTTTGTCTATCAACAGATTCTTTACCTCCAACCTGAGGTTCTCCTCCACCGCCACCCATCATGGCCTGCATCATATCATCACTTAACTGCCAGTATAATGTGTCGTTTACTGACATTAAAACTCCGTATTGATTAATCAATGCATCTGAACCTGTTATTTCTCTAACTCTATCGGCAACCATATGATACATGTAGTGACCTTTTTTAGAAGCACCTTGTACCATAGTATTAATCAATCTTCTTTTAGCCTTTTCTAAATCTAATGTTTGTAAATCATTATATAAATCCATTTCAACATCAACCTCATCCATTTGTGGTTGTTGTTCACCTGGTTCTTCTCTGTTGAAATCGTCGGTATCAATTTCTCCCATACCAACGATTTTTGCATCGAAAATAAAATCATCATCAGATAACCCCATTTCTTTTTTAACAAGTTCAATTGCTAAATTTTCTAATTGTTCTCTATGATTATTTTCGGTTCTAACAATATTGTTATGAGCTTGCATCATTGTTTGAACTAAAGGCATAACACCTTGTTGTCCTCTTAATGGTGTTTGGTCACCAGTATATTGTCTAACTCTTTGAACAACCTCTCTGTATCTTTCAGATGCTAATAACTCTTGGAAATTTTTGTTTGGTTCGTCACCTGTTTTAGGTAGTGGAACTTTTTTTAGTGGTGTTTCACCCGCAGCAAGTTTATCTTGCAAACCTTGGTCTGGTCTATCTTGGGTGTCGAAATCCATCGGCATTTCATTTAAATTTTCATTGATGATAGAAATAAGTTTCCCTTTTGTAAATTTCATTACTTTGTTTCTTTTAACGCCTTTGGTTTAGGGTTTGGACCTGGTCCAGGTTGAAACGGTGTTTTTCTTGGGTCTTTTTTTGGTGGTGTTTTTGTTCCTGGGTCTTTAGTTGGTGCTGGTTTTGTTGTCGGTTCAGTTTTTGGTTCTGCTGCAGTAACAATTGCATCATAACTCATAAATTCTGGTATACCGTTGTGTCCTTTTTTTACCTTTGGTCCGTGTTGTACCATCGTTTCAGACTCATTCAATTTATACTGTATCAATTCCATAATTTCATTCTTTGATGTAAAACTATGAAATTCTTTGTTTTCAACCAAATTTTTTACCCAATTTTTTATTTCGTTACCTTCACCCATATATTCTTTGTCACAAGTACAGTCTTTATGTGGTTTATCACAATCCTCACATCTCTTTTCGTCTTTTTCTTTTTTCTTATTCTTTAACAAAAGTTTGAAATCTTCAGCGTCAATCTTACCATTTTTGTTAGCGTCAATATTTTTTTGTTTACCCACTAATTTTTTTTCTCTTAATTCAACGTTCAATCCTTGGTCAGTCATTTTTTTAACTTCCGCAGGATTAGTTGTTGCTTTTCTCATAACAACAGAACCTTTACCCACATTAGCGGATTGTTCACTTAATATTCTTTCAGACAAATCATTCAATTGTTTGTCGGTAAACTTTACCAATGTTTTTTCTGAGAAACCTTCCTTAATTAATTTCTCTACGATTTCATTTCTTTTCATACTTCTGTTAATTTTACCTCTTCGGTTATAAGATTATAATTTCTTTGTTTTAATTTTTTGTTCACCGAATCCAATGATTCACCGAACTTAAATGTTAATCTTTCAAATTGGCTATCAAAATCAAATTTTTCCCATGCTAATGAGACCACACCATCTACAGCATCAATAACTCCGAAATAATCGGAGTCTTGAACTAATTCTAATTTTAAATCAGTATTTTTTAATAAACCAACTAAATTAACGTATTCTACGTCAGGTGATTTACTTCTTTGAGTTGCAGATGCTGGTATTTGGAACCAATCCCCCATGTCAATTTCAAAGGTCTCACTGAAAATGAATTCATATTGTTTTTGACCTTTGTAATCTGAACCAATTTCATTGACATAGATTAAATGCATTTTAATTGAAATATTTGTGCAAAGTTTGATTTATACTATTGTTAATCTCACTCTTAATTTCATCTAAATCTAACTCTTTAACTTCTTCTTCGTCACCCACTTCTTTGATTGCGTATTTTGATAAATCAATTTCATCTGTATCTACAGGAGTATTGATAAACTCATCCAAAGCCGCCATTGAATCATATTCAGCAACTTCCTCAGGTGCAGGTTCAGCCGCAGGTTCTTCTGCAGGAACTTCAGCGGTCGGTTCTTCACCACCCACCTCTTCTTCTCTTTCAAACTTCTTACCAATTTCTTCGATATCCTCATCATCCAATTTATCTAAATCAACCGCAGAGATAATCATATTCAAAATATATTTGATATCATCACTCTCCATTTGGTCTTGTAAATCTCTTAATTCTTGACCTAATTTACCTGCATATTTTTGAGCTTCCGCCATGTAAGATGATCTCTTACCACCTTCTTCACCATCTACAGGTGGAGTTTCCATTCCTGGCTCTTCAGCTGGAACTTCCGCAGTTGGTTCTGCAGATGGAACATCACCCATTGCATCCGCTTCAGGTGCTGGTGGTATATCCATAGAAGGTTCCGCCATAGGAGCTTCTTGTTGGGGTTTGTTTTGTTTTAAAACATATTTTGTGGCTTCTTGTAATTCTTCTTGACCTCTTAACAATTCAAGTCTTTTAAATGCTTCCGCATATGAAGAAAACTTATTTTTATTCTTCATGAACATACCACCGATATAATCAAGTGATGATTCATTTAATCCTCTCTTTACATAGTAACCGTCTTTTTCTTTAACGATACCATATACACCACCTGTTGTTGATTCTTTAACCAACTCAGGTTTTGATGAAGAAGAACTTTTATTGTTATTTTTGTAGTATGTTAATTCAAGGATTCTTTTTAATTTTTCATCCCCGTTTAATTTTTCACTTCCTAGTGGTTTTAATTCTGCCATTTTATAAAATTGTTAAGATATACTTATTCTTATCCTATAAATACATAGATATATAGAAAAAAATATGTATAGTTATTGTGTTATGGACAATTTCTTATCTACAATGTCCGTTTTTAATTTAAGAAGTTTCTCAATATATCCGTTTCTACGTAGTAGTTTAAATGTTAAATTTTCATAAGAGTATTCACCACCAGACTCAAGCCCACTTTGTCTAAACTCTTTTATTTTCTTTCTAAGAATATCAATTTGATTTAATGTGTCCTTTTTTATACCTTTTTTAATTAATTCGTCTATTTTTTTGGCATACTCCTCACCTTTTTCCAATATTTTTCTATCGTCAATATTTGGGGTTTCTTTCTTAGGTTCAACAACCCATTCATTGTGTAAAATCGAGTAAACGCCTGAAGATATATGTTCTTCATTCACGTCTTGGACATATACTTCCACATCAAAACCTTTGATTTTTATATCGTGATTGTTGTTCCAAACGTTTTTCTTTGCATCAAAAAACTCTTTAATTAGTTCTTTTGGGTAATTTAATTCATCGTAATCGATAAGTACATGTAAATCAACATCTGAATAATTAGACCAATTGTAATTCGCCAATGAACCGGTTAAAACTATGTCATGTATAAAAAACTCAACACCGAAGGTCTCTATAAAATCATCAGATACCTCTAACAATTTTTTTCTGATTTCTTCCCTCATTTTGAATTTACCGTCAACCAACTCAAATATGTTTTCACTTAAGTTGTCTTTAGATTCAAACGACTTAACAATTTTTTTATCAAGTTCCTTATCTTCAATTAAATCTTCAAAAAGACTCATGATTGTTTTTGATACTTATGTGCTTTAGCGATATTCTCGTTAAAAAACTTCCCCTGAGACTCGGCCATCCTGAATTTTGTGAACTTTGTCCAAGGTACTTTATTGTATACATAAATACTTCCGTTATTGAAAGTAACTGATAAATCCTCGGTTTCGGTATTATAAACTGCGTTTTTTAAATTTGATGATTGAATAGTGACTTCGATAATTTTACCGTCAATTTTTTCTGATATTATACCCATAGTATATTGTTTATATATTATAGATAATAAATACAAAAAAATAAACCCCTCATTTTGAGGGGTTTATTTATTAAGTCGATTAGATGCTTTTTACTTTTTTGTAAGTGTAATTCTTTGAAATGTTTTCATTGAAAAACTTACCTTGTGATTTCGCTAAACGAAACTTAGTGAACGTTTTCGAAGGAACTCCTTTGTATTCATAAGTTGTCCCGTTGTTAAACATTACTCTCAAATTCTCACTTAGGGTGTCGTAAGAAGCTGACTTTAGACTTGTTGATTTGATTGAGGTGTAAATCATTTTACCCGCAATTTGTTCTTGTTTTACTGACATGGTGTATTAATTTATATTATAATATACCAAAAAAACGTCAGATAAAAAAATTTTGAGGTAAATTAATTTAAACTAATTGTACGTTCTAAAGCCTTCTTTTTGTCAATTGGTAACACTAAAGTTAAGATACCGTTCTCAACCTTTCCTTCGATATCCTTTTCTTTTACATCATCAGGAATGTTGTAACTTTTAACAAATGAATGAACAAAAGAATGTTTTACATCTGTTTCTTCGTGGTCAAAAGAAATTTTTAAAACTCCGTCTTTGGTTGAAATTTTTAAATCTTCTTTTGTAAGACCAGGTACACTTACTTGGACTTTATACTCTGTTTCAGTTTTACTGATGTTAGTTTCTGGCGTCCTTAAAAATCTTGGACTTTCAAACATACTTTCGAAACCTTGAAAAAATGGGTCTTTAAATAATGTAATCATAGTTTATAATTTTTTATAATTGATTTTTCAATTTATATGCCAACGTAATTTTACAAAAAATGTTTAGACATATTGTCATAGAAAATATTAATAAAATGTCATTATGACACTTATTTTGTTTTTATTATTATTTGTGTTATGTTTGTAGTATAAACTAAACTTACATAATATGTCTGTAGATTTTTTCGAAGATGGTCCATCCCAAGGGCAAAAAAGAATACGTAAAGGTTCATCAACACCAATTTTAGACAATTTTTCTCGTGACCTCATAAAAATGGCAGAGGAGGGTAAAATTGACCCGATTGTTGGTAGAGATAAGGAGGTAAAAAGAATTGCACAAATTCTTTCACGTAAAAAGAAAAATAATGCTGTTATAGTTGGTGATGCCGGTGTAGGAAAATCTGCACTTGTTGAAAAATTAGCATTAATGATTTACAGAGGTGATTGTCCTTCTAATCTCTTAGATAAACGATTAGTAGCTTTAGATTTAACTTCTTTAGTTGCTGGCACAAAATATCGTGGTCAGTTTGAAGAACGAATTAAGGCAATCATCAACGAACTTCAAGAATCACCAAATGTAATTGTCTTCATTGATGAATTACATACTATGGTTGGTGCAGGAAATGCTAGTGGTTCCATGGATGCCGCAAATATTTTAAAACCCGCATTGGCAAGAGGTGAAATGCAATGTATTGGTGCAACAACGTTTGATGAATTTAAAAAACACATAGAGAAAGATGGTGCATTAGTAAGACGTTTTCAAAAAGTTATTTTAAAAGAACCAACAATTGATGAGACGATTGAAATATTAAAAAATTTAAAAGATTCTTACCAAGGATTTCATAGAGTCGAATATGAAGATGGTGTGTTAGAGACAATTGTAAAATTGTGTCATCGTTATATTACTGATAGACAATTCCCCGATAAGGCAATTGACGTTTTAGATGAATTAGGTTCGGAAAAACGTGTTTCATCGAAAATACCTGAGATTATTGAAATATTGAAAAAACAAATTGAAGATGTAAGAGATAAGAAAGTTCAAGTTGTAAAAACACAAAACTATGAACAAGCGGCTAGATTAAGAGATGAAGAGAAAAAAATTGTTACAAAACTTGAAGAGGAAAAACTTAAATGGGCTGATACTCAAAAAAATAATAAAACACCAATTACAATAGATGATGTATATGAAATTATTTCAGATATGACTGGTGTTCCGATTACTAAATTAGATTCAAAAGAGACACAAAAACTTTTGAAGTTGGAACAAGTTCTCTCATCAAAGGTTATTGGTCAGGACGATGCAATCACAACAATATCAAAATCAATAAGAAGAAATCGTGTAGGTATTAAAGATGCGAATAAACCAATTGGTTCATTTATTTTTATCGGTTCAACAGGGGTGGGTAAAACTTTTTTAGCTAAATCAATTGCTGAAGTTTTATTTGGTGACCCAGATAAAATAATTCGTGTTGATATGAGTGAATACATGGAGAAACACAATGTGTCTAAATTAATTGGTTCTCCTCCAGGTTACGTTGGGTATGATGAAGGTGGTCAACTAACCGAGAAGATTAAAAATAATCCATTCTCTGTTGTGTTGTTTGACGAAATCGAAAAGGCACATAAAGATGTATTTAACATATTGCTTCAAATATTGGACGAAGGTCACTTAACAGATTCGTTCGGTAGAAAAGTGAATTTTACTAATACAATTGTAATTATGACATCTAATGTCGGTGCAAAAAGAGTTTCTGAACTAGGTGGTGGTGTCGGGTTTTCAACTTCCTCAAGTGAAAATCAAAAAGCTGAAGTTAGAAAAACTATGATTCAAAAG
>Ga0129333_10003719_pt1 | contig 14302 bp, 8 predicted proteins | sample CPB6_08_DNA_FD_94474 | JGI IMG/M metagenome (GOLD analysis project Ga0129333, IMG submission 94474) | Freshwater to marine salinity gradient microbial communities from Chesapeake Bay, USA - CPBay_Sum_0.6_0.8_DNA | ecosystem: Environmental > Aquatic > Marine > Coastal | place: USA: Chesapeake Bay... | reverse complement strand
GCGACGCAGCGAGAGGCCGAAGAACACCAAAGCGGCGAGCGAACTCAGGACCAGTGCGATCTCGACGCGCAGGAACAGGTCATCGGCGGCGAGCCAGCACGTGAGGACGAAGACGAGCATCGACATCAGCCAGCCGATGCCCACGCGAGCGTGACCATGAAGGGCGATGACCGCCTGGGCGGTCCCGAGCGCCACCATGTACACCGCGCTACCGAGCGCGAGCATCGTGAGAGTGCGCCGATCGAGTCCGCCGTCGTACATGAGATCGAGCACCGGCGGTCCGAAAGCGAACGATGCAACGGTGCCGAGGGTGCCGACGCCGATCACCACGATCATGAGCCGACGGAACCCGAGTCGGAACTCGCCGAGATCACCACGCGCCGCGAGACGCGCGAGTCGGGGTAGCAGAGCGGCCTGGACGGCTTGGAACAAGAACAACGGAACGCGCGAGAGCAGTACTCCGTTACCGAAGTGGGTCACTTTCTCGGACTCGGACGCCGAAGCGAGGATGTCGATGGCGATCGGGCCGGCGTTCACGAGGCCCGCGCCCATCAGTGAACCGAGCAACAACCAACCGAGATTCGGCGTGACCTCCGACCACGGTGCTTCCGGACCGGGCTCGGTGGCGAGCTGACCACGCAAGCCGACGATGAGCACTCCACTCAGCGGCGACAGGGCGATCAGCATCGCGTAGGCCCCGACTTCCTCGATTCCGAGTCGCCACAGCACGATGCAACCGATCACGCGCACGAGCCCGTCGGCACCCATGACGATTCCGTAGGCGGCGAAGCGCCCTTCGCCCGAGCAGATGCCGCGCGCGAGGTGTGTGGGCGCGTACGTGGTGAAGGCCACGATCAGACCGAGTGTCACGAGCCCGTAGCCCTCGAAGAACTCGCGGGTCGCCAGTCCACTGAAAGCGGCGAGGAGCACGATCACCGCGCCGGCGATGACCCCGCCGAGTGGCACGACTCGGCCGACGATCGGCCGTCTGCCGATTCCGAGGGCTCGGCGATGGGCGAGAGCCCGACCCATCTCTTGTTCGAGGGGCAGGAAGAATCCCGGTGCAAGAACGAACGTCGCGAACCAGAGCGCCACGATCGGTTTGAAGGCGTCCTTACCGAGCGCCTCCTGGCCGACCTTGAAGAACGCGTAACTCGACAGTCCGGCGATCAGCAGTCCGGCACCCACGGCGAGGGTGCCCTCCGGAAGGGCGAGACGTGATTCGTCGCGGGCTTCAGTCGTCGTGTCCAAGCGTCGTCACGCTAGCGATATCGATCTTGTGTGGTCTCGTATTCACGCTGGTCAGGGCCGGCGTCGATGATGCGGCGACTCCATCGGGGCTGGTCAGACGGGTAGCCTCGGCGCATCGTGGAGTCATCAGCCACCAGTGCCGGTTCACCGGCCCCGGTTCCCCAACCGGCGTCGCCGGCCGGCTCGGCCTCGGCGTTGCCGGGGGTCGTGGCGACGGTCGTGGTCGGGCCCCCGAGTCCTGATCTGGAAGTGACCTTGGCCGGACTGGCCGCCCAGGACTATCCGGCCCTGCAGGTGCTCGTCCTCGTGACCAACGACGACGACGTGTCGTCGATCGCCGAGCGGGTGAAGTCAGTCCTCCCGCAGGCACACGTCCGCGGTGTGGGCCGCGACGTCGGTTTCGGGGTGGCCGCCAACCAAGTGTTGAAACTCGTCGAAGGCGACGGCGGGTTCTTTCTCCTCATGCACGACGACGTCGTCCTCGAACCGACGGCGGTGCGGATGCTGGTCGAGGAGATGTTCCGCTCGAATGCCGGTTTGGCCGGTCCCAAGCTCATGAATTGGGACGAACCGCGGGTCCTGTCGTCGGTCGGATTCGACGTCGACCGCTTCGGCGAACTCGACGATGGTCTCGAGGCGCACGAGATCGACCAGGAACAGCACGATGCGGTTCGCGACGTCTTCGCGTTGTCGTCGGCCTGCCTCCTCGTGCGCGCCGATCTCTTCCGACGACTCGACGGATTCGAGTCGAGCATCGACTTCCATGGCGAGAACCTCGACCTCTGCTGGCGCGCCCACCTGGCCGGCGCGCGCGTCCTCGTGGTGCCGGCCGCCGTGGCTCGCCATCATCGGCAGTTCGCCGATCGCCGTCCCGATCTGGTGAGCGATCACCAAGCCGAGACCAATCGGATCTCGACGGTGCTGTCACTGACTGGAGCGGCCCGTCTGCCCCTCGTGATCGTGGGAATGGTCGTGTTGTCGATCGCGTCGGCCGCCGTGGCCCTCGTGCGCGGTCGACCGCGAATCGCCGGCGGACGACTTCTCGCTCCATTGCTGGCCCTCGGCGATGTGGTGTCGATCCTTCGCCGTCGGCGCGCCGTGCGCCCCATCCGCGAAGTTCCCGATCGAGAGGTCGCCGATCTGCAGGTGTCCGGAAGTGTCCGTTGGGGTCGCTTCGTTCGTCATCGGCAGACGATCGATTCCGTCGAGTCGACTCCGTCGGTCGATCGCACTCCGCTCGCGTTGGCGGTGTGGGGTGTGCTGCTCGTGCTCCTTCTCCTCGGGGCGCGGCGCATCATCGCCGATGGTGTCCGCCCGATCGGTGAGATGCTCCATGTGCCCGACTCTCCGGTCGATCTCATCCGCTCGTATCTGTCGGGCTGGTGGGACCGAGGCCTCGGTGCCACGACGGCCCAGCCGACCGGTCTCGTCCTCCTCGGTCTGACCGGCATCATCGGCCTCGGACAGATGGGTTTCGTTCAGACCTTCGGCATCCTCGCGTTGATCGTCGGTGGTTGGCTCGGGATGGCTCGTCTCGGCGGCATCACGAGCAATCAACGAGCTCGTTTGGTGGCAGTCGTCGTGTACGCGGCGATTCCGTTGCCCTATGCCGCGGTCGCCTCGGGCCGCCCGGCGTCGCTCATCGCCTACGCGGTCCTTCCATGGGTGCTGCACCTCGGCCTTCGCTTCAGCGGACTCGGTTCACTCGTCGTCGACGACGCCGATCGAGAGCCAGTCGAACACCCCTCCACCGCGCAACGAGTCGTCTTGATCGCCAAGTTGACCGCATTGATCGCGTTGACGGCGGCTTTCGCGCCGTCGGCCGCCGTGGTGGCCCTCGTCGCCCTGGTCGTGTTCTCGATCGTGGGTCCGCTCGCCGGTGGATCGTGGCGCACGGCTGGACTCGGTGTGGCGTCCGCGGTGGTGGCTTTCACGGGCGCGGTCGTCCTCAATCTGCCGTGGTCGTTGCGATGGATCGACGCCGATGGTTGGGTGTCGGTGGCTGGCGCGAAATCGCTCGTCGAATCGGGACGTGGGTTGTCGGGGCTGCTGCGGTTCGACATCGGGCCGTCGACCCTCGGTTTCCTCGTGGTGGCGGGCTACGTCCCCGTCGTCATTTCGATCCTCGTGGCCCGTCGGTGGCGTTTCGCCTGGGCGTTGCGCGGAGCAGTTCTGGTCTCGGCTTTCCTGTTGCTCGCGGTGGTCTCCGATCTTCGGGATGCACCCGTTCGTCTGCCGGAGGCTGGCGTTCTGTTGGCGCCGGTCGCCGTGGGAATCAGCCTCGGGTGTCTGGCCCTCGTCATGTCGTTCGAGCGCGACGTACGAGGTGGTGGATTCGGTCTGCGGCAACCGCTCGGATTGCTCGGCTTGTTGGCTCTTCCGGCGGTCGCCTTTCCAGCCGTGGCGGTGGCGGTCGATGGTGGCTGGAATCAGCCACGGGTCTCGCTCGTGGCGCAGATCGCCGAACTCCTCCCCGAAGGTGCCACGGAAGGCGGATATCGAGTCCTCTATCTCGGCGATCCGGCCATCGTCCCGGGGGCCGATCGGGAAGTTGCCGATGGAGTCGCGTACAACGTCGTGAACGGCGGCTCACTCGAGATCGCCGACACGTGGTCGTCGCCATCGGCCACCGAGCAAAGAGGAATGGACGAAGCCGTGGACGCGTTGGCGCGTCGCACCACGATTCGGGTCGGTCGCCTCGTGGCTCCCTTGGGCGTTCGCTATTTCGTGGTGCCGATCGTCGATCGCGTGCGATCGGAGGCCGAGGCTCCGGCTGCGGTACCCGCCGGTCTGATCGATTCGCTGGGCGAACAACTCGACCTGCGCGCGGTGTACAGCCCGGCCAGCATGGTCGTCTACGAGAACCTGCAGTGGATACCCACGACCTCGATCCTCAGTCCGCCGGCCGCTTCGAGTCGTGAAGAAGGCGGAGCGTCGTCGCTGATCGCCGCCGAACTCGGTGGATCGCGTCCGGTGATGTCGGGCTTCAGCGCCTGGACGACGACCGCTCAGCAGATCGACGGGGGAGTGCTGAACCTCGGTGTTCCCTTCGATCGTCGTTGGCAGGTGACGGTCGACGGTCGCCCAACACCCGCTGAGGGTTCGTTCGGTTCGGTGATGGCTTTCGATCTCGGATCCGGAGGCGACGTCGTCCTCGAGTACGACGCACCGTGGAGTCGCATCGGCTGGGTCGTTCTGCAGGCGGCACTCTGGATCGCGTTGCTCCTCGCCGTCGTTCAACCGCGTCGCCTGTCGCGAGTCGTCGAACCGACCGACACGGTCATCGTTCTCGAACCCGAAATGACGCCGACATCATCGACCGGTGATGCGTCGTGAAGCGTCTCTTTGGTTTGCTCGTGGTCGTCCTGATGGCGATCGGCGCGGCGGCCGTGTCCGGTCGTGGTTCCGAATCCGAACCACCCGTGTTTGCTTCGTCCTCACGACCGGGAACTCCCGGAGTTCCCGATGCCGAGGGTGCCATCAGCACGACGTGGTTCTGTGGTGGGGTTCCGGCTCTCGGTATGAGCGAAAGTGGCGAGTACGGCGGCGAAGTCGTGGTGACCAATCCGTCCGAACTCCCCGTGCGCGGATCGGTGACGGTGCTCTCGATCGATCAGCCACCGCTGACGGTGCCGGTCGTGGTCGAACCGCGCGACCAGACGGCTGTCGATCTCGACGAATTGCTGAAGGGCAATTACGTGAGTTCGGTGGTCGAGGTCGATCAACCCGGTGTGACGGTCGAGCAACGTTCACTCCACCCGGCCGGCGATGCCGTGAGCACGTGTGCCAACACGACCTCGAGTGAGTGGTACGTGGCCGATGCATCGACCCCACAGGGGTCCGATGCGCGGCTCCTGATCTCGAATCCGTATCAGACACCGGCCATCGTCGACATCGCCATCTCCACCGCGGCCGGTCCGCGAACCCCGAACGAACTGCAGGGCTACGTGATTCCTGCGCAATCGCTGCGCGTCGTCAACCTCGAAGAGTCCGGTTTCCGCGACGAGCCCGTGATCGGGGTGAGCGTGGTCGCGAGCAGCGGTCGCATCGTGGTGGCCAAGGATCAGCATTTCCTCGGCGGTGGTCGACTCGGCCACGTGACGAGTCTCGGTGCTCCCTCGTTGTCCGACGAATGGTGGTTTGCCGATGGCGAGAAGGGCTCGGGAGTGAGCGAGCGTCTCGTGATGTTCAACCCCACCGATTCCGACCTCGAAGTCGACGTGGTGATGCTCGGGGTGGCCGACGCGATCATCGACCCCACCACGCTCACGGTGCCTTCACGCGAAGTCGTGGTGTTCGATACCGCGGGAATTCTCGGACTTCCCGACGGTCGTCACGGCACGCTCGTCTCCACGTTGTCGGAGAGTTCCTTGGTCGTCGAGCGCATCCTCACGCGTCCGGCCGGTGATTCGATCTCGACGTCGGTTCTGCTCGGGGCTCAAGGTGATGTCCTGTTGCCCGAGTGGTTCGTGTCGGTCACCCCCGAAGTCGCGCTCGAGGGTGCCCTCGTGATTCTCAACGTCTCGCCCAACATCGCGCGAGTCGACGTCTTCAGCATCGGTCCGGGCGGTCGCGAACCCGTGACCGGACTCGAAGGACTCGAACTCGCGGCCAATGGCACGCTCTCGATCGACCTCGTCGATGCGATCAGCCTGGGTCGACCGGTGATCGTGGTCGGTGATCAGTCGATCCTCGTGGAGCGCCGTCTCGAGCGCAACTCATCGGGCAACGGCTTGTCGGCGGTGCTCGGTTTGCCGGAGAAGTCGTGATCAATCTTCTGATCGCCGCCGTGATCGTGGCGATCGTCTCGACGGTGGCGCTCGTGGCGCGCCGACGACGGGTCGACGATGCGCCGACGCAACGCGAGTGGCACGTTCCGAGTCAGATCGACGTCGTCGACTTCGGTTCCGATGGCCGAGCCGATCACTGGAGCGTCGTCGTCTTCACGTCGTCCACGTGTCAGGTGTGTCGGGACGTCGCTCACAAAGCCACGGCCCTGGCCAGTCGCCATGTCACCGTGCGCGACGTCGAGTATTCAGCGGAGCGCAAGCTCCACGAGAAGTACCGCATCGATGCCGTGCCGACGGTCCTCGTCGCCGATCACCGAGGAGTCGTACACCGACACTTCCTCGGGCCGGTGTCGGCCACCGATCTGTGGGCGGCCGTCGCCGACGCACGCGAACCCGGGCGACCGCCGGTCGAAGGCGACTGCTCTAGTCGGTGAGTGAGGTGGCGTCGGCGCGCGGCGCCGGCTCTCCGAGACCCTGTTGCACGAGACGACCGACTTCGGCTCCGTCGATGGTCTCGTGTTCGAGCAATGCGGCGGCGACGAGATCGAGGCCGGCCCGATGTTTGCCGAGCAACTCGATCGCCCGCTGCTCCTGCACGCGAAGGATCCGATTGATCTCCTCGTCCATCGTGCGGGCGGTGTCGTCGCTGTATTCACGGCCACCGGTCATGAGATCTTCGCCGAGGAAGACCTGCTGTTGTCCGTGCCAGGCCATGGGGCCCACCTTGTCGCTCATTCCCCACTCGCGAACCATGCGGCGGGCGAGTCCGGTCACGACCTCGAGATCGTTGGCGGCGCCGGTGGTCTGTTGTCCGAACACGACCTGCTCGGCCACTCGACCACCGAGGGCCATGCAGATGCGATCTTCGATGTAGTCGCGCGAGTAACTGTGTCGCTCTTCGGGCAACGTCTGGGTGACACCGAGGGCCATGCCACGCGGGAGGATCGTGACCTTGTGGAGCGGGTCACCGTTCGGGAGAACGGCGGCGAGAACAGCGTGCCCGCCTTCGTGATAAGCGGTCGTGCGCTTCTCTTCGGCCGACAAGATGAGGGAGTCGCGCCGCGCGCCCATCATGATCCGGTCACGGGCCGATTCGAAGTCGATGCGCTCGATCTGCGAACTGCCACGACGAACCGCGAACAACGCGGCCTCGTTCACGAGGTTGGCGAGGTCGGCGCCGCTCATGCCCGGGGTTCCCTTGGCCATGATCTCGAGATCGACGTCGGGTCCCATGCGCTTGTCGCGACTGTGGACCTTCAGGATCGCCAGACGTTCCTCGAACTCGGGCAGGGGTACGACGATCTGACGATCGAAACGACCGGGCCGGAGCAAGGCCGGGTCGAGGATGTCGGGTCGGTTGGTCGCGGCCATGATGACGATGCCTTCGGAGGTCTCGAAGCCGTCCATCTCGGCGAGCATCTGGTTGAGCGTCTGCTCGCGTTCGTCATGACCGCCACCCAGTCCGGCACCGCGCTTGCGGCCGATGGAGTCGATCTCGTCGATGAAGATGATGGCGCGACCCATCTTGCGGGCCTGCTGGAAGAGATCGCGAACGCGACTCGCGCCGACGCCGACGAACATCTCCATGAAGTCGGATCCGGTGACCGACAGGAATCCGACGCCGGCTTCACCGGCCACGGCGCGCGCGAAGAGTGTCTTGCCGGTGCCGGGAGGACCGACGAGCAGGATGCCCTTGGGCACCCGCGCCCCGATCTCCTTGAATCGTTCGGGCATGCGGAGGAAGTCGACGACTTCTTTGATCTCGGTCTTCACACCTTCGTAGCCGGCGACATCAGCGAACGTCGTCGACGGGCGATCAGTGGTGTAGGCCTTGGCGCGACTGCGCCCGATCGACATGACGTTGCCCATCTGACCCGAAGCACGGCGGTTCATCCACATGAGGAGGCCGAAGATCAAGAAGAACGGAAGCAGAAGCGGGATGAGGTTCATGAACCAGTTCGACTGCGGAGTGGTCGGCTGGAAGTCGACGTTCTTCTCGGTGAACATCGTGCGGTCGTTCTCGTTCGGGAAGCCGAGCGGGGCGGTGGTGGTGAACTCGCTGCCGTCGGTGAACTTGCCGGTGATGCCGAGGGTCGTGTTGTTGAGCTTGACCTCGTCGACCTTGCCGGACTGGACCTGGGTGATGAACTCGGCGAAGCCGATCTTCTCGCGGTCAGGCCCGGGGAGAAGTTGGGGTCCGAAGATCAGAATCAGGATGAGGGCCAGAAGAACCCAGGGCGACCATTTGGGCATGGCCGGCCGGCCGCTCGCGCGACCTTCGCCACGGTTCTCGGACGATCGACCGAGGCGACGCTTGTCCGGGGCGGGAGACGGCGGGGGCGGCGGGGGAGGAGTTGGCTCACTCATGGACTCATGCTACGACCGGGGTGTCACGGGTCGTCCGGCGGAGACCGGCTCGTCGGTATGAAAGTGGCTACTCCTCTCCGATTCCCGTGGCTTCGTGGCGGGCCGAGCACTCCTCGACGCCTATCCACCACGGGACCGAGCGGCTCCCGTACCTTGTCGGCCATGCGTCGATGCACCCGAAACGGCTGTCGTGACCACGCCCGCCTGACTCTGACCTTCAACTACTCCACGTCGGTCATCTGGATCGATCGTTTGCTCGACGAACGTGAACCGAGTTCCTACGAACTCTGCGAAACCCACTGGAGCCGGTTCAACGCACCAAATGGTTGGCGTCTCGAAGACCGTCGTCGCGTCGAAGTTCTCCCCTTCGTACATCGCCTCGCCGGCTGATCGTTCGTGCGCCCGGCCGCCAACGAGGCCCGCTTCACCGTCGGTGCCGCGGCGGTTCTCTGGGTCGCTGCTTACGTGGCGGCGTTGCCTTTGCAATCGGTGGTCGTCGCCGCGTTGGGGCAGAGCGGGAACGACCCCGACACGTGGCCCACGTCGACCACGGCCGCGGCAGTGGTGTGTCTCTGGATCCCTTTCGTCGTCGGGCTCGTCGTTCTCAGCCGACGGCACGGTGGGTCGAGTCTTCGTGACGACTATCGGTTGCGTTTTCGTGCGGTCGACCTCGTCGGTGTTCCGGTCGGCTTGGCCGCGCAACTCGTGGTGATTCCGCTCCTGTACTGGCCCTTGTCGCAATGGTTCCCTGGTGCGTTCGATGCGGAGAAGGTCGACGAACGGGCCACGCAACTCTGGGATCGCGCGCAAGGCGGCTGGGTGTTGGTCCTGGTGATCGTCGTCGCCGTGGGGGCGCCTGTGGTCGAGGAACTCGTGTACCGAGGTGTGATCCAGCAGTCGCTCGAAGGTCGGTTGAACGACGCCGTGGCACTCGTCATCTCGGCGGCGTTCTTCGCGCTCATCCATCTCCAACCCGTCGAACTCCCCGGTCTCTTCATCGCCGGTCTGGCGTTCGGGCTGTGTTGGCAACGGAGTGGTCGGATCGCGTGTCCGATGCTGGCGCACATGGCCTTCAACGCGGCCGGACTGGTGCTGGCCGCGCGCTGACCCCGCGGTGGCAGTATTGAGCCCGTGGTGAACGACGATCCGGCGCCGACCGAACCCGGTGTCGCTCCCGAACTGATCGACGTCATCGACGATCTTCCGGCCGACGAGTCGGAACTCCATCCGGATCCGGTCGGACGGGGCGCGAGCCGTTGGAACCCGTTCCGCAACTGGGAACGTCGACGCGTCGTCGCCTTCTGGGTTCGATTGGTGTTGGTCGGGGTGAGCACGATCATCGCGATCGAGGTCGTGCAACCGTCACTGTTGTTCCGCAACACCACGCCGACGGGCGGCGACATGGGAGCGCACGTGTGGGGCCCCGCATATCTGCGCGACCACTTGCTCCCGTGGCGGCTCAATGGCTGGTCCATGGATTGGTATTCGGGATTCCCAGTCTACCGCTTCTACATGGTCGTGCCGGCCCTGATGATCGTTCTCCTCGACGTGGTTCTGCCGTACGGCATCGCCTTCAAGTTGATCGCGGTGCTCGGCATCGTGACGCTCCCGGTTTGCTGTTGGGCGTTCGGACGACTCGCACGTTTCGCGTACCCGCTTCCCGAACTCTTCGCGGTGATCGGACTCGTGTATCTGCTCGACGAGAGTTACACGATCTACGGCGGCAACGTGGCATCCACGATGGCCGGCGAGTTCTCGTTCTCCATCTCGTTGTCATTCGCCATGTTGGCCTTCGGATTCTTCGCCAACGGGCTCGAAACCGGTCGCCACCGAATCAAGGCCGCGGTGTTCATGGCGCTGGCCGTGTTGTGTCACGGCATCGTGGCCATCTACGTGGCGGTGGGCTTGCTCCTGTTGGCGTTGCTCCGACTCGATCGTTCGCGGGTCCGGTGGTTCGTGACCACGGCCGGAACCGGCGCGCTGCTGTCGGCCTTCTGGATCGTGCCGTTCCTCATGAACCACGCGTACATGACCGACATGAAATACAAGGGCGAGCCGGGGAACGGTTCGTTCACTTCGTATTGGGGCATGTTCTTCGCGTTGCCGCCCTTCTGGAACGTCTTCTTCACCGCGCTGGCCGTCGTCGGATTCGTGGCATCGCTGGCCCGGCGTCACGTGGCCGGAACCTGGCTCGGGGTCACGGGCATCGTGTTCGCGATCTTCGTCTATCTGTTCAACGACAGCCTGCCGATCATCGGCCTGCTCTGGAATCCGCGCCTGCTTCCGATGATCAACATGTGTCGTTACCTGTTGGCCGCCGTCGGCGTGGTGGAGATCACGCGAGCGGTCACCCGACTCGTGGTCTTCGAGCGCTCGCCGGAAGGACCAGCCGAACAGGTTCTCGAGCGCACGACGTTCCGTTCCGTCAGTGCAGTGGTGGTCGTCTTCTTCGTGACGACCCTCGCCGTCCTCGGTTTTCGCTTCCAGGTCCTGCCGCTCGGCAACGTCGTCGACGAGGGGCAAGGTGCGGAATACGCGTGGGGACCGTTCGAGACCAAGGCGAGCAACAAGGGTTTCGTCGACGGATGGGCGCGCTGGAACTTCAGCGGCTACGAAGAGCGCGCCGCGTACGGCGAGTACCACGACCTCGTTCAGCAGATGAAGTCGATCGGCGAGGATCGTGGTTGCGGTCGTGCGCTCTGGGAGAACTACAAGGAGAACGACAAGTACGGAACGACGATGGCCCTCATGCTGCTCCCGTTCTGGACCGACGGTTGTATCGGTTCGAGCGAAGGACTCTTCTTCGAAGCCGCCGGCACCACGCCGTACCACTTCCTCGCCGCGGCGGCGATGTCGAAACAGAGTTCCAACCCCGTGCGCGAACTGCGCTACGTCGACAACGACGCATCGGTCGGGATCGACTATCTGCGCGCCCTGGGAATCCGGTACTTCATGGGCGTCACTCCCGAGGCCATCGACGAAGCGGATCGTTTCGTCGAGACGGGCGACCTGGAAGCAATCGCGCAGTCGGGGCCGTGGCGGATCTACCAGGTGACCGATTCCGACATCGTGAGTCCGCTGAACTTCGAACCGGTGGTGGTCGAGGAACGCTCGGGAGATCAACGTGAGCGTTGGCTCGAACTCGGAACGAGCTGGCTCCAACAGCCTGATGAATGGAACGCTCTGCCGGCGGCCGACGGCCCGCCCGAATGGCAACGCATCGGAGTCGCGGTCGACATGTCACGCCGACAAGGCGAACCTGGTTCGGATTCACGCAAGGTCGACATCGTCACGCCCGATCGACCCGTCGAGGCGCGACCAGTGGCTTCGGTCGTGGTTTCCGCGGTGGACATCGGCGAACAGTCGGTGTCGTTCTCGGTCGATCAGGTCGGGGTACCGATCCTCGTTCGCGTGAGCTACTTCCCGAGCTGGAAGGTCAGCGGTGCGGAGGGTCCGTATCGAGTCGCACCGAACATGATGGTCGTCGTACCCACCGACAACGATGTGAAACTCGAATTCGGCTCGAGCAACATCGATCGTCTCGCCTACGTCCTCACGTTCATCGGCATCGTCGTGGTCGTGACGACGTGGCGACGTCAGCGTCGCGACGAGAAGGCACATAGCGACCACTGATTGCGGATTTCGTGAAAATCACGTTCCTTTCAGGACAAATGTCGTCGATCGGAGAGTGAACACACGTCATCGGGTGCGGTGGCGAGCGGTAGCGTGGTCAGTTGCCATGTCGACCACCGAAGCCCTCGATCAGATCGTCAAGGCCTACGACATTCGTGGGACGGTGCCCGATCAACTCGACACCGAGATCGCTCACGCGTTGGGCGTCGGGTTCGCGCTCTTCGCCAAGTCGAAGGTGGCGATCGTGGCCCGGGACATGCGTCCCTCGGGAACCGAACTCGCCGACGCGTTCGCACGGGGACTGATGGAACAAGGCGTCGACGTGATCGACCTCGGGTTGGCGTCCACCGACCTCTTGTACTTCGCGGCCGGCAAGCTCGATGCTCCCGGCGCGATCTTCACGGCATCGCACAATCCGGCCCAGTACAACGGGATCAAGTTCTGTTTGTCGGGCGCTCGTCCGGTGGGCGTCGACACCGGCCTGCTCGCCATCAAGCAGACGGCCGCCGAGGTCCTGGACGGTCGCTCGCCGCGTCCGGCCGAGCGCAGCGGTCGCACCACCGAGCGCGACATGCTCGCCGCCTTCGCCGACCACGTGGTCTCGTTCATCGACCCGTCGCAGTTGCGTCCCATGCGCGTCGTGGCCGACACGGCCAACGGAATGGGTGGGCTCGTGGTTCCGGCGGTGTTCGAAAGGTTGCCGCGCCTCGAACTCGAGGTCATGTACGCCGAACTCGACGGCACCTTCCCGAACCATCCCGCCGACCCACTGCAGTCGGCCAACCAGCGCGACCTTCAGGCCCGGGTCACTGCTGGCGGGTTTGACATCGGTCTCGCGTTCGACGGTGACGCCGATCGGGTGTTCGTCGTCGACGAGGAAGGTCGTGGACTCTCGGGTTCCACGACCACGGCTGTGCTCGCCCGGGCGATGTTGCGCAAGCACCCGGGGGCCACGATTCTGCACAACCTGATCTGCAGCCGCGCGGTTCCCGAAGTGGTGCGCGAGAACGGGGGAGTCCCGGTCCGCACCAAGGTCGGCCATTCGTACATCAAGCAGCAGATGGCCGAGACCGGAGCCATATTCGGCGGCGAGCATTCGGCGCACTACTACTTCGCCGACAACTACCGCGCCGACAGCGGTCTCATCGCGACCATGCTCATGCTCGAGGAGTTGTCGCGAGCCGAGATCCGACTGTCGGAACTGCGCCGACCCTTCGAGCGCTACTCGTCGAGCGGCGAGATCAACACCCAGGTCGAGAGTCCGGCCGCCGTGATCGAGGCTGTCTCGGCCAAGTACACGGGCTTTGCTCAGGATCGACTCGATGGATTGACGGTCGACTGTGGGTCGTGGTGGTTCAACCTGCGGCCCTCGAACACCGAACCGCTGCTTCGTCTGAATCTGGAGGCGCCGACCCGCGAGGAATGTGACGACAAGGTCGCCGAAGTCCTCGTCGCCATCACCGCGGTTTGACGACATCCCCCCGACCAACGACCATGTGTGCTGAAGTGTGAGAGCACGAGCCGACGAAAGTAACGACATGCCCCTCGATCCCGACCTCCTCACCGTCCTGGCCTGTCCGGTCGATCACGGTCAATTGCACGTCTTCGACGACGAGAACTGCATCTACAACCCCCGACTGCACCGCCGGTACACGATCCGTGAGGGCATCGCCGTCATGCTCGTGGACGAATCGGAGGTCGTGACCGACGCCGAGCACGAGCGCCTCTCCGCCCGTATCGCCAAGGGTGAAGGTCGGGCGACCGGCCCGGCCCGCTGATCCATCTCTCCAACCCGTTCCCTCCCACTTCCCCGTTCACGCAAGGAGTCACCATGTCCATCGCCGCTCGTAAGGACTACCGCGTTGCCGATCTGTCCATGGCCCCGTTCGGTCGCAAGGAGATCCATCTCGCCGAGCACGAGATGCCGGGTCTGCGGGCGTTGCGCAAGGAGTACGGACCGCAGAAGCCCTTGAAGGGTGCACGCATCTCGGGTTCGTTGCACATGACGATCCAGACCGCGGTGCTCATCGAGACCTTGGTGGAACTCGGTGCCGAAGTCCGCTGGGCGTCGTGCAACATCTTCTCGACCCAGGACCACGCCGCCGCGGCCGTGGTCGTGGGTCCCACCGGATCGGTGGACGACCCGCAGGGCGTGCCGGTGTTCGCCTGGAAGGGCGAGACCCTCGAGGAGTACTGGTGGTGCACCGAGCAGATGATGACGTGGCCCGATGGTGACGGCCCGAACATGATCCTCGACGACG
>Ga0129333_10003718_pt1 | contig 14304 bp, 21 predicted proteins | sample CPB6_08_DNA_FD_94474 | JGI IMG/M metagenome (GOLD analysis project Ga0129333, IMG submission 94474) | Freshwater to marine salinity gradient microbial communities from Chesapeake Bay, USA - CPBay_Sum_0.6_0.8_DNA | ecosystem: Environmental > Aquatic > Marine > Coastal | place: USA: Chesapeake... | reverse complement strand
TGTGATCGCCCTTGGCGGCTCCAAGGTACTTGCCCCATGCCTCGAGGGATGAGCCACCGGCAGGATGCTGAGAGCGGTCAGGCCATAGGAGACGGGACACCAGACAGGTATCGAACGTCTTCTTGGTCAGTCGCCACGGATCCTGCGTCCTGCACAGCTTGGACAGGGCAGGGATGTCGTATGCGACCACGTTGTGACCGACGACGAGATCGTACGTCATCAGACGAGCGACCAGCTGATCGGGATCGTAGAAAGTCTGGGGTCCCGAGTCATCGGTGATGATACCTACCCACATCTTGGAGCAGGTATCGAGAAGTCCGTCAGTTTCGATGTCGAAGAATGCTGTCTTCATGGGTAGTGCTTACTCCGTGCCCCATTGAGAGGCCATTGCATCCGCGATGCCTTGGAATGTCTTGCTGCGGGCCTTGGCCCTGTCGTTTCGATGAGTACCAGGAGGACCATCGTGAATTACGCTGTATCGCTTACCGTTGTAGAAGATGACCTGCGGCTCAACCACATTGGTCGGTTTCAGACACGGTAGGTTCTTCAACCACAAACCAGTCTTCTTTGGATATGGGTCTCCAAAGAAATACGGTTCAATGTACTGATCAGGCTTTCTAAACCGCGTCGACACCACGCCAGCAGGATTTTCCACGGCAACCTTGTCGATGGGCGCGTTGTAGAGTTTCATGAAGAACTCAAACGCGTCTTGTGTTTTTTGCAATCTGGTTGGATCGCGTCTGTTCCACGACGTACCAGCACGACATAGATAGGTACATGGTGGATGGGCAATCATCATGTCCCAGCCATCGTTGAGAATGGACAGGACATCACCTTGGATGTGGAACCGTGGGTCTGAATCGCACGGCAGGATGTCGCACGACCAAGCGTCGTGTCCCAGCTTCCTAAAGGCATCCCTGACCACACCACTGTATTCACAGGCAATCAGAATCTTCATGGGTAGCGCTTACTCCTTGTCGTTTTGACTCAGTCCTTCTTAGCCGCAGCCTTGGGAGGCACGACGGCGTTCTGCGCCTTCTCAAGCTTGTCGATCTTATCCTGAAGCTCGCGGCAGATCGCCTTGAGCTGGTCGACGTGCTGGATCAGGGTCTTGGGGGAGTAGGACGTGTAGGACGGGAAGTTGTTGGGAATCTCAATCATGCGAGTGCTTCAAAGACCTTAGTAGGGTCGTTCTTACTTGGTGTTGCAGACGGATCGAACAGGATCTCGCCATCCTCATTGATGGCGAAGGGCACCTCTACAAGGCGCCCCGTCTCATAGTTGTAGTTCAGAGCAGTGGCGATGCCTGACTGACCGGTAAACCGGTTCTTCAGGACACGCACCACAGTGGTGTTGGCCGTCATCTTGTCGGTGTGCTGACGATCGCGCTCGAGGGCGATGACGGTATTGGGAACGGACGACAGGCTACCTGAACCTCGGAGATCCTGCACGGTGATGCGTGCGCCCTCCTCGTAGCCCTTCCCTGTGCTTGGCTTGCGGAGCTGGCTGATGACGTCGAGATGGACGCCAGTGCGCTCCACGATGGACCTGAGCTTCTTCATCATGTCGTCGATGATCAGCCGCTCGGATCCGCCGTCTTCCGAGTCGGACAACATGCCAGCGACCGCAGCCGTGATGTGATCCAGGATGACCACCTTGCAGCCGAGGCCGACAGCCATGTACTCGATCCTCGCGAGGAGGTTGTCGTACCCGCTGGATCCCATGTGATCGTAGATGTACAGCGGCAGGGAGTCGACTGTCGTTCGAGCTGATCGGTATTCGTCTTCGGACAGTGTGGCGTCGAAGTCTGCATTGAGCGGCGTCTTTCCTGTGTTCTCCCTGAGTTGGTTCAGGGCCTTGAAGGCGAACGTACGCCTGACAGGCTTGTTGACGAGCAGGGAGACGATGTCGTCAACGGTCTCTGCGGGGGACTCCTCGAGCATGATCATGCCGACAGGCCTGTCGTTGAACAGGTGGTGCATGGCAAGCTCGCGGATGATGGTCGACTTACCAGAGCCAGTACCGGAGGTCCACAGGGTGATCTCGCCGCCTCGCTGACCGATCAGATAGTCGGTAAGCGCTGGCCACGGGAACTCCCAGACCTCGGTCGATGCGTGCTCGCCCTGAGGGACGTCCTTGACGTGGAGGATGCCGTCAGGACGGTACGCCTGAGCCTCCCACAGGCAGGTGATCAGCTGTCGTGCCTCACCAGCCAGCCACATCTCGTTGGCGTCCTTGCGGGGCAGCGTGGCAATCTTGGCCTTGCCGGGCGGCAGGATCTCAGCCACCTGCTTGGCGGCCTCACGACCGGGCTCGTCGTTGTCAAAGCACAGCACTACCTCGTCGTATGACGAGACGAAGTCGTAGTTGGTCTTGATCGCTGCAGCGGCACCAGCGGCACCGGTAGGCAGACTGACGACAGGCCACTTGCAGTCCTGAGCCTGAGCGATGGTAAGGCAGTCGATCTCACCCTCGGTGATGACGATGCGCTTGCCACCGACACGCCAGAGATGCTGACCGAACAGAGGAGGAGCCGTCATCTCACCAAGGCAAGAGAACTTCTTGCCAGTGCGACGGATCTTCTGACCGATCAGCTTGCCGTCACGCCAGTACCCGGCGATCTCCGAACCATCGGAGCCGACTAGGTAGTTGTAGTGACGACACGTGTCTGCCGACAGCTTGCGGTGCGGCAGGTCCTTGATCTCACCTGATGACATCGGGCTAGACATCTTCGGTACAGCCTCCCGCACGGTCGAACCGTGCTCATAGTGACCACAAGCGTGACAATACTTGTGGCCGTCGTCATAGACACAGAGGTTGTCACCGCTTGTGTCGCGTCCTCTTGCCGCACAACTTGCGCACCTTTCGCGGTGTAAGAGCCTTGATGACAGGTTCCACCTCCACGTAGACGCGAGGATCCTTGTCGTCCTCGCAGAATTCCTTGAAGACTGCAAGCTGCATGATCTGATCGTCGTCCTCCCACATCACACCGTTAAGGCTGTCGAGGACGGCCTTGGCGTAGTTGTCTACGTCACCACGGGGATACGAGCGATCGGTGCTCTTCGGCTTGCGCACGAAGCACAGCACCGTGACCATGAGGGGGCCCTCCATCTTGGTGAAGGACCCCCTGTTCTTGGCCACGATCTCCTGCATCTCAGCCTTGAACTTCCGGTAGGTCGGAAGGTAGTACGTGCCGTATTTGGAGACACGGGCACGCGAAGCTGGAACAGGATCAATAAAGAATGTAAATGCCGCACTCAAAAGGGATTCTCGCTATCCTCGGTGGGACCGTCGAAGACGTCGACGGCGTTGAACCCGCTGGCACCCTTGGGACGGCGCTCAACGACCTGAACGGCGCTCAGGTACGGCTTGATGCCAGCCCCAAACGGCGAGGTCCAGCCGCCCAGCTTGAAGGCCACGCGGACCTTGTCGCCATTCCACGGCTCGCCGGTGGGCTGCTTGGTGGCATCCACGACGGCGAGCTTGATGGGCTTGCCATCGTCACCGAGCTTGACCTTGGCCTTGAAGGTCATGCAGGGAGCGCCGGTGTTCTTGTCGGTGCGCCAGACGGAGGCGGCATCGACGGTCTTGCCCGACTCCTTGGCGAAGTCAGCCGCGAACTTGCTGACGGTGTCAAGCAGGTTCTTGTACTCGGGATCGCCAGCGTCGAACACGACGGTGATCTTCCAGGTGGGATCGCCGCCGCGGAAGACGTCGGGCTCGTCCAGCTTGGCAAACAGTGCCGAGCCAAGCGGGCTCTTGATGGTGGGCGAGAAGAAGATGGACGGCTTGCCGTTGGTAGTCTTGTTGCTCATTGCTTGTTTCGCTCCAGAAGTGCGTTGGTCAGTTGGTTAACGACACGCTCGAGTGTCATTTCCTTCTGTTCGTGCTTTGCCTTTTCGACCAGCTCAAGTTCGATGAGAACTAGGTGCAGAAGTTCATGCACCAGTACGTACTCCACCGAGATCTTCGATGGAAGTGTAGCAGGTCGGTTGATTCCGATCTTGGCCATGCGATGCAGGACGTCGAACTCGACGTTGCCATGCTCGCTGTCAAGCTTGCTCCAGTGAACGGTGATTTTCCAAGGCTGCAGACCCAGACGGCCCTGCCAGACCTTTAGAAGAGACCGTACTTCAGTGATGGTCATTCGATGTCTCCGCTCATCTCGTCACGCTCCAGCTGGATGGCACCGACGGTGGTGGTCATCCGCTGGTAGAGTCCCGACAGTCGGATGTCGATCTCGCTGCGGCTCATGGACTCGCTGTTCATGACGATGTCCTCGAGGACTCCGGTGATCTTGACGAGCTCGTTGATGTGGTTGGTCTTCATTGCTTGGCGTCCTTTGCCAGTGCGGCGTTGGTCAGGTTCATGACGATCTTCAGTCCGTGGCGGATGCGGTCCTCCCACTCTTCCTTGGGAGCGCCGGACTCGATCACGGACTTGGTGATTGCCGTGATCATGATCTCCCAGTCCTTCGGTGTCCTCATAGATCCATGGTCTCCACGAACGGCGTCCCGTCGATGACGACGCCACATGCAACAATGGGCTTCTTCAGGAATGCAGCACCGTACTGCATTGACCAGTGACTGCGGTCGACGCCGCAGCCGACATTCATTCCCCACACCTTCTGCGTGGGTCCTGCCTGATACCACACCCCGCAAGCGGAGTGATAGTGTCCCATGACGGTAGGCTGCATTCGCATCTTTGCAGCCGAGAACGCAGGGTGCTGACCACCGGCGCCCTCGCCGTGGTAGTAGTGCACGCCATCGATCTCAGTCGACTCCACCCAGCGCCATCCCTGAGTACCGTACAGGTCGTTGAACTCCTTGAGGTACAGGGAAGGAATCCCGACCTTGGAGTTCAGGCGACGTACACGGGCATCGTGGTTTCCGATGCAGACGGTGGCGTTGGGAGAGAAGTCGTACAGTGCATTGACCTGCTTGCGCGACAGCTTGTACTCGGCCATCGCTCCGGGATTGTCGGTGTGCTTCTCATGGAACGAGATGCAGTGATGGTCGATCACATCACCGATATGCACGGTCTTGTCGGTACCCCACTTCTTCTGCACCGAGCGCAGGAAGCGTAGGTAGTTCTTGTGCATTGCCGGAGCATGGGTGTCTCCGATTACGAGGACTCTTGCCATTCTAGCTCCTTGAAGATTTCCTCACTCAGCTCATGGACTTCCCTGCCCATGGCCTTGGCGACAGCCACCATGGCTTCCGCCTCCGGATACTGTGTCCAACCGGGCAGCAGCACAAGAGTGACGCCAGCCTCGCTGAAAGCCTTGACGTCCTCGACAATGGCTAGGTTCCTGAAGGCCTTTGAGGGCCCTGAGATACCGGTCGGCCACATCGTCTTGTTGTCCTGCGAAACCGGATTGATGGGATCGTAGCCCATTACCTTCAGGTTACGCACTGCCTTAGAGACAGCAGGAAAGGTACCAGAGTGGACTCCACGCTCGAATCCGGCGATAGCAACCCGCATTCAATCTCCTCTGTGTTCTTGATGATTACGGCGCAGTGAAACATGCTTGCATAGTAGCCGTCGTCAAAGCCCTTGTCCTTGTAGACGGCCTTGACTACGCCCTCGCGGTCCCCACTAGACACGTCGATCAGCAGCTTCCTTGCCTTCTCCTGTCCCACCCTCGGGATCCCCGGGTAGTTGTCGGTGCTGTCACCGGACAACACCTGCATCCACTTGTACATGTCCGCATCGTCTGCGTCCACGGTGTAGCAGGTCTCCTTGTCGGGGTTGCAGTGGTTCCCAGGAATCTGATCAAGATCCTTGTCGATCGACACCACGACTGTGTCGAATCCACTCACCTCGGTCGTGCCGAGGAATCCAAGCACATCGTCGGCCTCCCATCCCGTGTGCCACAGGCAGCGGGGGTTGGACTTGATGTGATCGTACACGGCAGACAGATGCCGCGGCTTTGGCTTGTCCCTGCGGTTAGCCTTGTAGTCGGGCCACCAACCCGTCCTGAAGGACTTACCGACTGTCAGGCACGGCACGAACATGTCTGCGTTGGCCGAGTCCAGCCAACAGTCGTGCATGCGGTCAACCAGATGCAGTGCATCCGCCTCGTCCTGATCCTCGCAGAGGATTGCAGCACGGTAGGCGACAATGTCCGAGTCTATCAGTGCAATGCGCATGTGCCTCCTTAGGCGAAGAAGTACTTTGAAGTCAGGACACTATTGATGTCGAGTGCACCCAACGGAGGTGGTGCAGGGATCTCGACGCCAGACTCCACCATCCAGTCATGCAGACCCATGACCAGATTCTCCGAATGCATGTCCACGAACTGCTCTCGCAGACGACGCTCCACGATGTGGATGGCACCGGCATGGGTGCCATACGAATCGTGGATGAACTGAAACGACTGAAGCCCGTCATCCACCACGGCATGACAGGTCAGCACCAGATGTGATGCGTCGAAGGAATGTACAATGTTGGCCACCACGCCACGCATCTGTGCAGCCACATCGACCTCGGGAAGATCCGACTTGATGGTCAACTTGATGCCGTTGACTTCGATGCGCTTGTCCTCCTGATCGAGGTATCGCATCCTGCATGGGAACCCACTGGGGGTGACCCACTCCACGGGCTTGCCAGCCCTACCCATGGCCTCTGCACAGGCCCTCATCCAGTCCATCAGCCGGGCAGCGCTGATGACGACATCACGCACGGCTAGGTCGATCTTCTCCGCCAAGTACCAAGCGTTCTTGTACTTGGATCCCTCGAGGGAATCGGTGAACCCATCGGCAAGCAGACCGTCTCGCATCCCGGGCTTGGTCACACCGTAGGGATATGCCAGTACGGAACGCTTGACGACCTTTCGCCGCTTCTTGGGATTCTGCATGGTCTCCAGCCATGCAATCGGAGGGACGCTCTGGTTGCAGTCATCCAAGAACTGACCCGATGCAATGGCTGCATCGGAGTCAGCGTCTACTGCGTTGTGCACCAGCGCAGCCACGTTGGCGTATAGATCCTGTGGAATGTCTGCATCCACAAGGTTGACTGCCTCGCCACCCACTTCGTCACGACCCATCGCAGACAGGTGCTGCAGACCGTTCTGCGAGCCGTCCTTGCACACGGAGATGTGACTCACGTAAGTCGCAGGATTGCCAGATGCGTTGGCTCTGGCAATGTCCCTAGCGACCTGAGCGAACAGGAACGGATCGTCGTAGTCGACCCACCTCAGATCGGCCTCGACATCTGGTTGATTGCCCCACGTTGTGTCCCACCACTTGACGCGGTCATCGAACGATATCTTGTCCTGTCCTGCGCAGCCTGCTGCCCAGATCTTCAGCTGCCGAAGGCCATCGCTCCCTAGTGGTTTGCCCTCGGCGTACTTGATCAACGCCTTGCACATGTCCGAACCCTGCGGATGGATAGCCGTGGACGCAGGATAGATGCGACCACGCCAGTCCAAGCAGTGAACGAAGAAGACAGGACGGTGTACCAGTGACTCCGCTTCCTTGATTGCAACAAACGCCTTGATGCGCTTGCTGATGGCTGCCTGTGCAGCCGCCTTGATTGCTTCCTTCTTCTGACGCCAGACCTTGATCTCCTCACGGGAGGCACCCTTGTCGATAGGCGGCAGCTTCTCTGAGGGCACGGACGGAATCAGGTTGTCCATGGCCGGGTTGTTGGCATGGAAGACCCGTGATGCCAATGCAAGCGTCTCCGTGTCGATCCGCCACTCGACGTTCTGAATGGCGTTGACGGCCTTTAGTACGTACCCGATGTCGAACGACGCCAAGTCAGGACGATGATGTCCGCTGACGCCGTGGTACTTGATGGGATCCACCAAGTTGAAGCGGTAGCCGCCCTTGATCTCGTTGCCGTTCTGCACCCAAGGTATAGGTGGACACGTCATGGGCGAGCAGCTAGGCAGCATTAACTCGCAGAACGACGTCAGCTCCTCCAGTTTGGAGGTGATGTCGTCGGTCTTCTCGATGAAGTACACGGTGCGTTTCTTGTCACGCACCAAGTTCAACTCGAAGCCGATCCCCATCCTGCAGACCAACATGATCAGTCGCGTGCCGATGCCGAGGTTCTGCGTCAGGTTCCACCTGATCGACTTGCCGTTCATCTTGTTGAACAGCTTCCTGATCTTTGCATCGTCCCCGCGGATCTTGTCGATCATGTTGCGGGAGAACCCTCGGTCTTCCTTGTTGCGCAGACGGTTGATGCGTTGGATCTCCTCGAGTTGGTGCTCGAGTTTGATCCTGCCAGCCAGAGTGCAAGCCGCGTGCGTCAGTTTGCCTGACTCGGATGTCTCGATCTTGATCAGCGTGGCGAGCGTCATCAGCGCCAGTTTGTCGGGGCTCATGGTCAGGTAGGCAGGACCCCACGAAGCGGGGCGACCAGCCGACGCCATTCCTCCCAGCATGCGCTGCTGATCCTCTTTGATCACATCGGAGACAGCCTGAACCTTCTTGGAGATCACCGACCGGCCGGCCGGTGACAACTCCATGTTGTCGAGAGCACGACGAAAGCGATCGACACCCTTGTCAATCGCCTTCAGCTCCATCTCGTCGTTTACTGCCGTCCACTTCAGCCTCTCCTCTTCCGTCAGGTCCTTCCACATCATCGACCTTCTTTCTGTGGCGCTGCACATAGTCGTAGAATGGTGTACCCTTGAAACGCTCAAGGTCTGCGTCTTCCTTCAGTGCCCCGTGCTTGTTGCATGCCTGGCACAGCAGCGAGCGTGGCTTGCCGGTGTCGTGGTCGTGGTCAAGCGTGTATCCAGATCGACCAGCAGACCCAGTGTACAGGACTTCTGCACATATGGCGCATAGTCCTTTCTGAGCCTCCCACATCCTGAAGAACAATCCTCGGGTCATCCCTCGGATTCCTTGGTTTCGCCACACGGCCAGCCGTCGTTCATCCCATGGTGGCTTCATCCGTCCTCCTTGAAGCAGTCCCAGCCACGGTCTTTCATGTACTTCATGGCGATCTCATAGAAACACCCGCTTTCCATGCCATCTCCGGTGTCGGCTCCATCAACGATCGCTGCGTACTCACAGCAAGAACGCCGCGCCTCGTCGCGCTCGGCGGTGAGGCGGGCGATCTCGCGCTCCAGTTCACGGGCAAACTCCACATGAACAACGAATGCCGACCGCAAACCGAAGTCGCACGAGAGTGTTGCCTCCGCGTCTGTGCGCGGTGTTTTGGTGTCGTTCACTTTGAATCCTCCGCAAACAGGTAGCCCCATCCGAGTTTATTCGCGGTGACCCTGCCATCGCCGCCTCGGTACGCCTCCATCAGCAAGCAGTACGACTCTCGTACTTCGTCGCGCTCGTCGGTAAGCGTTTCCACGCGCTGCCGCAGTTCCGTAAGCGTTTCGCGGAACTCATCAGCGTTTCTTACAGGTTCGTCCATTACTTCTTTCCCTTTTGCATTGCCTTCAGGACAGTCTCAAACGACTTGGCAGCACCGTTCCAGTAGTCGGCGTTGCTCTTGGCCTGAGCCAGGTTCTCCTTCGTCGCCTCGATGTCGCTGATCGACTTGAGGGAGTGCAGACGACGCTCGGCGCGGAAGACGCGATCCTCGACGTTGTACAGCGAGGTCAAGGTACGAGAACCAGCGTCGGTAAGATCGGTGATCTTCTCGTCGATGAGGTCGAGGCGGGATTCGATCTCGCGGATGTTCTTGATCTGCGACCAAGTCAGGTAGGAGTAACCCGCAAGCGCGATACCGGTCGAAGCGAGAATGATGATGTCAAGCATTGGTCTTGTTCTTCCTGTTGTCGAGGTCCATGATCAGAATGCGGTGCTCGAGACGATCAAGAGCATTGGCCGCTTGGTTGCACGCAACGCGTGCAGCCGGTGTGTCCATAAAGTGCTGAGCAGCGAGGTCACGCAGACGACGCTTCAGTTCAGCGTACTCTTCCATCAGTACACCCCCATGTTGGGTTTGGAGATGGTCTGGGTCAGGGTGTACGACCCGTCCTCGAGGTGAAACAGCAGATGAGCGATGCCCATCCACAGGGCAGCCGTGTCAATGTTACCCTTGCGAGACTCGGTCTCGTACATGCTGTAGGCCAGCGACGCCTGCTCAAGGCAGGTCGGCCTGTCGATGGGGGCGACAACACTGAAACTGTCTTCGACACACTTCTTGTTCTTGTCACACATGCAGACATTCTCTCTTTCTAGGAAGTAGAGTAAAGAAGAGTATAGGTAGATATAAGTATAGTATAAGTACTAGTACTGTATCTACCTATAGTGGTACTATAGAGTTCCTCTATGGAGGGGCGGGTAATAGGGGGTCAGGTCGATTTGGTCAGCCGCTCGGACAGGGTCTTGACCCCACGACACCGTCCGATGTACACAGCCTGGAGAGTTCTCCCCGTTTCTGCAGCCGCCATATCGGGGCTCATGCCCCAATATTCCATCAGGACGGCCTCACGCTGGGAGGTCGGTAGGTCGTCCAGCATGGGTCGAATCAGCTCCATGTCCTCAAGGATGGAGGATAGGTTGGAGTCGTTTTGACCCTTGTGCATGGCGTCCGACTCCCAGACCGACTGATAACTATTCTTGGGGAGGTCGGCCCGAAAGAACTGCAGACAGGAGTACTTGAGGTACGCGTAGAAGTTGTCAGGACTTCCGCCGGTCTCGAGCGACCTGAGCGCAGCCCGCTGGAAGACATCCTCGACGTCAGCCTGCTGAGCCTTGTGGCCGTACGACTTGAAGAAGTTGCGGATGAAACGGTAGCCGTCAGCGATGGTGTCGTTGTTCAAAGGGAGTCCCTCCAGTCACGCCAGTCGTTCTCGGACAGGAAATCGGGATCGGTGATCCCACTCTTGGGGTTGGTGTAGTCGTACTTGCCAGCACGCATGCGGTAGCTGCGGTACCAGTCGAGGTCGTCGTCATCGTCGTCGATCTTGTTGACGATGTCACGCACAGGCAGTGGAATAAGCCCCTTGTTGGCGACCTTGATCAGCGCACAGCACAGCGAGTAGGAGAAGGCGACATCGGTCTTCTCGGAGTGGGTGTGCTGCGAGAAGTAGCCGACACTGAGGTTGGTGCACTCGGGGATCAGATCGGTGAACTCGGCGCTGTCGGTGAACACGCCAGTCGGATCGCACTTGAGAGCAATCTCACCGTTGGATTCGTCGTGGATGATGGTAGCCAACTGCTGAGCCCACGCATCGGAGCACGCTCGAGAGCCACGCTGATGGGTGATGATGCTGTCATACCCCTTGCGGTCGAGCGAGATGCAGGCATCGTAGTCCAGCATCTGAGTCTCGCTGGACATCTTGCCGCTGCCGATGCACCCGACCTCCTCGCCTTGGAAGAAGACGTACGTGCCCGGGCAACCAGCACGAATCATCATGGTCATGATCGTGCACCCGACCTTGTCGTCAGCACCGAGGATCGAACGACCATCGGTCATCAGCATGTCGTTGTGCCACTTCATGTTGACCAGCTTGGGCTCGCTGTCGGCGGTGTCGCAGTGGGCTGTCCACATGATGCGCTCGCCAGCACCGGGAATGCGAACGATGTAGTTGCCGTGTCGGTCGATCTGGGTGCTGCCGAACTCGTAGTTGGGCTTGCTGCCGGGGGCGCCGCCATGTGGCGGGCTGGGCAGGTGAGCCCAGACGTACGGTTCGCAGCCATGCGGGGAGGTCATCCGACACATGGCCATCAGGGTCTGCTTGAACTTGCGGTATGTAGGGGTCCACATTAGGCGCTGACCTCCGTGTTGGTGGTGGTGAATCGGTTGATGATGTTGGTGTAGTCCAAGTGACGCACGGCGTTGGAGAACGCCATCAGCCTGTCGAGGTTGCCGATATCGGTCTCGACGCTGAACCGAACGATCTTGTTGTCGTTGACGTTGTACAGGCCGACGACCATGTTGTAGCGGATCAGGAAGACCTTGCGCTCCACGACGAACACGGAGTCGATGAACAGCCCGGTCTCATCGACGCGGATCTGACCAGACCCCATGTTGTTGCGGTACCGAGCCAGAGTGGGCTGCGCACAGTGGTCGAGCATGGACCGCACGACCGAATGGTCGTGGTAGACGCCCCAAGCATATCCCGAGGCGTACATCGAGTTGGACCACAGGGAGCTCTCGCCACCGTAGGCATACGACAGGGCGTACATAGCCCCGTAGTTGGTGCCGCCGCAGCACACGTTGAACAGGTGCGAGTTCAGGCTGATGTTCGGGATGGTCTGCAGCCGCGAACCAAGCAGGATCCGATCACTGGAGGACCAGATGACGGAACTGGCGCTAGTGGGGAAATCCACGAGCACGGTGTCGCTGCCGATGCGCTGGAAGCGCACGATGGCTCCCTCACGCTGGATCCACAGGCACCGCATGGCGCTGTTGTGGTGCTCCAGAACAACCACCGGAATCATGGTGGAGCACAGCAGCGTGCGCTCATGCCAGCTGAACGCACCCGACGCAAGGGCCACAAGGAACTCCTCCCCGTTGCTGCGGAAGGTGGTGCACTCATCCCGCGACACGTACTGAACAGCCGTGTCCTCGACCTTCCAGCCGCTGGGGCTGACGCTCAGCTCCTTGTTGATCCGCACGTACGTGCCGTCGTCGACCAGCTTCTTCCAGATGCGGCTGGCGTTGTGATCGTCCTCGACGACCTCGGTGTCGGGAACGTAGCCGTCCTCGCCATCCGAGCCGATGGTCGCGCTGACAAAGCGAACGTATTCGCCCATGTTGCTGGTCTTGTTGATGCAGTACACACGCATGGCGTTGCGCCCAGCCTGAGCATACTCCTGGCTGATGCGGTACTGCTCGCTGACGATACGGCTGCAGTCGTCGTTGTGGCGATAGCAGTTGTCGGTGCAGAACTGGAAGTCGCCGTTGTCGAGGCAGCTCGGGCAGACAGAGCCGTAGCCCTCGACATAGACGGTCTCCTCGGAGTCACACCCCTCGTCGCAGCAGGTGCAGCACGCATCGGGCTCGTCCTGCTCCAGACGACGACCCCACGCGTTGCCCCACTGGTTGTTCTCCGTCTCGCGCCAGCCTTCGAACTCGTCGATGCGAGTGGACGACGGCGGCAGGTAGATCATCTTGCTGCCGATGTTCGTCGTCTTGTAGAAGATCATGCCGCGGTCGATGTACGGAGCGAACTCCGACATCTTCATCGGCACGACGCCGTCCCTGCAGGCCTGATGATCGATCGTCAGCAGGCCCTTGCGTTCGCAGAACGCGATGGCGCGTTCCACGCCGTCGAAGGTCTGCGAACTGCGGGCACGAACGGCGTACACACGACCGAAGTACCACCCCGCACCAAAGGGAAGCTCGTCCGTCAGCGCGTCGAGGGACGTGGCAGGACGGAAGCACAGGCAGCGGGCGATGACCTCGTCGCCGTCCTTGAAAACAGCCAGACGAATCTGGTTGGGATTCGAAGCCCACGACCGGACGCTCTCGCAGCGATCGCCAGTCATGCACGAATGACTGGTGGCGTCGTTGTCGCCGTACCACTGCACCAGATCGTCTCCGGTCAGCCAGTCCACCTTCAGCTCCTCGACCTTGCAGCGCAGCTTGCGCAGGATCGATTCAGTCGCCCGCGAGATCGTGGTCGAGTCGCCGCTCGGGCACATCGACGTGACGAAACGGGAGACCGAGAGGCCGCTCTTCTTGGAGCGGTGCAGAATGTTCGGGTGACCCTCAAGGGCCTTGGCCACCTCTTCCCACGTCTGGTAGTAGCCGCCGCCGGGTGCCCACAGCGCAGCGATGATGTCCACCTCGTCGTTCCAGACGACGTGGTGCAGGGTCACCGTTGCGCTTTCGCCCTCGACCACGAACTCAGGGAACTCGTAGCGAGTCCCCTTGACCTCGGCGCCGCCGTTCGGACGGCAGGTGAAGTCTTGGATGATCTTGCTCATCGTACCGAACTGAAGAGCGGACAGACCGAGGTTGTTGGCGATGCTGTTGAAGGTGTTGTACTTCATTCTGGCTTACTCCTCCGCGTCGAACGCGGCGTCTGAGGAAACAAGAACTTCTTCGTCCATTTCGAAGAAGCATTCAAGGTCGCTGTCGGTGATCTTGAGCAGGGTGATCTCATCGATCAGGTTGATGAGATTGTCCTTGCTGCCCTTAGCAGCCACTTCAAGGGCCAGCTGGTTCAAGGTGAAAGCAGCCCACTCACGGTTTCCCGTGCGGAATATCCAGCACGGAAGCAGGTTGCCGTGGAAGAACGACAGCCCCGTGATGAGGCCGGACTCGAGGATGCGCTCACGCATTGGTGACCTCCTTGAGCTTCCACTCGAGAAGCTGGATCCTCACGTACAGGAAGATCACCTGCTCAAGCAGCCGCAGTTCGTTGGGATT
>Ga0129333_10003717_pt1 | contig 14304 bp, 9 predicted proteins | sample CPB6_08_DNA_FD_94474 | JGI IMG/M metagenome (GOLD analysis project Ga0129333, IMG submission 94474) | Freshwater to marine salinity gradient microbial communities from Chesapeake Bay, USA - CPBay_Sum_0.6_0.8_DNA | ecosystem: Environmental > Aquatic > Marine > Coastal | place: USA: Chesapeake Bay... | reverse complement strand
TGTTGGTTTAAATGGTTGGCTAATAATTAGCGCATCATTTTTAAAAACTTCTAAAGTATTATTTACAAAATTAGTGGTGATCATTTAAACCCTTACATATAAAAAACTAATAACTAAATCAGAACCCGCCAAAGATGATCCTATATTAACTATATCGACGGTAATGTAATCTCCATCGGATATACTTAGGTTTACATTGCTAGTACTGCTATATGTATTTGCTGAAATAGTTGCTGTATGTATTGTTGTGCCATTCTTATTAATATAAGCTACAATATTGGCTCCTATAGGGGCAACTGTAACTCGTGCACTAATTTTTGTGATACTACCATTACCTAGTATCCACCATCTAGTAGCACCTAAAGACGTGCTTAATATACCTGGATAATTAAAATGTCTTTCCAAACTAGGGGAGATACCTGCAATTCCTTGGGCCCCTCCTCCGCTAGGACCTTGTAGTCCTTGAAATCCTTGTATACCTATTGCACCTTGAACACCGGCACCTGTTGTTCCTTGTATTCCAAGATTACCTTGAATACCAGTAGTACCTTGTAGTCCTTGAATACCACCATAAGGTAGAGCATTCCAGGTTGCAATGCCATTACCTATTTTAAATTTAGTAGTGTCGGTTTCAACTGCTAGTTCGCCCTGTGCAAGCACAGGATTTGCTGCGCTCCATTCTGCAGCAGTACCTCTTCTTAGCTGTATTTGTACAGGCATATATTTCTCTCTAACTATTGTGTAACGCCGCCAGCGTCAAAAGCGCTAATTCCGCCATAGATACTATTTGGTAAACCGCCATCTAAATTTAATATAACTGAGCTTCCGCCCCCGCCACCACTACCTGCAGGCCCTTGAATACCCTGAATACCTTGCCCGCCGTCTTGACCTACATATCCACTACTTCCTTGTAAGCCTAATAAACCTTGTATACCTACAGCACCTTGTGTTCCTATGATGCCTTGAATACCTTGAGAACCTGATCCGGCTATTCCTTGTGTGCCTAGAGCTCCTTGAGTACCACTAGTACCAGTAGCACCTTGTATACCTAATCCACCTAACACTCTTATTTGTATAACTACTCCTGTTGCAGGAGCAGTAGTAAATACTACATATGGGTCATTTACTGTATAATCTACACTAGGTGTTTGTGTTATGCCGTTTTCAATAACTAGTACATTATTTAAATTTATACCACTACTTACTTGATAACTAGTAGTTGTATTATCGCCAGTAAAGGTATAGCTTTGATAGTTTGCAGATAAGCCTTGTAAACCAGTACCTGTGTTTGTATTTGTACTACTAAACGTTATCGACTTAGGGCTTCCACTTGGATTTGTAGTTATTTGTATGCCACTACCGGCTATAAATTCTATTGTATCTAAGCCACTAGCTACTAAATCATTTTGTCCATCAACTTGCCAGGTTTTAAAAGTAGAGTTCATCCCTACTTTAACAGCTCCACTGCCTAAATCAGTTATATCAAAACCACTATCAGTATCAAATCTAAGAGCTGTAACATTGTTAATATTATTTGTAACACTATTCGTGCCATCAATTAAACTAACTTGGACTAAAGCACCGCTAGTACCTTGCATACCACTGGTACCTTGAGTACCATTACTACCACTGGTACCTTGTGTACCAATAGTTCCTTGAATGCCTTGAGCCCCTAAACTATCTATACTATTATTAGAGGTTTTATAAAAAAGTAATCCATCTGTATAGTTAAGTGCTATCTCACCATACTCTAAGTCAGCAGGCGTAGGAACTTTGCCGCTAACGGAGCTTTTTTTCAATTTAAGCAAAGATGCCATTATTTATTTCCTAAAAAGGAACTTTATAGACTATTAGTATGATCCGCCATCTATTTCTGCTATAGTTACAAAGCCGCTGGATACACTGAAATTACTTGTACTAAAACTTGCCAAACCTTTAGTAGCTAATCCACTAGTGGCTCCGCTAGTAGCGGTAGGTATAGAACTAGTAGTAACTGCAGTAACTAAACCTTTTGCGTTTACTGTGAGTACTGGAACAGCTGTACCTGATCCAAAGCTACCAGTATTACTATTTACCGTTGCTAGCGTTACAACTGCATCTACTGTTGTTGTACCATCAACCCCGCTAAAAGTACCGGTTGCATCACCACTTAGTGTAAGATTGCGAGCAGTAGTCCATTTAGTAGCAGTATCTGAATTACCAGTTAAATTACCAGTTACATTAGCGTAAACTTGTTTATTAAAATCCCAGCTATTATTTGTACTATTATATAGTATGGTTGCTGGAGTAGCTGGACCTAGTATTGTTAAACCAGCTCCATCTGATTCAGCAGCATTTGCAGAATCTTTTGCTAAAGTTATGTTCTTATCACCGATTGCAACAGTTGTACTGTTAACAGTAGTAGTTGTACCTTGTACAGTTAAGTTACCTGTAATTGTTGCATTACCTGCCACACTAATATTTGCAGCAGTAATATCATCACTACTTAGTGTGCCATTTACAGATACATTATTAAAAGTAACATTAGATGTAGTATTTACCGCTTGGCCTATGGATATGGTAACTTGATTATTACTTACGGTTGTAAGAACACCTGTACCAGCATTAAATGTTAATGTATCAGTACCTAGTGTAAGATTGTCGCTATTAGTGCCATCTGTAATACCTAGTACAGTACTTATACTCGCGCTAGTTGCAGTTGTTATTCTACCCTTACTATCAACTGTAATAATTGGAATCTGTGTACCACTTCCATAAGTACCAACCGTTACACCTGTATTAGCTAGTGTAACGGTTGCATCAACATTTGCGCTACCATTAACACCAGTAAATGTGCCTGTTGCGTCACCACTTAGTGTTAGATTTCTAGAAGTTTGCCAAATAGTAGCGGTGCTTGCATTACCTGTAACATTACCAGTTAAATTACCGCTAAACCCTGTGCTTGCTGTAATAGTAGTACCGGTTATAGCTGCTGCTGATGTAGCACCAATTGTTGCTCCATCAATTGTACCACCATTTACATCAATTGTTGTAAAAGTACTTGTTCCACTACTGGTAATGTTACCTGTTACATTACCTGTTAAATCGCCTGTAACATTACCTGTAACATTACCTGTAACATTACCAGTTAAACTACCACTAAACCCTGTACTTGCTGTAATAGTAGTACCTGTAATTGCAGCTGCAGTAGTTGCTCCAATTATAGTTCCATCAATATTTCCGCCATTTACGTCAATATTAGCAAAAATACTAGTTCCAGTGCTAGTAATATTACCGCTAACATTACCTGTCAGAGCGGCTGTAATAGTACCTGCAGTAAAATTTCCGTTAGAATCACGTTTAACAATAGTCGATGCAGTATTAAGATTAGTGGCCGCATCAATCATGTCAGTGTAGCGTTTTCCGCCTATAATAACGTGATTTACTGCATTACCATTAGTTTCAATACCCATACCAATGTATAAGCGATCTCCACCATTTGAACCATTATCGGCCAGTGCGCTATAGGCGAGTTCTCCGGCACCTAATACTGCAGGATTACCTCCTACCTCACTGCGCTTAATTCGTAAAATAGAAGCCATTATAATTCCTCTTAATATTGTCCTGACTCAATAATCTGTTTCTCTAACAAATTACCTGCGGCCCATTTTTGCGTGTTAACATTATAAATTAGCATACTGCCGTCTATTAGATTTGTTAAATCTACATCTTCCATTGTATTAATGGTTCTAACAGTGGTACCTTGTACACCTATTAATCCTTGCTGACCTTGTACACCTTGAATACCTTGTACGCCCTGATTTTGCTCATATCCAAAACCTTGTATGCCTTGCGGGCCTATTTCACCTTGCTGGCCTTGTACACCTTGCTGGCCTTGAATACCTTGATTTTGTTGATAACCAAAACCCTGTATACCTTGTATGCCTGTTTCGCCCTGTGTACCGATTTGACCTTGTACACCTTGTGTACCTTGGATACCTTGCAGCTGTTGATATCCAAATCCTTGAATACCCTGAACACCTTGGTCGCCTTGTATACCCTGTAAACCTTGTACGCCCTGTATACCTTGTATGGTAGGTCCTATTGAACCAGCTACAATAACATTAGAAAGACTACTTTCAACTACAACTGTATTATTATTTTCTGTAGCTATAGTATCTAATGCCTTGCCGCTTTCAACTACTAGGGTTTGGGCTTTATCTACAACTACGGTTGAGGTTGTCATCTTACTACCTCACGTATTAGTGATATATTTCCGCTTAAAAGCGGTATGATTTCTCCATCTAGGCCCGTTAATTCTAACCCGTATACTGCGTTTGTAAAATCAAAGTTCGTTGTATCTTGAGCACTAATCGTAACTGTAATTAGTTTATTAGTATTATTGATTACAATTCCGCCATTTAATTGACTAGTTAATTGTTTAATAACTGTCGTACTACTTATATTCTCTCTAATTTGAAATACAGCACTAAAGTTTTCTAATGGTATAGGTAAGTTATAGCTAACAGTTCCGCCGCTGCTATAGTTTGAAAAATTAATACTATTGATATTATTTATAGTAATAGTATTTGAAGTAACCTCACTAGCAATATAGTAGTCATCTTCGCTAGCCTGATTAATTTGACTCATACCTATTACATCAGTTACTCTAAATCTCCAACCAGGTGGTATACTATGATTTGTGGTAGTAGTTATTACGCATGGAGCTGTTTTGCTGACATTACTAACAGCTATATAGCCTTTTGTTTGAGACTCCCACCGAAAAGTCTCCCTGAAAGTGCTGCCTTGATAAACTCTGAGATTAATTCTTGCTGGCGTAACGCTCATATTACGCCTCTTTACTATTTAAGGTGGTTAATTTCTTAAAATTATCAAGCTCTGTAGTTAGTAAAGATATTTCTTCGCGCAATTTATTATTTTCTATATTTAACTTACTAATCTGATTATTTAATTCAATAATCTCTTCTTGTAATTTGCCTAACTCAATACTTAACGTAGTATTTTGTGCGCTCATGCGCTCTATTTCCTTATGCATAATGCTTATAATATCACTCTCGGCTTTAGTAGTACGCCAATCTCGTATTAATTTTTGTACTCCCATTACTAGTGCAATAAGCGCTACAGATAGTAGGGAGATTGTTTGCAAAATGCCTTGGTTTTCTGTATCCATCTTATAATTTCTCCTGACACATCTGTAGAAGTTTAATACATTATAGCAGAAAAGCAAGCTAAATTCAACTAGAAAAATATGCTGCCTATAAGAAAAAATCAGTGCCAGCGTTTAGGCTGGCACTGATTTTTGTAGTAGTTATTGTGGTAAAGCTGGCCACGTAATTGTAAAAGGATTTGGTTGATTAGTAACATCTCTAAGTGCCTGGCGATAATTTTGCCAGGCATTGTAGAGTTCATCACCTAGTCTGGTTTTTGCAGATAATGTGTCTGTCCAGTCTGATTGTTGTAGTAAATCGTCTCGTTTAATTCTAATTTGCTGCCACTCGTAATTTGCTTTTTCTTCTGCGGTTCTAGGGTCAATCCAAGAATTTATAGTATTATCCCATATCATCCAACTATTAGTAGGATTTAATAATTGACCGGTATCTAGTATTTTGCCGTTAAAATATTTTAATATGTTACCAAAAGAATTAGGTGGTGCATCTACTTGTTTCCATTCTGACGAATTATCAGGATTATTAGTATATGCTATAATAATATCTCTGTTATCAGTAATAACGAAATGTTTCATAATTAATCTACCTCTTAAGAACTATAGAGTATTGACTTACGGCTATACTCATAGTCTTTGTCTCACCAACCCCCTGTGTTCTACCAGCAAAATATAATCCATAAGTACCGTTTCCAACAACAGCTGTACCACCAATGGTACCACTTACACCATCTCCACGTACTGTTAAACCAATTGTTGCCATTGGTGTAAAAGTATTATTTTGAGCATTGAATATATAGGGACCAAAAGCAAGACTTACGCCGCCAGAAGTATTAGGATAAAATGCTGCTGAAACAATGCTAATTATTTGGGCTGTTTCACCGGTTGGTAGGCCACTTATAACAACAGTTTGATAACCTGCAGCACCTCTAGTATATGTATTAAAACTAGGGTTCGAGTCACTGGTAGTATATGTAAAAGTTGCTGGCTCCACGTCTCGATCATAATAATATATTGAAAAATAAGTGTTGCTCATAGAGTTATTTTGTACCATTCCAGTAGTAATTACTCTATCAGCTGTAAGTGTATCACAAATTATGTCGCCACGAACTTTTACATCATTAAATACTGCATAACCACTATTAGTTGCATTACCTTTTCCAATTGCCCAGCCTTTAGTACCATCTGCAGTAATTGTACCATTAGTTTCGTTAATAGTACCATTAAAGTCTGTGGATTTTATAAAATTACCTATCTGACTATTGCCAATAGTACTTATTTTAACATCTATGCTTCCGGTTTCAATACGTTCGGCATTAATATAACCTGTCTTAATATTACTACCGTCAATTGTAGTTTGATTTGCACTACTTAAACTAGTAAAGGTAACTACTCCACTAAATCCTATAGCCTGCTGTACTGAAAAACTCATAGTAGTAGCAGTATAGCTAACTCCACCAACTATACCTGCTGCTGTGGTACCAGTACCAGGACCACTTTCTACAGCACTAAAACTAGCTGACCAATATTTTTTAGCTGTGGTTGCTGTTTCAAATAATGGAGCACTATTACTCCATCCAGTTGTTAGATTAGTGACTTGATTTGTATTAAAATTATAGGTTCCCGTAGGGGTGCCAGGGTTATTATCAGACGCTGCAGTATAATATACATACCCAGTGGCTACTCGCTTACCTGTTAGTCCATCAACACCGTTTGTAACTATGGCAAATATAACTTGTTTGCTTAGTATTTGAGTTGTAGTTCCACTTATAGTTTCACTAACTTTAACGGTAACAACTACATTTGTATTACCAGTTGGAGTTACTGTAACAGTAGCTCCAGTAGCAGTATTTAATGTACCTCCAGTAATTTCCCAAGCATAGCTAGGGCTAGTGATATTAATAGGTGTAACTGTTATAGGTATTGTGGCAGGGTTATAAGTTGAACCACTTTTAGTAATACTTCCGCCGCTTGTACTAAGACTTACGTCTTTTGCTGGGGCTCCATTGTCACCCTTGTCACCCTTGTCACCTTTTGCTGCTTCACTAACAGTTACTATTTCCTGATCTACTTGTGTGGTTCCTACAAAAGCCTGAATTTTAACTGCTTTTATATTTTGATTAGGTATAGTATAGTCGAAAGAACTCGCACTGGTAGTATCAGCTGCACCAGTATAATTACTTCCATCAGTGCTATAACTTACAGTGAACTTAGTTGGCGTATACAGTGCAGGATTTTCGTTACCAATAATTCTGTATAATTTAATATTTAACTTATTTGGTATGTATGTATTTACATCAGGAATTTTTGATAGTAAACTTGGACTTACATTTAATGAATAAATTACGCTATCTTTTGTTGGTACTAGAGATAGGTCTGTACTAGCAACTAAAGTAATATTTGTAGTAGTTCTAATATAAGCGGTGATTCTATATACTGTAGGTTGTGTTAATGTACCAGCCCATTGTGCAAGATTAACATCAGTTAATGCTCCTGCATTAGCCGTAAGGTTACCAACGGTTAAATTATCTCCTGATACTTTAGTTATATTTAAATTGTAGGTACCTTTATTTGCCTCTGCGGGATAATCTGTACTTAGTGCAATAGGTTTTACTAGAAGAATACTGTTAGAGTATACTTGTAAAACACTTGTGCCTTCGTATACTCTAATCAAACCACCACTGCTAGTCCAATTTATAGTTCCTGATACGGGCACTAAATGAGCATCATTTGTATAAGTTACACTAGCCCCTCCTAGACCATCAATCCCATCTCTAATTACTTTTATTTCTGCTGTATCTAGTACTGTTGTACTGTTATTGGTTTCATATAATCTTATTGTGACTTTTTTAGTAGTTGCCAATGCCGCTGTAGTATATCCAGAGTTACTTACTTGAATTCTACTACCTGCAGCTACTTCAGTGGCATTATCTAATGTAGCGGTTATATATCCAAAAGGACTTGTAATTGTTGTACCATCTATTTTTTGCGTATTAATAGTAATTTGATTGATAGTACCATCTTTACTAATAACAACAGATTCTGCGTTTGTTATTCTATAAACAGCAGTTCTATTAACTTTAGCAAATGTTTGTGTACCAAGTAATCCAATTACAGTATTTTTTCCAGCTGGTTTAGCTTCTATAAAATAAGTTATTGTGGCAGTAGGTGTAGTCATATTTGAATGACTGCCTACAGTAGCATACTTTTCTCCACTAACAATATCAGGTATACCTGCTGGGGTAATTCCGCTGGCTGTTCTACTAGTAATTCTCCACTGATCATCACTTAATGTTTGTCCTGCTGAATATTTTACATACTGTAGTTCAGTAGTACTAGCAAATACTTGTATTTTTGTACCACTATAGTCATAGCCACTGGAAACAACGGTGCCTGCGGAGTCAGCAGGCATATCGTGTGTATCGTTATCTACATCTACTGTAATTGTAGTAGCATCTGTTCCATCTTCTGTAATATTAATAGATGCTTCATCTAGTACGGCTGATGAACTTGTGGACGCATATAATCTTACCTTAATTCCAGTACCATTAACTGCAGCTTGTTTAGTAATTGTAGTAGAAGTCGGAGCAGTTTCATTACTACCATAAACAGTATGGCTTACAGTTGCTATAGCTCCGGACCCAAAATAAAATGTAAGTGTTACAGATCCTTTATTGTTAACGCCGCCGGTTATACCACTCCAATCACCATTTGTAAAAGAAGCCACACCAACACTATTTAAACTATTAGTACCAGAACTTGGTACTCTTGCAGTAAAACCTCCTGTTACCTGAACATACCATGTATCATTTGGTACTCCACCAGATATACCCCAACTAAATGCTGTACCGTGTTTAGATACTGAAGGGTATGATACCGTAGCAAGTACAGGAACTGTAATAGAGGATATACTTGATTTAGAAGTTTCAACTCCATTAACCGCAGGTATTACTTGATAAGTTAACGAACCATAGTCACTAGTTGTACCCTCTTCGACCTTTTGTCCTTTTACCGTAACATTGCCATAAATTCCGCTTTTACTTTTGGTAATGCTACCGGCGCCTACTATTCTAAAAATAGCATTTCCATCAACTTTAGTAAATGTTTGATTACCTAGTAATCCTGATACTGTTACGCCTTTTAAACTTATAGCTTTTATGCTATAAGTAATTGTAGCAGTTTTAGTAGACATACCAGAGTGTTGATCAATAGTGGCGTATTTTTGACCATTTACTGGAACTGGTAATCCCCATACGGCCGGACTAGGTGTTATTCCGCTGGCGGTATAGGATTCTATTGTCCAGGTTCCTGGTATTGATGGTTGGCTATTTGTATATACTAATTCTGTATTATTATCAAATACTTGTATTTTTGTTCCGCTGTAGGCATAGTCGCCTACACCAGCAGTAGTAAAAGGTATGTTATGAGTATCATTTTCTATATCAACTGTAATAGTACTACTGTTAGTACCATCTGTACTAATAACGTCTGTTTCTCTATCTAAAATTGTTGTTACTGAGTCTACAATTTTTACTAAAGAATATCGTAAATATTTAGTAGTGTATGGTGTGCTACCGATAGTTATTGTTTGAGGTATAGTATTAGTTGCTAAAGTTCTAGTTGATGCTACTAGATCGCTGCCTATGGCTACCCAGGTACTATTATTGTGACTACATTCTAACCTTATTTTTACGTTTGTGTCCGTATATAAGGCTTTAACATTATTTCCAGTCTTACTATACGCGGAAAAAATAATACTAGACGGACTAAAGCTTTCAGTATTTGGATTGTAAACTAATTCACTATCTGCTTCTATACTATAAATTGTTGCAGGCGTACCGTCTGGACCAGCTTTATTTTTACTAAATGTAAACTCTGTGGTATAATTAGTTAATATATATGTTGCTGATACGGTTAGTTTACCGTTATCGTTTGTTAAATTTGTAACTGCAAGACTTAACGTATCTACAGCTGGTGATAGTGGTATCGTGGTAGCACTAGTTAATCCTGTAACAGGTGATCCGCCATTTTTAGTATAACTAAAAGTTACTCCTGTGCTAGGAGTAATTATTAATCCTGTAAGTAGTGGTAATACGTTAATATTACCAACAGACATAGTTACATTAGTTGTTACTAAACTATAATCTCCTCCTGTGCCGTCATATTCTGTAGCTAAATTGACATTATCATTGCTTAAATCTAGTATAGCAAACACTGTTCCATCTTTAGATTTAGCTAAAGAAAATGTTTGCTTATATGAGCTTCCGTTTTTTGTAGCTGTTACTACACTAGTAGCCGTATCTACATTACTAGCTAAATTAGTAGCTGTTAATATGTAATAATTGTGACCTTTTGCCAAGGCTCCTATAGGGCCAGCAATTGGTGTTGTTCCGCCTGTTACTACATAAACTAAACTTTTTTGTGCTGAATTTATACTTTGTATAACTACGCTGGTGGGATTTCCGCCATATAGTCTGCCAGTATTATTTTCTAGTGCACTTATAGTGTCACCAACTATTAATCCGCTAACGGTTTCTAGATTGGTAATACTAGCTGTCCAGGGGCCTGTTCCAGTAATACTGCCAATTGTACCGCTATTACTAATTACTACTGGTTTTACTAATGTTGTGGTTAAGCCATTACTATCCTCTTTGGATAACGTCCAATTCATAGTTTCATTAACTGCGCCGCGAAATACTCTGCCTTGTGCAGCAGCTCCACTATAACTGCTAACCACTCCTAATGTAGACGCTGGTACAATATGGCTAGGATTATCCATTTGATGTACAATAGCATCACTACCATTATCTATTCGTCTAATAGTTACTGAATCACTAAAAGTTTCGTTTAAATTTTCTGCAATTATGCTGGCCGTTATTGTTACATATCGAATACTTAACTTATCCGCGACCCCAGTAACTGTATTAAAATTTGCAGCAGTAAGTGTTCTAGTGTCTCCGGTACCTGTTAGTGTAACTGTTCCTAGTTCAACACTAGATGCATCATAAGCTTTTGCCTCAAATAATACTGTACCGTTTAAATTTTGTTTGATAGCATTGATAACGATACTATTTGGCGTAGTGGCAAGTACAGTGGTAGCGTTATCGTATACAAAGGTATCATCTTTATATTCTAGCGTTAATAATAAAGCGTCATTACCTGACTCACCTTTGGGTCCTACAGTAGATGTAAATGTCCAGCCAAGTGTACCACCTGTATAAATAAATTCATAGGTAGTATTCATTACATCTAAATCAATATCACTCGCTTCGCCTACTTCAAGTTCATTAATTATAAGTGAACCATTTCTACCTATTATTAAATTATTTTGACTAAAATCCCATCCGTCAGTAACAATTACACTAGCTCCTACAGTAGGATTTGCGGGTAGTGTTATTGTAAAGCTGCCGTTTCTAGTATCAGCAATAATTCTATCGCCGGCAATAGCAGTATAATTAGCAGTTTTTACTATCCAATCCTTTAATTTACCATCGGAACTAGTTAGTGTAGTACCAGTAAATTCTGTGCTAGTAGGTACTATTTCTGTTGGATCAATTTTACTAGTAATAGCGTATCTAAGATAATACTGCGTATTATCTAGTAGTGGCTCATATACTGGGATTTCTGGATTAGTAGACGTATTGATTCTGTCTAGTACAATGCTGCTTTGAAATACTCCGGCATAAACTAGTTTTAATTTAGGGCTTGCTAAATTTACGCTAAAAGGCACATCACTTAGCCAAATAGCTAAATTATCTATATCGGTACGTACAGAATCATCTTGTAATTGTTGACGACCACTGGTAGTAATATCATCAATATAATAAGCATTTGTTGGCTGATTAAAATATAGATTTAATGATTTATAGCCACTATTAATAACTAATGACATAGTTTATCCTTATACACTTATGGTCTTAATTCTTATACTACCAAGTATGCTTTTTGAACTAATAAATCCCATTACGTCTGTGGACCTAATGGCTATTTGATAGTTTATACCGTTTTGACTTATTCGTTTTACTGGGGTATTAGATAACTGTAATAAATCAAATCTTGCAATATCAAGAGTAGTTACTTTTAACATATTGCCACTATCCCAGGTTGTATCCCACCAATCTGTTGTATTAGTGCCTGTAGTTTCCCCAGTTCTCCATAACTTTACAGTATAGTTAGTTATATAATCTGGCTTTTTAAATTCATCGCCGCTAGAGGTTGTTGTTGGAAACTCCAATTTAACAACTATATATGTTCCCTCTAAAGTAATAGTTAAATCTTTTGCATTATAGGTTTGGGATAGTAGTCGTGGATATATTCCATCTGTAGTTAAATCGCCTTGAATAAATATATCTCTTGCATTTAATGCCGCCATTATATTAGCACTCCAATTTCTACAAAACCTGTTAACCAATTTCTATTTATTGAATAAATTATACCAGGTTTGCCAGCTGATAACCCAAATCTATTTGATTTGAGCACCACTGTTTCTCCTAATTGCAAAAATAATAAATGCGGTAAATATGTTGCAGTTACTAAATATCTAGGAGTTTTCCAGAATTGCAACCTTTTTGCAGCTTCTGCTTCCGCCTCAGCTTTAACTATTAAATGCGTTATTTCTTCTTGTACTTGTCCTGTATCATTATATAGATTTTCAACAGTTGTATCTTTTGCTTCGATATACCAATACTCATCTTTAAATATATTTCCGTGATCAGGATTAAGTGCAAGCGCTAAGTCTGTAGATTGCTGAGTGTAATTTTTACAGTATGCTAGTTTTATAGCTGGTTTTACAGCAAAGCTTTCCGTAATTTGTAATGTTCCTTCAAGCATAAGACTGTCGTTTAATTCTTGAGCACCAACTGTACTAGTAGGCATTTTTAGCTCTACTAATCTTATTTTACCTGTTGTGGCTTGCCCTGTTCCTGTATTAATTGTTATAGGGCTATAATATAGTGCACAATTAATGCTTCTAGCCAATTGATTGCACACTTCTAGTATATTTACTTTATCTGTTAAGTATATACCTGCTTTATAGCTGGCTCTATCTGTACTAATATTTGTAAAATCTATATCACTATCTGTTAGTGTATTTTTACCATAATTCTTTAATATATGTTTTATAAGATTAGGAATAGTGCAATCCGCAGCAGGAAAGCTTCTAGCACTGCAAGTAACTGTTCCAAAGACATTATTTTTAAGCATAAATTCGCCATAGGTACTTCTTGTAGTCAATACCTCTATTGGCGCTGCTTTATCACGAACTTCAATAATTTCATCTAAATAAGGCGTGTTAATACCATCAGTTATTTTATAAACTGGTCCGCCTGTGCCTTTTACATAACTAATAGTGACGTCTTTTCCACTAATAGGTTGATATGCTACATTATTTATTAATACATTGGTTATGATTCCAGGTCGTGGTCGTGTTCCGCCAGTTGCTGTATATAAAATACTATTATTATCCAGTATATCCGTAACTATTCTAGAAGCGCCGCCTAATACTCCTACTCCATCTGTAGCTTGAATACTATGTCCTATACTAATTCCAAGGGTACTATTTAATTTAGTTAGTATTCCTGTCCATGGGCCAGTATCATAGTTTCTGCCAGTATCAACTATTATAGGACTTAGATTAAAAACTTCACCAAAAAGTATTGGCACAAGTTTCTCTTCTTCGCTGGTTTTTACAGTATAGTCGCCCGTTAAATCTTTAGTAGTTTTAGTAGTTAGTGATTCATTTAACTGCTCTAGCCCGTCTACAATTGTTAGCTGTAGTGTAGATTCTCCGCTGGATACTAAATTATCAACTAATCCACTAAATACAAGTATAAAGTCGCTTTTAGACCAACTAGGATCACCTAAGTATAGGCTTATAGGTCTGCGTTTCCATATATAGTTTAAGTAGTGGTCGTAAGTTCCACCAGTATTTTCAAGTTCAAGAGTGCCATAATTAATAGATACACTTAAATCTGCTGATAATGATTCGCTAAAAGATATACCTCCTATAATATTAGGTATATACTCATTGGCTCCATCATAGTAACTACGAGTTGATAGTCTTAGCGTTTGTTCGCCAGCATTGTAGTAACCTATGTCTGCTAGTACACATTTTAAATGACTGGAACTATCTAACCAACTTT
>Ga0129333_10003715_pt1 | contig 14308 bp, 21 predicted proteins | sample CPB6_08_DNA_FD_94474 | JGI IMG/M metagenome (GOLD analysis project Ga0129333, IMG submission 94474) | Freshwater to marine salinity gradient microbial communities from Chesapeake Bay, USA - CPBay_Sum_0.6_0.8_DNA | ecosystem: Environmental > Aquatic > Marine > Coastal | place: USA: Chesapeake... | reverse complement strand
TTGACTTCTTTGCTGATCACCCGCGCGTCGTTGTTGTTCTCTTATTTGTGATCTTTGTGATGATTGGGGTTGTGGGGAAACATTCCGATTTGTTTGTTGATTGGTTTGTGTCGATTGTTGGTTAGAACTAAGAGCTTGATTAACAATTGGATCACTTGTTACTTGTGGTGTAGTTAACAACTTTGCAACATCTTCATTACCCACTGAAGGTACAGGGAGTGATGTTGTTGTAGATATCGTCGTAATCTGTTGTGTAACTGTATAACCCGGGCACTGTGGATTGCTTTGTGGGTTTGCAGAACATGCATCTGCTATTTGTTTCTTTCTAAAAGCGTCTGCATATCCTGGGCAACCAGAATTGTATAATGGATTTACTGTGCATTGCTGATTGAAGAATGCCTGCTGATATAGCGGACAGGCTGAAGAAAAAAGGGGATTGCCATTGCACTGTTGGTTCAGATAAGCCGATTCATACCCAGGGCACTCAGGTGAATACAGTGGGTTCATTGAACACTGTTGATTTCTATATGCTTGAGCATATCCCTGACAGTTGGGGCTGTATAAAGAATTGATACTGCATTGTGATTGAAAAAATGCTTGTTGATAATTGGGGCAAGTTGTGGCATAAAGAGGATTTACAGCACACTCATCCACAACATACATCGCATTTAATGATACGTTTCTAACCTGTGGTCCATAGTAACCTGCCCAGTACCTATCATCTTTTCCGCTGAAACTAACTTCAAATCTATCAACAGATAAAAGGTTGAAAGGGCTACCGTAACTTCTTTTATTACTTACAGTTTCCCATCCATTAGTCTGATTAAGAAGATAGTTGTCTCTTTGTTTACTAAACCCAAATTCATCTTTCAGATCAACAGCGAAAGAAACGAACCCCCTATTGAAGTCACTATTCATATACTGAAATGAATAGTTGTATCCATGAAGTCTGAGATGAGTGCCTTGTAAAACCTCTCTTAATTTAATTTCTTGGCTAACAATTTGTTGTGTATAACCAAATAGGATTGTTTGTGTTTCAGGGTTGTAAGCCGCGCGGTTACCTCCCGATGTTCCTCCAGGATAGAAATTACCAGTAACAGCCCGTCCCCACCCATTCTGGATTAGGTTAGGGGTAGTCAATACATCCTGAGCGTTACAGGAGAATGAGAAGAATAGCCAAGACGCCAAGCCCAGCAGAAACTTTTTGCCAGAAACTTGCATTTGAATTCTCGCTTAAAGGTTTAGGTTTACGCTCGGGAGATGAATCCCATACCTTCTTTGCATCTTCACCAATCTTACCATCAACGGGACAGGGTGTGCCCGCGTTCATCATAGCTTGAAAGACCCTGTCGTCTTGACATAAAGTAGCCACAGCAGCAACCTTCATGCCCATGTCGTACAAGTTTTTGGCCAGTTTTAAACGTTCGCAATTTAAATCACGGACCATTGTTCCGCCAGAGATACCCAATATCTGAGTTTGTACGGCTCCACCAACACCGACAGTACAAAGGTCGTTGTTCAGTACATTGAATGAAGGTGATATTGCTGATGCAGGTGGTGATCGAACGGTGGTATCGTTGACACTATTACTGTTTGTAGTTACAGTGCTCGTACTTTTCGAATCTGTAACAATCACATCACTTTGTGCAAACGCTAACGAAGACATAACAAAAAGCACCACAATTGGTAACTTTTTGAACATGTTATATCCTTTCTACTCTATGGCCTATATTTATCCAATCTATCTCTGAGGTGCATATGATTAAGTTTGAAGAAACAAAAGATGGGTTTATCTTTAGTAAAGATGGTAAACACTTGGCTATTGGTATTTATGAACAAGGTAGCTTTCATTTGCTTCATGACGATAGGTTGCAGCACTTTTCAAACGCAATGACAGCATTTGTGCACCTGGGAGATATATACGAACCCCGTGATAACACTTATAAGATTCCAGATCGCTTGAAACCTGTTGACTTCTCAAGAAAACAAAAAGACAATCGGTTCGTCTAAATGTAAGGAGTAGCCATGCCTATCTACTTGATTAATTCCATTTCTACATTTGCGATGCAGCATGCTATTGAAGCCGACACGCTCGAGCATGCTCTGGATGAAATGGTTATGACTGAACATGATCGCCATTTTGACGAAGTATCACAAAAATGGCTTGGCGAGCAGCTGATCGATGCTCGTGTAATCACAAAAGAAGAGCTGATTGACCATCTTCAGAAACTAAGTGAGAATAAAGATTATATGACTTCTCATTGGATGGGTGAGAAGCTGATCCATAAAGTTAAGTACAACGAAAGTGAATCAAATGAAACTACAGATAGTAAGTGACCTTCACCTCGAGTTTGGACCTATTGAAATTCTCAACGCGGGGGATACTGACGTTTTGATCTTGTCGGGAGATATTTGCCTTGCATCGGAATTTGATAAAGGTATCCGTGCTTTCTTCCAGAAATGCTCAGAAGAATTCAGAGACGTGATTTATATTATGGGTAACCACGAGCACTACAGTGGTGATTTTGCTCTATCAGCAAATTTACTACGTGAAGAGCTAGAAAAGTTTGACAATATCCACTTTATGGAAAAGAGTACGATCACCATTAATGACTATACGTTTATTGGTGCCACGTTGTGGACAGACATGAATAAAAATGATCCAAACACTCTGTGGCACGTGGGTCGTGTTATGAATGACTTTCGTACCGTGAGAAACGGTGATAAAGGAAAGCTGAATCCTACAGATGTTTACGAAGAACATCTGTCAACCCTGGAATACATTCGTAGTGTAGTTGATAAAGATCCGATGCAGAAATATGTTGTTGTGGGACATCATGCACCTTCAAAGCAATCGATTAAGCCACACTATCGTGGTGATCATTTAGTAAATGGTGCATACTCTTCAGACTTGTCGGAGTTCATCTTGGATCGTCCGCAAATTAAATTGTGGACGCACGGCCATACTCATGACAATTTTGATTACATGGTTGGAACCACTCGTGTACTTTGTAATCCTCGTGGATATTACAACTATGAAGAAAACGACAACTTTGACCCTAACATGGTCGTGGAGCTTGAATGAATAATTGGGACACAAGGTTTCTTGACCTTGCATTTTTTGTATCACAGTGGTCAAAGGACCCATCTACCAAGGTAGGTTCTGTGATCGTTAATGAGCACAAACAAGTGCTCAGTATGGGATACAATGGGTTCCCACGTAACGTTGAAGACTCTGTTGAACGGTACGCAGACCGACGTACTAAGTACCTTTTCGTTGCTCACGCGGAACGTAATGCTCTTGATAATGCTTTTGTGGACGTCCGCGGAGCAACTCTTTATTCTACTCTTTGTCCTTGTAATGAATGTGCAAAAAGCATAATTCAGAAAGGTATCAAAAAAGTTGTAACAACAGTACCTCCGCTAGAAAAGAAAGAAGCCCTCAACATGAACATAACATTTCAAATGTTCAAAGAGGCTGATGTAGAACTTGTATTTGAATGATACAAAAATATTGTCAGTGAAAAACCTTCAATTTAAGAAAATTATTACTAGATATTTCATTTAGGAAGATTATGAGTACATTTAGAAATTTGGAAGCAGCTCTTGCCGGCGAAAGCATGGCGCATATTAAATATCGCTACTTTGCAAGAATTGCGCGCGAAGAAGGGTTTGAGGATGTTGCAAAACATTTCGAACATACAGCAGACCAAGAAATTAAACATGCGTGGGGCCACCTTGAGTTGTTGATTGGTAAGCCTACTACAAAGCAATGTCTCCAGAAGGCTATTGATGGGGAAACATACGAGTACACTGAGATGTATCCTCAATTCCAAGAGCAAGCTATTCAAGAGCAAAATGATAAAGTTGCACTTGAGTTTCTTGAGCAGCGTAACGAATCAAAAGAGCATGCCGAACATTTTAAGAAAATTTTGGATCTTGCAGAGAAGCGTTTTGCTGCTCTTGCAAAAGTCGAACAGCGTCACGCAGATGCATACAAGAAAGTTTTGGAGGCACTATAATGTCTGAAAAAGTATATGTTTGTATTGTTTGTGGCCACACCCTGTCTGAAGCAGACTACTTGAGTTTGCCTGACTCTGTTAATTGTCCAGAGTGTGGTGTTTCAAAACATGACTACGTCCTGATGGAGTAGTATAAATAGATTCATCTCTCGGGATGGGATCAAGCAGTGTGGGGTTAAGGCTTGTAAAATATTCCCCACACCAACGCCTTCGGGGTTGGTCTTTTATTTTAACTCGCTTAATTAAGGAGCAATTATGACATACATTAAAGATGTTTTTGGCCGCGATCTGTTCAAAGATTTTGACAAGTTCTATGTTGGATTCGATGAACAATTTAACAGAATGGCTAAGATGCACGATGATCTTACCAAGTCCATTCCAAACTACCCTCCATACAATATCAAAAAGACTGGCGATAACACATATGTGGTTGAGCTAGCTGTTGCTGGTTTTGCCCGTCAAGATATTGAAATTGAGCTAGCAGACAATAAGATGATCGTACGTGGTAACACTGCCTCAGAAGAAGATGACAAGAACTTCATTTGGAAAGGTATTGCCAACCGTAATTTCACGCGTACGTTTGCGCTTGAAGATCAAATCGAGGTCAAGGATGCGGAAATGCTGAATGGCATGCTTCGTGTTTTCCTCGAGCGTATTATTCCTGAACACAAAAAGCCAAAGAAAGTTGAAGTTAAAGAAAAAGCTGCAACTAAATCACAATCACAACTACTTACAGAATAGTCCAAAAGATTAGCTGTAAGGATAGCCGGCCCTGCCGGCTATCTTTGTTCACAAGACAAAGGATAAACATGCAGACCGTTATACAAAAACTAAAAACATGGTGGACCTCCCTCCAACAAACAGATGCTGAGCGTTACCTGTCACATGCAGTTGACGCAGCTGATTTAAAGGTTCGTATACAACACTTACGTGACAGGGGGATCCCAGCATGAGTAAGATTAAAACATTCTTCTCATTTATACTCGACTTCTTTCATGAAGTAGGTAAACTACGTGCTGAAACAAAGGCTCGCTATAATATGCATTGACTAAATAAGGTACCAACCCTATTTTAAGTGCCATGCAAACATTTCAGCAATATAACGAAAGTCTTACGAAAGCAACACTTGAGTATCATCGTGTACTGAATCCAAAGTTTTGGGACGGTAAAGAACTAGATTCTCAGGTGCGTACAAAATTGCTTCAGATAGCTCGTGTTTGGGCTAAGTTTGCAAATATTGATAACAATAATATCGTTGATATTATTCTTACTGGTGGTAATGCAAATTACAACTACACTCGTCAATCTGATCTTGATGTTCATTTGGTTATTGATTATGAGAAAGTGAGCTGCGAAGGTGAGCTTGTAATGGACTACTTCATGGCAAAAAAAGCTCTATGGGCGGCCAATCACTCCAATATAAAGGTGCTTGGCTACCCTGTCGAGCTGTTTGCAGAGGATAAGCGTGCGAAACATCCTCAAGGCCAAGGTGTATTCTCTCTGCTAAAGAACAAATGGATTCAAGAGCCTAAGTTTACCAAAATGAACTTTTCAAAGAATACGTTGTTACTGCAAAAAGTTGAATTTTATATGAAACAAATAGACACTATGGTTAAGAGTAAGAATAGTGTTGAAGCAGCCAATGAACTAAAAGATAAGATCAGATCCATGCGTGGTGCTTCAATCCAGGCAGGTGGTGAATTCTCGTTTGAGAATTTAGTATTTAAAGAGTTGCGCAATCGTGGTTATTTGGATAAACTGTCTAATTACTTGAAGAAAAATCAAGAGCGCGAGCTGTCTTTGTTTAAAAAGTGACTTGGTACCAGCGAGATATCCTTAATTATGAAGTTTTACACACACGTTTTTAAAGCGTTTGATAAGATTTATGTTCGTGGGTATGAGGATGGCGTTCGTTTCCAGGACGTTATCGAATACGACCCATATATTTTTATTGCTTCACTTACCGGTCGCTCGGAGTATAAGACTCTAGCAGGCAGGCCTGTAGCCAAGCTTCACCTCGGGTCAATGCGCGAAGCGGCTAGCTACATCAAGAACAACAAAGACGTGGCTGGTCATGAGATGTATGGATATGGTCCTGAATCATATCACTACCAGTACATCAACGACGCTTTCCCAGGGGAGGTTAACTACGATCCCTCGTTGATATCTGTTGTTACACTTGATATTGAGACAGACTCCGAGGGTGGGTTTCCGAACATCCATGAAGCAGATAAAGCATTGACTGCGATCACGATTCGTAAGAATCAACAAGCTGTTACATTCGGACTATTTCCGTACACACCAGAACTTGACTATGTCACATACATTGAATGTCGTAGTGAACGAGACATGATCGAAAGATTTCTCGCACTGTGGAGGACAGAGGAATGGATGCCTGATGTTGTTACAGGCTGGAACGTTGAGTTCTTCGATATTCCCTACCTGATCAACCGTATCACGCGGCTATTTGATGGAAAGGTTGCAAAGAGATTGTCGCCTTGGAATTTGTGGGAACAGCGACGTGACCCGAGCTCGGAAGACATGGCTGATTACATGAACATTCCGGCTGGTATATCCGTCCTGGACTACATGCAGTTGTACAAGAAGTTCTCGTTCACGAATCAAGAGTCCTTTAAACTTGACCATATTGCTTTTGTAGAGCTTGGTGAGCGTAAGTTGGACTTCAACGAACTTGGTTTTGAGACTCTCGATGAGTTCTACAAGGGTGATTTTCGTAACTACATTAATTACAACATTCGTGACGTTGATCTTGTATACAAGCTAGATCAGAAGATGAAGTTCTTAGAGCAGGTATATGCCATTGCATACGACGGTAAAGTTAACTTTATCGACAGCTTGACCACAGTGAGTATGTGGGATGTTATCATTCACAACTATCTGATGGAACGTAAGATTGTGATCCCGATAAAGAGAATTGGGAACAAACCTCGTCAGATTGAAGGTGCATATGTGAAAGACCCTCAGTGTGGAATACATGATTGGGTCGTGTCGTTTGACTTGAACAGTTTGTATCCACACTTGATCATGCAGTACAACATCTCGCCCGAAACGATGCGTGGGCAGTTAATGCAATACGATCTCAGCGTCACATCAAAGAGTGTTGATATGTTTCTTGATGGTGAGCTAGATGTTGTGCGGGATGAGCAACAACGTAATCAGATTCGCGAAGATATCAAAAACGTAGTCAATGGGTTTGCTCCTAATTCGTCATCATCAAAACTGACTGACTACTTTTTGAACTTTGAGACTATTCGCGAACCGCTAGAGAAGCATAATCTGACCATTGCACCGACTGGTTGTGTGTTCGACAAAACAACACGAGGATTTCTGCCTACTCTTATGGAGACCATGTATAACGATCGGTCTTTGTGGAAGAAGCGAATGCTTGAGGCGAAGAAGGCGTATGAACAGACTCCTACACGAGAACTTTCAAACGAGATTGCAAGATGTCATAACATGCAGCTCGCTAAAAAGATTCAGCTGAATAGTGCTTATGGCGCCTTGTCGAATCAGTTCTTCCGTTGGTTTGATAACAGGCTTGCAGAATCTATTACGAAGTCCGGACAACTTTCTATTCGATGGATGGAGAAGAAGATCAATGCACAGTTAAACAAGATCCTCAAAACTGACAACGAGGACTTTGTGATTGCTATTGATACGGACTCGATGTATATTAAACTTGGTAAGTTTGTTGAGAAGACATATCCTGATCGTAATAAACCAATAACCGTTACATATCTCGACAAAGTGTGTGCGGAATACTTTGAGCCTTTCATTGATAAAAGCTACCAAGAGCTTGCTGATTATGTTTCTGCATATGAGCAGAAAATGAAAATGAAACGAGAGGCTATTGCTGATAAAGGCCTCTGGACGGGAAAGAAACACTATATACTGAATGTTTATGATCTCGAGGGTGTTAGGTTTGCAGAACCTAAACTGAAAATTCAAGGTATTGAGTCTGTCCGCTCATCGACACCAGCAACCTGTCGCGAACATCTCAAAGCAGCGTTTTCCGTTATCATGAACGAAAACGAATCCTCTTTGCAAAAGTTTATCAAAGATTATCGTAGAGTTTACAAGACGTTGCCTTTTGAAGATATCGCTTTTCCTCGTAGCGTGAGAGGGATGTTGAAAAGTGATCAGTATGATAAGAAGTCAGATAAGCTCATACAGAAATCCTATAACACAGGAACGATGAATTTCTTACCAGGCACACCGATCCACGTCAAAGGATCGTTGATGTATAACCATCTTATCCGGATCAAGAATCTTGAAACTAAGTATATGCCTATTGGTGAAGGTGAGAAGATTAAGTTCTCTTATCTGCTTGACTCCTCACCCCTACCGACAAATGTTATCGCTGCACCAGGAAAGCTACCCAAAGAGCTTGGACTAAACAAATTCCTCGATTACGATACGCAGTTCGACAAATCATTCATGGAACCGTTGCGTACGATCATGGAAGCAATTGGATGGAAGGAAGAAAATGAACAACAAAGCCTCGATCAGTTCTTTTGATGATGATTTTGGTTTCACCTTTGCTGATGAAAGCACAATTAGACAAGATCACTTAATCGAAGCTGCCGCTGATCTTAACAACGAGTTGACTGACAAGATACAACAGATGTATGATGCGATAATCCCTCTGTTAAAAAACTTAAATAAGAATCCTGAACAAGATATTATTAAGTGGCCTAACAGGCAAGAAAAAATTGCTCAGTTTAAAATGAAACTAGATCAAATAGGTGGAGATTATATTAAGGTGAAAAAACTATGAACGATTTTGAAGTGCATCAAAGAGGAACGGCTGAGGAGCTACGTCGTTCACGTGAGCTAGCTAATACTATCGAGCAGCTCATTATTCAATATGGGGAAGGTATTGTTCCACATACCATCCTTCAAAAATATAAAGAGCTCAGACAAATGTATGCAAGACATATTGCAAGCGAGGAGTGTTAATGAGTGAATTTTTACGTGATCTGATTAAGGAACTTAAAGATGAAGACACTTCTTTGGCCTCTGACGGCTCTGGTAGTGCTGAGTTTGGGGGGTTTATTGATACTGGTAGCTACATTCTCAACGCTGTTCTCTCTGGTAGCCTCTATGGTGGCGTACCTGATAATAAAGTTACTGCATTTGCAGGGGAGTCCGCTACTGGTAAGACTTACTTCGTTCTTGGGGTCGTCAGGAGTTTCCTCGACAAACATCCCAAAGGAGCAGTCGTCTACTACGACACAGAAGCAGCCGTAACAAAGCATATGATGGAGGAGCGTGGAATCGACACTTCTCGTGTTATCATTGCTGAGCCTGATACCATTCAGAAGTTTAAAACCCATGCATTGAAATTGCTCGATGCATATGAACAAAAAGAAGAAGCATCGCGTCCACCGATGATGTTTGTGTTGGATAGCTTGGGAATGCTTTCTACTTCCAAAGAGATGGAAGATAGTCTCGAAGGTAAAGATACCAGAGACATGACTAAAGCACAGATTATTAAAGCAGCTTTTAGAGTGTTGACTCTTAAACTAGCGAAGGTGAGAATCCCTCTGCTTGTAACTAATCACGTTTATGAACTAGTCGGTTCATACGTGCCAACAAAGGAGCTCGGTGGTGGAACAGGACTTAAATATGCGGCTAGCACTATTGCTATGCTCTCCAAACGTAAGGAAAAAGATGGCACTGACGTCGTCGGAAACATTGTTAAGATCAAAATGTACAAATCCCGACTTTCAAAAGAAAACAGTCAAGCAGAAGTGTTACTTACTTACGCCAAAGGACTTGACAGGTACTACGGTCTCCTTGAGCTAGCAGAGAAGTACGGAGTATTTAAAAAAGTGTCTACACGATATCAACTACCAGACGGTACAAGTGCCTTTGGTAAAAATATTAATGAAGACCCTGAAAAATATTATACTGATGAAGTGATGAAGCTGCTGGAAGCAGCAGCACAACAAGAATTTAAATATGGAGTGAATACTAATGAGTGAAAATGCCCTTGTCCCAGCAGAAACTGCTTCTTACACAGCAGCAACCACGGAGTTCAACAAGCTCAATTACCAGCCTATTTTTCCGACCCTTATCACGACGGTGAAGTTAGATCTTCCAGTTGCTGAAATGAAGGCTGGCCTTCTCCAACTTGCAGGCGAATCGCAAAATTATGAGGGTGGGTTTACTACGTTCTTTAATAACCAAGAACTCGATCACGTTACAGGGATTAAGGCTCTGAAAGAAGCAATTTATGGTGTCGCATGCGCATTTGGTCGTGAACTTAAATATGAATGTAATTATGAGAAATGCTCGGTCCAGATGTGGGTAAATGTTATGCGAAAGGGTGGAATTCATCCACCACATAATCATGCACGGTCGATTTTTTCAGGTACTTTTTATGTTGAGGTTGATGATACGATGAGTCCGTTTGCATTTATTAATCCAACGAAAGATTTGCGTATGCATGACCCCTTGGTAAGACTTGAAGACGCAGGACCGTTTACATCTGAACAAATGATCATTAAACCTGAGATTGGTTCTATGTCAATGTGGCCCTCGTGGCTTTATCACTACGTTCCGCAAATGCAGGTTGATGGTCCAAGAGTATCGCTCTCTTTTAATGTTGACTTTCTTCCGCCAGGAGCGTAAATGGTTGTTGAAGATTTGATCTTTAGTAATCTGATCTTCAATGAAGGGTATGGTCGAAAGGTCATACCCTTTTTAGTTCAAGATTACTTCAGTGGTAGGATCGATAAAGAAATTTTTAAGGCGATAACGGGTTATGTTGATCGTTTTAATAGCTTTCCGAATCAAGTAGCTCTGTCAATTGAGCTAGAGAATGCACGTACACTTAGTCAAGATGAGTTTGTTCAAGCCAAACAGAAGATAGACACTTATTGTGATCAGCAAAATGATGTTGATTGGTTAGTTGACCAGACAGAAAAGTTTTGCAAAGACCGAGCAATCTACAATGCTATCTCTGAATCAATAAAGATTCTTGACGATAAGTCGGGTAAAACGAATCCGAATTCTATCCCGTCACTACTTGAACAAGCTCTATCTGTTTCATTCGACACACAGATCGGTCACGACTTTTTTGATGACGTAGATCAACGATATGATTTCTATCACAAAAAAGAAGAGCGCATTCCTTTTGATATTGACTTTCTTAATAAGATATCAAAAGGAGGGTTGCCACGTAAAACTTTGAATGTAGCGCTTGCAGGTACTGGTGTTGGTAAATCTCTCTTCATGTGTCATTGCGCTGCTGCGAATATTGTTCAGGGCAAGAACGTTCTCTACATTACAATGGAGATGGCTGAAGAAAGGATTGCCGAGCGTATTGATGCAAATCTCATGAACGTGACAGTTGATGAGCTTGCACTACTACCACGAGACGCTTTCGAGAAGAAGATCGAGAGGGTGAAGGAAAAGACTGTAGGAAAGCTGATAATCAAGGAATACCCAACATCATCAGCAGGTGCAGCAAACTTTCGACATCTACTCAATGAACTTAGCTTAAAGAAGAAGTTTAAGCCAGACATAATCTATATCGACTATCTCAATATATGTGCATCAAGCCGTCTTAAACAATCCGCTAACGTCAATTCTTATACATACGTGAAAGCGATTGCAGAAGAGATTAGAGGACTAGCAGTTGAATTTAATGTGCCTATCGTATCAGCGACACAGACGAACAGGGCAGGATATTCGAGCTCGGATGTGGGACTGGAAAATACCTCAGAATCTTTTGGATTGCCAGCAACCGTTGATATGATGTTTGCTATAATTTCATCAGAAGAGTTAGAAGACTTGAATCAACTTATGTTCAAACAATTGAAAAACAGATACGCTGATCCCTCCAAATTTCGTAAGTTTGTTGTGGGTGTGGATAGAGCGAAGATGAAATTATATGATGTGGAGCAATCAGCTCAAGATGATCTCGTACCAGACACTGCATTGTTTGATAAAGATACCAATCGAAAGTTCACCAAAGATATATTCAAAGGATTTAGTTAATGCTCCCCACACAATTCATTTTGTGGTTAATCATATTTCCACTGGTTGTTTGTGGCTTTCTAATAAACACTTCAATAAGGGCATTCATATTTTTATTTAACTGTCCATTTGATACATGGCAGTACATAGGAAAAAGTTTAGATGAAATACAGCTAGAAGAAAAAAATAAAAGAGAATGAAAGTATTAGTCACCGGCTCTAAAGACCCTTATCTTGAACAGGAAATACTTGCAGCGTCAAGGTTCTTTGGAAAAGAGCTTCTGTCAAAACAACTAATAAAACATATACATCTCGAAATCATAGTTGTATCAACTAGTCCCGATCTTGGTAACTGTTGTATTACATATTATAATGACTGGTATAAAGCACGTGAATTTGAGATTCAACTTAAACGAAAAAAATCAACAAACGTAATGATACAAACACTTGCTCATGAGATGGTGCACCTTAAACAATTTGCAACAGGTGAACTAAATGATGAGCACACAAAGTGGAAGGGATGCACTATAAATTCTGAAGCAATAGATTACTCAGATCTACCATGGGAAGTGGAGGCTTCATCGTTAGAATATATACTATTCTCTATGTACCAAGAATATAAACAGCATTTACTTAGGAGCTAACATGGATAAAGCAACGATAGCCTCAGCATTTACACAATATGGAACAGATAAAGGTCCAAGACGGCATAACTACCAAGGAGCTTATGCTAGTATGTTTAATAATTGGACACCTGATTCTTTATTGGAAATTGGGGTGTGGGAGGGAGCTTCTCTAGCTGCTTGGAAGCATTTATTTCCTGATGCTACTATCAATGGGATCGAAGTTAAAAATTATCCTCTTATGGAAGCAGCGACTAATATTCCAGTATTTCGGGGCAACTCAACCAATAAAGAGTTTATTGATTCGGTTGTCACGATGCAATACGACATTATTATCGATGATGGGGATCATCGTCCAGATGTTATGTGGAAGACCTTTCTTAATTTAGAGGACAAATGGGCAAAATATTATGTAATTGAGGATGTTTGTTTAGAAGAAAATGAAAAGGTTTTGAGAAGAAGACTCAACAGCAAAGGGTATCGTAACATTCGGACATACACTTCTTCGTTTAATGATCCGAAAACAAATTTACGTGGATGGGTCCAGGTGCAGGGTGAGAAAGTATATCCGCCTTTTTATATTATGATCGTAACGAGGGAATGATTGCTTGACATACAGTGGAAGGGGAAAGTGGGATATGGCGATATTGTTTCCCCTATTTGTTATGCCCATAACATCTCAAATAAACTTCAGATGCCTGTCAACCTTACGTTTCGTTGGGAGCATGGACCTGAACATAAAATAAACCCACGAGACCCTGAAACATTATGGGAACGAGCATCATATATTGAACGTGCTTGTTATAAGGGAAGTACGCAGGTAACCGTCTTTCATAAATTTAAACACCCTCTCAGCATAAACCACACAAACTACGACTGGGATATTGTTGGAAAGGATGATCTTCACAATTACTGGTTCCCTACAAAACCAAACAAACCACGAAGCAATCTTATTGTTGTAAATTCAACGCAAGGCAACTCCCTATCGCTTAAGGATTATGGTAAAGATTGGAAAGACCCTGCCGCCTCCTACTGGCCAAATATCATAGATCGATTACAGCAGAGAGGGTTTGAAATAGAGATTGTGGACTATAGAACCCCAGTGCATCACTTAATAAATATTTTGAGACATGCAAAAGGGTTTGTAGGGTATCATGGTACGGCCGCGTGGCCCGCAAAATTCATGCACGTACCCAGCGTTCTTTTCGCTAACGGTGGAGGGCTCACCTCAACATCATTTAGATATGCTATCATCGAAAAACAAGCCTCACGTTGGAAAGAGGTTGTCGATACCTTGGAACACCGTCTACAAAACTCACAACAAAGAATAGATGAAACAAGAAAAGCATACAAAACATACATGCCCAATAAAACTTTTTTAGGACACTTGGTCTATGACATTCAATGTTTACATAGGATATGATGAACGTGAAGATGTAGCAGCACAGGTTTGCAAATTCTCCATTACATCACGCTGTACTCAGCCCGTTGAGGTTAGCTTCCTTCGAAGCAAAGACATACCTGAATTCACACGCCCTCGTGAACCTCAGCAATCAACAGATTTCACTTATACAAGGTTCATGATTCCATATCTTGAAGAATATCTACCTGGGTATTCTATTTTTTGTGATTGTGATTTTTTGTTTCTTGCGGATGT
>Ga0129333_10003714_pt1 | contig 14309 bp, 16 predicted proteins | sample CPB6_08_DNA_FD_94474 | JGI IMG/M metagenome (GOLD analysis project Ga0129333, IMG submission 94474) | Freshwater to marine salinity gradient microbial communities from Chesapeake Bay, USA - CPBay_Sum_0.6_0.8_DNA | ecosystem: Environmental > Aquatic > Marine > Coastal | place: USA: Chesapeake... | reverse complement strand
TAGTTGTATCTGACATTACTTATATTAAATTGATATAAAATAATTCGTTAAATTTAAAAACATTATAAAATTTAATATCCAAATAATATATGAAATTTAATAATATTATTTGGATAGTTATTGTATTTATTTTATTATATTTAGTTTTTAAGACAATTGACTATTTATCTGCTGAAGGTTATGTTGTAGAATGTTTTACAAATGGTCCTGTTCAGGAATCTAGTAAAACTAGTCATACTGTTGATTTGCCGTTAACTAATACAATTAGTTGTCAAAATTTCTGTGGACCAATATCAAGATGTGCTATAACAGGTCAGCAATGTTTTACCGACATTGATTGTCCAGGTTGCCAACCTTCTTCTCCGTCTGGAAAAAAAGCACAAGGATGTGTTCCTGGCGACAATGATGCTGGCAAGTTAACAGTTGGAGTAACTCCTCAATATTCTTCTTTAACAAGCGGGTATGGAACTCAAAAGGCAATAATTACTGACAGGTTATATGGTAAGCCATCTCAAGCAAATTTTGGCGTTGATACTTGGAGAAAAACTTTTGATGAAGGTCAAGATTTGTTTAATAAGCGTTATAAACCAAATCAATTACAGTACATGCCAGATTATCCACCAATGTACAGCATAACTGGTGAATTTCTTGGAGATGGACCATTGCCATCTAACTATTAATTTTATCAATTACGACTTCTTTTGCTATGCGTTTAATAATTTTATCTTGTTTTTCTACATCATCATCTCTCATAGCTTCTATAACAATTTTACTATACTGATCCGAATATTTTGATTCACTATAGTTGCATCCAGGGTGTGCTTCTTTGAATTTTGGAAGTAATTTTTGATTTTTAGTAGCTACTCTTTTAATAGCCTTACGTATTTTTAATTTTTGGTCACCTTCTTTTTCCCATTTATCCTCATCTTTAACATAAATTATTTCTCTCTTTTTGTCAGCACAATGTATCGGTCTTTCTGTAACATCGAGTGCCTTTAAATTTTTGACTATGATATTAGATATACCTTCTACGAAGCCAAGTTTGCCGATATCTTCTAAATCTGAAAGTTGTAACTGGAGTGAATCAACAAAATCCATAATATTCATGGCGTCTTTGCATTTCTCGTTTAAGAAAACATTTAAGTTGAATGTATTGTTATTGTTAGTATTATTAATTAGTGTATTGTTGGTAGTTCCGGCTTTACATATTTCAACAATCTTACTGGTTAGCTCTTGATTATGTTTATGAGTCTCACTATTTTGCATGACTAGCTCTTTATTTTGTTTGACAACTTCGAGCACTAAATTAGTTAGCATTTTAATGTCAGTTTTATTGTCTATATTATTATTTTGTGAGCATGTTTTCTTATGCTTTGATAGTCCTTGTTTAAATTTATAAATGTTACCACATATGCATTTAAATTTTACATTTTGCTCGTTTTGCTCGTTTTGCTCGTTTTGGTCATCCATTTTGGATGACTTGGTCATCCGTTGGTGTTTATCGGTTAAAATGTGTCTGTCATAGTTTGTCTTTTTACACGTTGAATAGTCACAAAAAATGCATGAAAAATGCTGGCTCGTTTTTTGCTCAATTTGGTCATCCAAGTCATCCATAAGTAATCCATAGAAAATTTTTTAAGTCCTTTTTTTTAAAAAAAAATATCGTAATAAAAAAATTTTTCATCGTTTAAATTGTGACGATAAATTTTAATTATCGTAATAAATTTTTTCGTCAGTAAGGACGTTTTCGGCAATCAAAAAATGGACAAAAATAAATGTCCATTTTCAAATTTCAAAAAAACTTTCCCAGAAGGATTTTTGAGAATTTTCCTACATATGTAGTGAAGTTTTTTTGGCCTTTTTTTATGAAAATCACGAATTTTCCTTCATTATGTAGTATAGCCTCTTTAAGTATCTAAAATATATATTATTTAAAACTACTTAAAGAACCATATGGAGGAATTTTTTTATAGTCTATTTATATGAAGTATAGAACTCGTAAATATCGCAAGAACTTAAAAAAAAGAACTAGAAAAAATAGACGTTGTAGAAGAAAGCGTATTGGAGGTCACGATAATGAAGGCACTCCTCATTGGCATTTGCGAGTTAAAATGCCTAGTGGACAAACATTATTAATGCCAGAAGTGTTTGAGAGAACAGGACAAGGAAGAGATAGCATGGTTGTTTCTGGAACTGTTAGAGATATTCAACAATTTGTCCAAGAAAGAGTGGGACTTGAACCTGGCTCATTTACTCTATATTGGAAAGGTAAAAAATTAGCTAATCCTGATATTAAAATTAGACATATAGTCGTAAATGGAGAAAAGATACCATTATATGATAATTCTGCTAGCGACCCTATTAATGTTATTATGAATTCCGAACTACCTCCAGAATTTGTTGAAGGACACGACCTAGATTTAGCTGATTATAACGCACCTCAAACACCTAGATAAATTATAATATTTATTACTTAAATAGTATAATTATTAAGTTGCATATAATAAACCTGCATTTCCACCAACAAATATTACCATATTCACTCTCTCTTCCATTAAATACATGTTATAGTTGTAACCATAAATTCTCCAAGTTGGCTTATTAATTCCTACTATATCACCTGTATTTGGATCGCAAATAGTCAATACTTGTGCATATGGGTCTGCTGGAGGAGATATCGTTGAAAATTCTAACTGAATATTTGTAAAACGACTCATATTCATTGCACCTGATGGCTGTAGAGAAAAAGGATCGGTATTTAAACAGAAATTATAACAATAAAGGCCTGGAGGTGCAAAACCAGCTGTTCTTACATATTTCTCTACAAAATTGTAGACACCAGCTGGCAAAATATTCTCTCTATATTGGCCATCAAGTAGTATTCCCATTGCTACCAAAATTAATTTAATATTTTGTGGATTATAAACACCAGTCGTATATAAACCAGACAATGTACCATCCGGATTTAAACCTGGTCCTAATAAAGGCGGTACCGGTGGAGGTGCAGGATTAGGATTTGGAAAATCACCTGCTGTTGGTGCAGGAGCTATATCTTGTGGCATATATTCATAAGGCCAATTTGTATAGTTCGACCATTGATTCCTTAAATTTACATCACTTCTTTGAAAATAAAACATCCAGCTTATCACCATTCCTAATGAATCCAAATCAATTCTATTTTGACCTGTTATATTGTAGAATGGTTTTTCATACACCTGTTTAATCAAATATTTTTGTTCATTTTTGGCAAATAATGTCGACTCATCATCAGAGAGAAAACAATAGGTACAATTTAAATTAATATCTGCTGCCCAGTTTGTTCGTGTATCTACATAAGATGTAGGACCCAATTCTTCATCCGGTGGGGTTTGTAAAAATCTGTAGAACTGCATATAATATTGATTAAAATTTGGGGCTACAACGGGAAAATTATTTGTATAATCCATAACATCACGAATTGTAAACCATTCATTTATAGGTCTAAATGTCACATTTATCCATAACTCGTTATATTGTAATGCTACTAAAGGAAAAGCCTGATATGATGATAAATTAAACCACGCTCCTAAAGGAATCCATAATGTTCTTCCCATAATAGAAGGTTGGGCTCCTGCAGCACTTGTTGTATAATAAGCATTTGGATATGCATTTACACGAGGTTCTACATTTGCCGGGTCGTTTAATTCAGGAACATTGCCAATCATTTCATCAAAAAGCTCTAATTTTTTACCACTAAAATCCCTCTGGGCTGAAGCCAAAATATACTGTCCCGAATATTGTTGTAATTGTTGATTGCCACAATTAATAGTTACTTTTTGGATAATTTGAGCACCCAAATTTTTTATCCATTGAAATTCATATGGAGCCCAATCTGAATAAGCAGTTGTCCCATCATTTTGTTGGTATGCTTGTGGTGGCATAATTGGTGACCATATATTTGGTAATGTTATGCAAATATAACAGTCCATAAGAAGGTCAGCATATCTTTTTACCTTAAAAGTAAATGTAGATTCTGCTGTTAAATTCAAAAGTGGTGTTCCCTCATGGTCCAAACGAAAATTTTGTTTACCATAATTTGTATACTTTTTATAAGTAGCTTTCCAAAAACTTTTTTGAGGATTTCCATTTAATATTACATTTTGTTGACCTTGAGATACTAAATTCATTAAGCCGCCTGCCATATCTGGTATATATAATCATTATTTTTTAATTATTAATTTCATCATATTTAATTATTAATTCTAAAAATTAAAAATAATATATTATATTAGTAATGTCAACAACAAATACAGGTGATTATTTAAGAATTATACAAAATATGGATGAAGATTTTCAAAGTTATATGATTATGGCATTTATTTTTATAATTTTAATAATTTTTATTGGGTATTTAATTTACCTTTCTAGACTTCAAAATGCTGAATGTGATTATATGAATAATTTATATTCAAGTGTCGATGGTAATATAAGACCTATTAATTCTGGTGATCCTGACTGCAGTGGTAATTTATATGATTATTATATTAAAACTGCTTATAATGCCTGTTCAGGAGGTTCATATAAGAATAATTTTGTTGATTTGTGTAATCTTAAAGCTGTTATAAAACAAGGTGTTAGATGTTTAGACTTCGAAATTTATTCTGTAAATGACCAACCAGTAGTTGCTACTAGTACTTCTGATAGTTATTACGTTAAAGAAACATTTAATTCTGTAAATTTTGGAAGCGTTATGGATACAATTAGAAATTATGCTTTTTCAGGTGGCACATGTCCAAATCCAACTGACCCATTATTAATTCATTTAAGATGCAAAAGTAATAATCAAACCATGTATTCAAAATTGGCTGATATTTTTAAATCAAACAATGATATTATGTTAGGTATGAACTATAGTTATGAATCAGAGGGAAAAAATTTAGGAAATGTTCCTTTGTTACAATTACAAAATAAAGTCATATTAATTATGGATAGGACTAATACAGCTTTCTTAGAAAATATTGATCTATTAGAATACGTTAATATTACAAGTAATTCTATTTTTATGAGAGAATATGATTTTTATGGTGTTAAAAATAATCCTGATATTAATGAGCTTACTGACTTTAACAGACGTGGTATGACAATCGTATTACCTGATTCTGGTGCATCACCTTCTAATCCAAGTGGCATGACTTGTAGAGCTAGTGGGTGTCAAATGGTTGCTATGCGTTATCAATTGGTCGATAATTACCTTATGGAAAATGCTTTGTTCTTTGATAGAGCTGGTTATGCATTTGCATTGAAACCTGCTGACCTAAGATATGAACCAGTTACTATTCCTGCTCCAACACCTCAAAATCCTGATTATTCTTATGCAACTCGATCTGCATCCACCGATTATTATAGTTTTAAATTCTAAAATATTAAATTATAAATATATAAAGATATCAATACATATTTATATATTATGACTACTAAAATACCATACGTTATATCAGAAGCTCATCCTGATTATAAGAGACCATTTTTACTTCAAGATTTTGGAACAATTGTTGAAAATTTACTCGATACTTTTTTTGTTGAGAAGGCAGCCGAATTTATTTATGATAGAACTGGCGATAATGATATTGAAACCGTAGACGATATTAAAAATTTCTGGAAGAATTATTTTGATGAATATTATATGGATAATTCACCTTGGGATGCAGTAATATTTATTAACGGTAAATGGAAATATGTTGCTCCGTCAAATATTGAGGTTTTTGAATGTTTAAAAAGAATGAAAACTGTAGATAAGAATGAAGAAAATGAAGAAGAAGATAAAGAGAATAAAAATGAAGAAGATTATGAAGATGATGAAGATTATTTTACCAAAATTGAATTAACCGATGAAGAACGAGATATTCATGAACAGATGAGGGAATATATACAAAAAGAACTTGACAAGCCAGACCTTGAGATAATGAGTAAAATGAATCAAGCAGAACAGACTATTTATGTATTAAATAAATGTATGTTAAATATTTCATCTTATAAATACAAAGAGAACAGAGAACTGTTTTACAAGTTTTTAACTACAATACTACGAATTACTGAAGAAGATATTTCTCTTACCACCGAAGAAATGGAAAAAAATCATGATGAAAAAACAAGTTTAAAATTAAGCTATTTAATGAATATATATGGTAGCTTATTAGAATATAAAACAATTTTTAACATGTCTTCTGTTTAATAAAGCCACTCTAAAATATTTACATCATCTATTAAATATTTACGTTTAATCACATTAACAATTACTCTATCAGCAATTTCTCGGCATTCCTTATGAAATAAGTCTACTTCATCCATTATTCTATTTAATGTAAGTTGAGGACCCCAATTATCTGCACACAATATAGTCTCACAACAAAAACATCTATCTCCTTTATATTTACTAAATAGCTCTCTAAATTTATTAGAGTTAAATTTAACATAATATGAGTATGGTTTATTATTTAATTCTAATCTAGGAGCTGTAAATGGATAATTAGGTGGAATAATAAATTTATATAAACGATTATCTTTTAAATTTTTTAGAATTATATAAAAATCTCGTTCATAATATTTTGTTATAGTGACATCTTCATCACTGCAAAAGATACCATTTTTTTTCATATTATTCAATTCGTGTCTAATTCTACGAGCTATGCCTGGAACAGTAATTCCCTGTGTTTTTTCTTCAATACTTGTCATATCTAATAATTTAGTTGTTTATTAAATTTATAATAAATTATTTTATTATTCAATTTTATTTTAATTGAATAATATAGGAATGCCAAAAGATAAAAATAATTGTAAAGATCTATCATTTGCAGATTGTGAATTAGCAATCTTGCGTATGGCAGTTGACCAAGCTGAAGAAAAAATGGGAAAACGTATCGTAAATTCAGAAGACGTTCAAAAAATTATTGATATTGTTGAAGAATTTATTAAACGAAAAAAAGAAATATGTTATGGTGGAACAGCAATCAATAATATATTACCAGAAGAAGACAGATTTTATAATAAAGATGTTGAAATCCCTGACTATGATTTTTTCTCTCAAAATGCATTGGAAGATGCAAAAGAATTAGCTGATATTTACTATAAAAAAGGATTTATTGATGTTGAAGCTAAATCAGGACAGCATCATGGAACATATAAAGTTTTTGTTAATTATATGGCAGTTGCTGACATAACTTATTTGCCAAAAGAAATATTTAGTGCGCTTAAAGAGGATTCTATAAGCGTAGGAGGAATTTTATACGCACCACCAAATTTTTTAAGAATGTCTATGTATTTAGAATTATCAAGACCAGCAGGTGATATAAGTAGATGGGAAAAGGTATTAAAACGCCTCACACTTTTAAATAAAAATTATCCTATAACAGATATCGACTGCAATAATATAGATTTTCAACGTGAAATGGAAAATAGAGAGAATGAGGATAAAATTTTCGAAACAGTTAAAAATACATTAATTAATCAGGGTGTTGTATTTTTCGGTGGTTTTGCTAACACACTTTATTCACAATATATGCCAGCTAATTTGCGAAAAAAATTGGAAAAAGTTGCAGATTTTGATGTATTATCAAATAATCCTGAAACTACTGCAGAAGTCATTAAAGAAAGATTAGATGATAATGGTATTAAAGATGTAAAAATACTAAAACAACAAGCAGTTGGAGAGATTGTTCCTGAACATTATGAAGTTAAAATAGGCAAAGATTCAATTCTATTTATCTATAAACCAATTGGATGTCATAGTTATAATGTATTAATGATGGGTGGTAAGAAAGTTAAAGTAGCAACTATTGATACTATGTTAAGTTTTTATTTAGCATTTTTATATGCAAATAAACCATATTATAATCAGTTTATTGATAGAATACTTTGTATGTCAAAATTTTTATTTGACGTTCAACAGAAAAATAGATTAGCACAAAAAGGTTTACTAAAACGCTTTAGTATTACTTGTTATGGTCATCAAGAATCAGTCGAAGAAATGAAGGCCGAAAAGGCAGCAAAATATAAGGAGTTTAAAAAAACCAATAATAAAAAACAATTCGAGGAATGGTTTTTAAGTTATAAACCAGATGATATAAAAACCAGTAAAGAAGAGAGAAAAATGAGTAAAAAGATTAAGAGAAAGAGAAAACAAACAAAAAAGAGTGGATTTTTGAATTTTTATGGTTCAAAAAAGACCAGAAAAAACAAAAAAGCTATTTATTAAATCGAAGATACCTTTTGGTTAAATATGACTTGCAGAAGGAGGTTTATTACCCATTGTACAAAATCCACCTTCACAATCTAGTTCTTGATTTTCATTTACTTTCTTATTCATGTAAAATTTGTAAACAAACATACCAATAAATGCAACCAAAATAGCGGCGCCAATATAAATAAACATAGTATAATCTTTCAGGCCACCATCCATAGTAATAATCTCATTTGTATTAGGAATATCTAAAGAAAATGCTGAGTCTGTAATATCAATAGCATCCATTTAAATTCTATTAATATTTACAATTTTTATTTTAAACTTATAAACAATAAGTATCCATTATTATACTAAATATATCAAATGAAATTTTACTACCTATTTTAATAAAAATATTATCCTTAATATCCTCTGGTAGATATTTTTTTATGTAGTTTACAAAATATAAAACATTTATTATTATTAATTCAAATACTAATTTTGCATTATAAGTGCATTTATTAATCATATTCCAATCTTCTACAAAACTACACATAGATGTATTACATTTTTTAATATAAAAACTGTGTATATCTAAAAGTCCTGTTAAAATTCTATGAAAATTACTTTTCTCATTTTTAATGTTTAAACAATATATTAACTTATCATAACCAAATAATTCCATATGTAATATTTTTTTATTTGGTTCTCTCTTAAAAATATATGCATTCATTCCATCAATATATTTATTTTTATATAACATGTTATTATCAATCAAAAATGGTACATAACAAGATTTTATAATAGTACCTATTATGTCATCAACATTTTTGTAGTTTGATTTTATAACTTTTTTTCTATTTTTTATATTATTATAACAAATAAATAAACGTCCGTTAATCTTACTGCATATATCATCAGGAATTCTATCTTGCAAATAAAGTTTAAGAGTTTTAATCGAATTTAAAGAAAAATTGTTTTTAAAATCATTCTTAACTATATCATACAATTTTGGCATTAAATCAAGTGCATCAATAAAATATAAAAAAGCAACAACCGAACCAATACTACATCCAGAAATTCTTTCAATTTTTACATATTTTCTTCTCTCCATCTCCTTAATAAAATAAAGTGCACCTATTAAATAACTTCCATTAAATAATCCACCATCTAAAACTAAATCTAGTCTTTGTAAATTTTTTGAATCATCTGGTAAATTTTCAATTAATTTATTAACATATTCATCTATCATTATTATTATAAGTATTTAAATACAGTTTAATTGTAAAACGCAAAATTTTTATTAAATATTCAATCTAATTTAATTTATACTTTTGAATTTTTTAAAAGTCTATCCATAAAATCTATTTCATTTTTATTACTTACATATATATTTATTAGTTCAGCTGGAGAATAAAAATATTCTTTCACCTTTGTTAATTTATTATTGTCAATCTTATTTCCAAATAAATGTAAGTAAATTTCGGATATAGTATTATGACTTGCATTACTTAACTCATGTGTAATATCTATTCTTCCTGGTCTAATTAAAGCAGGGTCTAATTTATCATAATGATTTGATGATATAATTAAAATTCTACCTGGTGTCTCTCTAATTCCATCCCATAAGTTTAAAATATCGTCTAATGTAATAGGTTGTTCTTTAGTTAATGCTGATACTGTAGTTGTTCCAGTTTCATTTAAATCGCATACTGCTTGTAAAATTTCTCCAATTTTCATTTCACCTGCTTTTTCAGACGATTTATCAAACGGAGACTTCTTTCTTGAACGTGTCTTTCGCTCGGTAAATTTAGTACTTCTGTCTAAAATTATATCGCCAATACAATCAATATCTTCAAACACTAAAATCTTCTTATCCCATGTAATAGTGTTATCTTCATTATCATCATTGTATGTATTTTCAAAGAAGAATTTTTCTAGTTGTTGCTTAGTCTTAATAGTTTTTAAAGAGATTACGACAATATGTCTATTAGTATAGTTTGCAAGAGCTTTAATGAAAGATGTTTTACCCGTTCCAGGTGGACCATGAAGACCAATTCCCAGAGAATATGGAATACCCTTTTCATAATACCAACTCTTATTCTGTAAAAAAAAGTCAATCTTTTCTATTAATTGTTTCTTACCATCAAAAAAGATATTGTTAAATGTTCTAGCACTTTCAAACAAATCTTCCCTCCAACAATCAAGCTTACTTTCTTCATCAGTATTAAATTCCGTTTTATCTAAGAAATAAATAAATCGCTTATTTTGTCGTGTCTCCTTAATAGATGACAAATATTTCTCAGTAATGTCATCGATATATTTTTTCAAATAAGATAATGAATATTTAAATGAATAAACCGTAATAGTTATTTTGTCAGTCTTAATATTTGTCTTCTCTTTTTCATTGCTATCATTTTCAATTTCAATATCAGCTTTAACATAAATATCGCTATCTATCTCAAAATGTTTATTTTGATACACCATAAACATATCATAATTTTTTCTTGTATCAAACCTATTTGAAGACTGAAAGTTCGAATGATTTTCTTTAATTTTGTAAATAGTATTGTTTTTCTCTATATTATTAATAATATAATTCCATAAAGCTTTGAATCTGTCACTATATGCAGAGCAAACACATAATGAACTATTATAACTGGAAATAGTAGAACTTCTCTTACCTTCAATAACAATGGAATTTTTTTTATAAAAATACGTTTTTACATCATCAAATGAAAAATTAGTAAAATATCTATCAATTCCACTTTCGTAAAGGCATGTTACTATCCAACTAAAACAGCCTAAAATAAAAGTGGTTAAAAATGTATCAATTATTGGATCGCCTGTTTTAATATGATTAAATAATATCATTCTAGTTACATGTGATGTAGTAGAATCAATTGAATCCATAAAGGTTGTTGGGGGCATTTTAACTAAATAATTTATGCTATTCTATTTAAATTATTTAGTTATATAAATTAAAATATTCTCTCTAGAACGCACTAAAATATGTAGTAGTTTTCATAAGAAAGTGAAATAACATACCAAACGTTACACTTATAAAAAGAAATCCATTCAAATTATAATTTCCATCATTGGAGAATAAAAATGGCAAATAATTGAACAAAAACTTCTTGAAGAATGGTAATTGGAATAAGAAATATAAAACGGCTAATAATAATGGAGTTTGAATTTCATTATACATATCATCTAATGAATTATTGATTTGTTTACCACGATTATAATTATTTACCATATCTGAGGTCTGTTCATAATTTTTAATATAATCAGCATGTTGAGGAGGAGGTGGTGGGACATAATTTGGCATAACTTGTGGGTCAGCACTCAAGCCAGATGTATTCATTGGTATATCTCTAGACGGTAACTGTGTAGCGCCAGCTAATGTTGCTTGTTGTAATCCATTTACAATTTGGCTAATAGTGGTTTGGTCAAGCGTCATTCCTGCTGATGGCGCCCCAGATGATTGTTGCATTTGTTGCTGAATGGTTTCTTGTGCTTTCATAGTAATATTTCCACCTACACTTCCACCACCGACAGGATCAGTTGGTAAATCTAAAATGCTAGTTGCTTCACTCATAATTATTGTAAAGAATGATTGCTTACAATAATTACGCAAATATACATCTTTAAGTTAACCTTTAAGAAATATGGATATTATTCAAATGTAACTATTTTTGCATTTAAAGAACATTTGGTTGCTACAGGTACATATTTTACACATTTACCATTGTTTTTATAAATTTTATCCTTAAATTCATCTAAAGGGGGAGCATGAAAAATAAGACAATTCTGGTCTTTACAAACAGTTCTAAACAAAGAGGCTAAACCAAAACCAAGTAGAATTGACATAATTATTTTTCCTCTTTCACTATGTAAAAATTTGCCAAAATGGATTTGCATTTATATTATATTAATAGTAAATCTTTTTTCTTAACTTTGTATTGGAATTTTAGATATTTGACTTTCATCTTTTGGACAGTCTACTATTCTTTCATCGAAATAAAAACAATTTTCAGCTTTATCTTTAAATAAAACTTTGTCTACATTTTCTGGACTTGGATAAATGTAAATTGTTTTCATTTCAGGTCCTAACACATAAATAAAAAAAAGACCTACTGCAAAACTTATTAAAAATATTGGAATAGAAATATAATTTAATATCATATAATTAGATTAGAAAAAACCTCTACCAAAATCTACTTCTTGTTCAACTAATCTATTCATTGCATCTATTAACATATTATAATTTTTCACTTTGGTTGTTGGGTCTTCCTTATAAAAACTTAAATAAGTTTGCTGGAGAGATTTTCCTAATTTATTAAATGCTGTATTATAAATTGAAACTCCGAAATCATACTGTCCGTTTGGTAATTGTTTTGGTGGAATTATTAAATTTGGAGGAGCGGGTAATCTACAACCATTAAATTGTGGACCGCCTTTTTTAGCTTCATTCAAACAAGTATGCATAAAATCTTTCATCCAGTCTATATTTAGTTTGAATTCTGTTTTTAACTTTGGTGGTAATTTAGACCATAACTTCTTATATTCTTCCAAATGCCAATCTATTCCATCATTACCTTGGCCAATAATTGGTTCATCTTGAGGTATCTCACCTGTTGGATTTGGTTTGCCGGGCGCTTTAATTTTTATTGTTAACTCTTTCTTTTCCGAAGAATCACTCTGGTCTAATTCATCGTCAGAATCAACAATTAAAAGTCCTGATTTTTTCTTTTTAGCAACTTTAGCTTGCATACCAACATTATATTTTATTACTTTATCAGCAAATCCACTAATACCCATATCTAAATCAGTATAGGGTCTTTGAATTAATTTACAATTATTAGTATAATCATCATGATAAACAATATTTTCGCTATATTTTAGATGCCTAATTTTGTCTAAGAGTGGTTTCAAAGTTGTAAAATAAATATTTGCTGCATCTACTGCAAATTGTGCATCATCATTTTCATTCATTTTTTTAATACAATCTTTAATTTTATTGATATTTTCATAAGACAATACAAGTGCATCATCTAATTCTATTTTTTTATCTGGATTTTCTATCATTTTATTCCAGTTATCTAAATACATTTCATAAATTGATGTTAAATCACTTATATAACCCTTATTTAAATCAAAATTTTCTAATGCTTTTTCAGTTGTTATAAGTCCAAATAATAATTTATTTTTTTCATCAATAATTTTATTTTTATATTCTTTAATTTCTTCTCTTATATTATTCATTAATTTATCAACAGGTTCTGTTTCACCTAAAAGAATTTGGATATCAAGATTACAAGGATCTGCTAAATCTCCACACGATGCACTAAATTTTCTATATGCAGATGATTTATCAGTATCAGGATTATAAACAATTGAAAAAATTGTTCCCTTTTTTGATGGGCGCTTACAATTAACACATTTCGGTTTTAACTTAAGAAATTCAGAGCGTTTCTCTCTTTTACTTAGTGTTGGATTATTTATTATCTTCTTTTTATATACATTAAAATCATTTTCAAATTTACTTTTTAATTTAAAATATTCATTTAATGCATCTTTTGGACTTGGTATTTCTTGACTTGACATTATATATAATATCTAATAATATATTTTAAAATCCAGGACGTGAATGAATTATATTATATTCATTTTCCCAATGGGGTAATCCTGTAATCAATTCTTGATGAGCTCTTTGTTTTGCAATTTGAAAATTTTTTATTCTCTCTAAAATGTATTGATGTTTCTCTTTATTTTTTTGCGCAATTTCAACTGGCGTTAATCTTCCTTTATATTTATAAACAAGTATACCTCCTAAAATCAATAAAAAGAAAATGAACATACCAATATTAAAAACCATATTATGAAAATTCTCTCTAATTATATGTGATTGTTTTAGTGCTTGGTTTAAAAAATATTTTACTCCTGGTTCAGTTAATAAAGGTTTAGCTGGTTCTTCGAAATTCATAATATTTATAGTTAAAATTATAAATTAAATTATACATATTATCTATATGGCAAATTCATACTTAAATATTGTAACATTTTTATTAACTACATTATTTTATTACTTGGCATTGAAACCTGCATT
>Ga0129333_10003713_pt1 | contig 14312 bp, 25 predicted proteins | sample CPB6_08_DNA_FD_94474 | JGI IMG/M metagenome (GOLD analysis project Ga0129333, IMG submission 94474) | Freshwater to marine salinity gradient microbial communities from Chesapeake Bay, USA - CPBay_Sum_0.6_0.8_DNA | ecosystem: Environmental > Aquatic > Marine > Coastal | place: USA: Chesapeake... | reverse complement strand
GCGAGACCGCCTTCGGCATAGCGGCGTCGAATGTCGATAATCTCGGGGTCGAAGACTGCGTAGTTGTAGGTGCCCCCAACGCCCCGGCTTCCGGCATCAAGGTAGCGGGTGCCGGGGATGCCAGCCTGCATAAGAGCAAGGCGCGTTTCCTCAGGCCCAAGTTGTGTTTCAAGAGCGCCAACAAGTTCGGAACCGCGCAATGTCGCAGGGTCAATTCCTTGCGCAGGACGAAGACCCATATTTGCAAGAGTCACTTCTCTACTATCATTCAGTCTTTGTTGAAGTGCTTGATAAGGTGGATAATCTCTAATTGGAATGCCCGCGTCACGCGCCGCCCGTATGGCAGCCATTGTTTCTTCTGCTGTGGGCGCGTTATCAGCGCGAAGTCCAAGAGACTCCCGCACCTCGCGGGACTGCGCGCTCAACGGCAAATCCCAGTTCAAGAACTCGCGCGGTCCTGCGTGAAGCTCGACTTCGTACATGTGGCCGGGAGACGGTTCAGCCACAGCCGCTCGCCGTAAAATGTCGGATAAATCCTGGCGACCGACAGCACCACCCGCTCGGGTCAGCGAAAGCATATCCGCCGTGTCTTCAGGGCTTATTTTATTGTAATACATTGAAGACAGGGCGCGCTGCCGTAAGCCTTCAGGCAAATCCAACATTGCATTTTCCATGGCTCCAAGCTTGGTGCCACGAAGCTTATCGCGATAATACTTCGCTACATCTTCATCTTCAGCAAAGTACAACCCACGCCCGTAGGCTTGGGCACCCTCACCCGTGCCGATCTTGCGGATATCGAATTCGTCAAACTGATGCGGGCTACCATGGTACGCTCGTACCAAGCGCCGCAGACGAGAAGCCTCAGCCTCGCTTGGCTCGAGTGCCGCGAGAGCGCCAGCACCCGCTAACCTAGCCGCTCGCCCACCCGGACCCATAGCCACCATCAGAGCGGCATCGAGCGGGCTCTGCGGGAGGAGGACTTCGGCTAACCCTTCGGCGGCAGACCGCCCCGCAGTGCGTAGGGCCTGCATCTGCTCGGCACGCGTCGGCTCGGTCACACGGCCCGTCTGCGCCTTCATGCGGGATAGTAAACGACGGTCGTATTCCTCGTCGCTCATGACCTCGCCGCCTTCGGCGTACTTCTGATCGAGTTCAGCTAACCCACCCTCAGCGAATTCCCCCTGCTGCACACCAGCACGGCGCAGGATGCTCGGGACATAGCGTTGCGTCTCGCGGATATTCGGGATCGTGTTCCCGGCCCTACGGACGCGCCCTGGCCCCGCATTGTACGCCGCAAGCGCCAATTCCATGCTGCCGAACTGATCGAGCATCCGGCGCAGGTAACGGGCAGAGCCTTCAAGGTTCTGCTCCGGGTCGAGCGGGTTAACACCTAATTCGCGCGCCGTGGCGGGCATCAACTGCCCGAGACCAATGGCACCACGCCGACTACGCGCCTCCGGATTGAAACCGCTCTCTTGCTGCACCAGCGACAAGAAGATGCTCGGCGGCAGGTTGTACCGCTGCGCCATGCTGATGGCAGTCGCAACGTGCGGGTTGCCCTCATCGAACCGCATCGGGTTGGGCGGGGCCTCGGGCGGCGGGTTCTCATCAGGCCGCATCGCAGGGGGCGTAGGAGGCAGCGGAAGCGGCTCTTCGCGCGTCTGAGGGGTGGGAACGGTCTGACTAAATGCAGCCGACGACGGAGGCCGCCTAGCGGGCCGCGCACGCTGCTCGCGCATGGACACCAGCACGGGGTCAAATTCTTGAGACTGAGCACCGGAGCGCCGCATCTGCTCGATAAGCGCCAGGGCTGCGCTACCACCTGCCGCCATCTTCACCGCTCCGCCCTCAGCCCACTTCACCTTGTTCGCCCAATACGCCGGGCTGCTCTTGCCCTTCGCGATGTTCTTGGCATGGCGCGCCTTGAAGCTCGCACGCTTCTGCTTCATCCGGTCGCTCTCGCCCGCCTTCGGCTTGCCCGCCGTTTCGGCACCCTGCTCGCCAAAGCGGATGATCTTTTCCTTACCATCCACCTTGGTCTTAACGATGTGCGACTTAGTCGGGTGGCCGGGGGTGCGGCGCGGTTTGTCGAGCGGCAGGCTGTCTTTATCTACGCGCTGGGTCACTTCTTCCTCGCCGCGCGCATGTTGTCCACAAGGTTCGGGTAGGGACGCCCCGCCGCCTTAGCCATGGCCTTAGCTGCCGACTTCTTCTCCGAGGAAAGCTCCTTGCTCTCACCGAGACCCTTAGGACGCTTCTTGTCCCACACAGGCTTCTTGTCAGACGGCATGACTTGGAACCTTCCGCCTCACAGGGTTGGCTTTACGAAATATAGAAAGCTTGATTTTAGTTTCAGTTGTGTAAAGTTTGTTTTTAGCAGCCGCACTCAGTTTACGTCGAGTTTCTTCAGTCATCGGTTTTTCTAAGCGCCTGCGCTCCCAAGCTAATTTCAGTTTAAGTTTAGTTTCATCTGAAAGGGGCTTACCTTTCAATTTTCCAGAACGAGCGCGCCTGGATTCTTCAGAGTGCTTAACACCAATCTGTGATTGACGCTTGTGCTCTGAAACAAGGCGGCGCAGCCAGCCATAAGCTTTATTCCTACGCACAGTGAACTTGCTAGAGCTCGTCATCATCAGTGCGGCGTAGACTAGCTGCGGATTTCCCGGATAAATTTTAACTAGGAGTTGATGAGCTACAAAATGTTCTTCAGGAGTGAGAGCGACAAGATTTTGTAAGCAGTCGCTACCACCTAAACAGCGCGGTAAGATATGGTGCATCTCAACATATCCGGACAAACGCTCGCGCTGTTGAGCGCGGGATATGGGCCGTTGATAATGAGATGTATAATTCATACTGCGTAGGGGTTTACCCGCTCCTTTCTATACGGCTGCTGCTCGTCACGCTCACGAGCACGCGGTAAGTCAAACCAACCATCATTCTTCAGGTAGATGACAACCTGAGTGAATGTGTCTACGTAGTCGTCGTGGGTAACAACTGGAAATTTAGCCAGCTGTTTAACAAACCCTTGTGCCCAAGTTGCAGGGCTGCCGGGGATCTTACCGCTTTCCGGTATCCAAAGTAAACCCAATTCAAGCGTAGGAGCAGCTTGATGAGCGCGGCTGATCTTATCAGACCGCCCAGGATTGTACGCAATCGCTGGAACCCGCGCCAGACGCAAGTCTTGCAGGAGGCTTTGCCCGCTTGCTTTCTCTTCCACTAGCACGCGGTCGGGTTTACGCGCTCGGCGTAGACCATCCTTAACCGTTGTGCCACCATACTCAGTGTTGTAGTCAGTGATGGCACGCTTACGCAATTCTGGGTATGATAGGTGTTCATCCCAAGCGTCGATGAGCATGGCGTTACGCACACCACCGTGAGTAAACACCGCCCAGGTAGTGCAGGCTGTAGGGTCGCCGCTGGTGCGCTCGGTAAAAGCGCAGTCGTAAGATTGGATGATGTATTCAAACTGCGGCAACGCATTTTTCACAGGCCACAGCTTGAAACAGTTTACTTTGAGAATACCACCGCCTTCGGGCTGCGGGTCCTGCTGCAGCTGACCAGCAACACCGTAAGACCCAAGCAGTTTCTTCAGGTCGTCGACTTCTTTACGACCGAACCGCTCAGGGCAGATAAGCTCCCCCTTGACCTTACGCGGATCGTAAGGTCCGAGAACAGTCCTCCGTGAAACACCATCCCACTCCGCCGGGATCATCAAGTGTTCCCAGCCGCCGATATCATCTAAAATATGACCGCTGATATCTTTCTCGTGCAGACGCTGCATAATAGTAACCATGGCGTCCGACTTCGCATTATTGAGCCGGGTCGACCAAACCATGTCGAACCACTCGAGTGCGGCTTCTCGCATCGCGTCGGATTGGGCTTCTTGCGCGCTATGGGGGTCGTCTAGGATCAACCTAGAACCACCTTCACCCGTCGCTGTACCACCAACGCTAGTTGCTAACCGGTAACCAGTTTTATCGTTTTCAAATCGCTGCTTGGCGTTCTGGTCGCCAGCCAGTTTAAAAATATCTCCCCATCGCTCTTGATACCAAGGCGACTGGATTAAACGCCGCGCCTTGAGGTTATCACGAATAGACAGGTTACCGCTGTAGCTAGCACACAAGAACTTCTGTTGCGGCGCAGAAATCCACTCCCACATTGGCCACATAACCGACACAATAGTCGATTTGCTATGGCGCGGCGGAATATTAACGAGCAGCCGCTTGATCTGTCCCCGTGTTACAGCTTCAAGATGTTCGCAGATTTCTTCAATGTGCCAAGACGGCATGAACGCAACGCCCGGCTCTACAACGTGCCAGGACTGCTTGACAAACTCGTAAAGCGAAGCCGCCGCAGCCCTACGGTCTTTCTCACGCTGGATCATGTCCAGCACAACCGTAGGTGTTAAGCCGTCGGTCACCGGTTAACCGTTACCTTCAATGCGCGCAGCCTTTGACATCAGCTGCTGCATCTGCTCAAGTTCATCATCCTTGAGATTACGCAGGTTGACCGCCGTAATAGGGATAGGCCCACCCCCCGGCCCAGTGTGCTCCTGAATCACCTTGTCCCCGTAAATCTTCGGGAGCATCTTACTCAACTTCCACTTCAATGTGTCAATCTGCAGCCGCTTGTGTGCAATGACATCACTGTTGAGTGGAACGAGCACACGCTTCATGCGCGGGTTGCCCTCGGGGTCTGAAATCTGGTTACCTTCTGCGTCAAGTAGCGGGACCATAGTGTACGTGTGCGTCTGTGAAGCAATCTCCGCAATACGGTCCCCTAACACTAGATAACCGATCTCTCGCGCAGCTCGGTAACGAGCACCCGCACCGTCAGGGTCCTCCTTTACCCACTTGAGTACCGTGTCAGGCGACGGTCCGTCGTCATAAACGCCACAGGCCTCATACAAACTGAGACCCTTCTCCAGTTCAGCGCAAATAGGCTGCAACCAGATGTCTGCTGTGAAGATGCGGTGAATTTCGTGTCTCTTGGGTTTCAGGTTGGGCATGAGACAATAGCTTACCCTGAAATACTTTGCGAGGCAACCTTTCAATTTTAACAACCATGGAATGAACAGTTCGGCTTATGTGTTGTGTGTTGTGTGTGGGGGTGGGGGTGATGCTGTTTTGCTCTATATAGAATGGGGTGTGTGTTGTGTTCAGTTTTCTCTCCATATCCTGGCGGTTGGTCCGCCAACGGGACTCCTGTGGGGCCTCTTTTCTCTGCTGGGTGTTGGGCCCTGCGATTTCTACAGAAATAGCCGAGCAGCTGCTGTGTGGTCGTTCGTTTTTAATCGTTCGTTCGGCCTATATAGAGGGGTAACCGAACGAACGATCACTTTCCCTAGACTTACTAGGCTTTTTAATCGTTCGGAAAAAATCAAGCCGAACGATCACAATTTGAAACGTTTGGAACAACCACCTGCCGTCTACGAGAGGAGGGGACAAAGTCCCCCCTCCTCCGACGGAGCGGCGGTTTCAGACCGGTCGCGGAGGGTAAACGTTCGGACTAAACGTTCGGCCGAACGAACGATCACACTTTTACCGAAAACAACGACTTACGCCAAACCGAGCGGGGTAAACGTTCGGACGCAAAAGCGCAAACCGAACGATTGAAACCGTTTCAGCCCATGAAATGAAAACCGGCTTGAAACCGTTTCATAAGCTGAAACGATTTCAAGCCGGTTGTCTCGGGCGCGAGCGCGTACCGTCGGTAATGACGACTTGAGGGGATTTTCCCCGGACCCAGAGAGTTGAGCCCGAGTGGCAGCCGCTTTTAAATCACTTAACCGTAGAAACCTTGATGAGCAGGAAGAGCAAGGCGACCTGGTCGCCCCGCGCCAGGGCTTCTTCGGCGTCGCCGAGCAGCGTGATGATTTCGGTCAGCTGCTCAATTTCGGCGACCAGGTCTTCGCCGTCTTCTTCAAGCTGCTCAACCGTATAACCGCGACCACCAACGTCTTCAAGCTCAATTTCAAACCGCTCGCGGAGGGCGGCGACGTCGGCGGCAACGTTCTTGCCTGCGCGGAGAGCGGAGAGGATTTCGTCAACGTTGAGCATTTTCAGGTCCTCAGTTATCGAGTTATCCGGCGTTTGCGCCGTTGAAACCTTTTTAGCGCGTCCGCCGTGGAATGAAAAGCCCAAAAAAGCGCGTTCAAGCCAAAAAAGTTTTACCCCACGCTAAAAACTTTTTTACCCGCAGCGCGTTTTTGGGCTTGCCTTTCAAGGGTGATCGCGGTATAACCCTTTCCACGGCCGCAGCGCCGCGATAACGGAGAACTGAAATGACCGGAATTGAGTTCAAGCACATAAAGCTGACCGGCATGAGCCGAGAAGAAATTCTTGAAGAGGCCAAGCTCTCACCCGCTGAGTTTATGAAGGGTGCTCGACGCGCTGGAAGCGGCACCGATGATCAGCTGAAGGCCGACACAAAGAGGAAGAATGCTGGTCCTGGCTCCGGTAAGATCCGCCAGATGGCTCGAGCTGAATTGAAGCGCCGCGGTGTCCCGGCTGCCTGAGCGCCAGTTGCTCGTGTCGTATAACGGAGAACTGAAATGCTCACCACCGCAGAAATTCTCAAGCTGGTCGCCAAGACCGAATTCCGCCCGTTCACGAAAAACGATTTCATGAGTTTTGGCGGGGTTGAAACGCGCAACCCGCTCATTGGCGAAATTGGCGATCTGGTCGTCATCCTTGACGGAGACCTCGTCTGCGTCGTAAACGAAAACTGCGAAGAACAGCATTTCCGGTTGAAAATTGCGGAGGTAGGTTTGGTCGGTTGAAAATCGCAGGCTGAAATTCAAAACGTAACAGCCCCCGCTCCGGCGGGGGTTTTTCGCGTTTCTTTTGTGCTGGCTTTCCGGCGTCCTGCTGCGCAATTGCGCAGCAGGTAGCACGGACGTCCGCTAGCGCAGATTTCAGGGGGTAAAATGACCGGGCCACCGCCCGCAACGCCGCACTTCGCCCGTTTTTCAACCCGCAGCCCCTGCTCCACGGGGGCTGCGGGTTTGCTCCCAGCACCGTAGAAACGCAGATTTCTTGCGTGCGCGGAGAAAATGCGCTCAGTTGCCCGAGGAGCGGCCCTGCTTTTCTGCTAGGTCAACCCCTCACCCGCTCCGCGCACCGCCCTCTCTCGGCAACTGAGAAAGCCACAGAAACAGCCCTCGAGCCACCTCGTCAGGTGTTCTAGAAACGCCACCCAAATCTGGTCGGGAATCTAGAAACCAATCAGGGGCTTCATGCAAAAATTTCTAAAATCTCGAAACCATTTTCTGCTCGAAGAGCCTGGGGCTGCAAGTTGCATAGAATGTGATCGTTCGTTCGCCTTCTAGAGAAACCAACCGAACGATCACCTGCGGGACGGGGGACCACCGTCACCCCGTCATCCGGCGATCCCGGACGAGACACGAGCGCCGAAAATATTTTCACTTGCGGTCCTTTTTGGGCTTGCCTTAATCAAAGAATGAAACTAAAACGTTTCTCAGGCCGAGAGGCCTGGATAACTCGATAACCGGAGAACTGACATGAACCGCTCTCAAATCTCTTACTCGGTCCGCACTCGAAGCGACGTCCCGCTGACCGCGTGGGCTCAGGTTAGCGAAAACGGCGTGGTCGTCGCCGAGCAGTGCTTCCAAGTGACCACCGAGGACGCCGAGGCTGCTGGCTACTGGTTCCACACCAAAGGTCTCGCGATGGAGCAGGCCCACCAGTGGGGTAAAAACATCGCGCAGCACCTGCGTAACAACGCTCGCTGAGGAGACCTGACATGACCACCCCCCTCGCTGACCGCCTAAACGCCGCTCTCGACGCAGGGTATACCGTGTGGGTTTCTACCTATCTTCGCGCTACCCGCGTGACCGCCAAGTCTCGTGAAGCGTGGCGCTCCGCTGGCTACGAAGTTTTCAAGCACGACGCTGACAACACCCTGCTGATGATCGCAGGTCAAACCAAGGGTAAGCCTCGCTACGAGGCTATCCTATCTACCTGCAAGATCTCGGCGTATCGTTAACCCCCTGGAGGAGATAACTCTCATGCGTAACACTTCTTGGACCGTCGTTTACTACATGGGCGGCACGCAGCATGGGGAGTGGCGTCGCGCCCTGCCCGTAGCCACCGAGGCCGATGCCCAGCGCATGGCTGAGGAGATCGAGCGGGGTGGGCGGTGCGCGCTCACCGCACCCAACGGTCGCGACTACTACGTGCAGGACGGAGAAGCGTGGCGTAAGGCTAGCGCTGAACACCAGTACCGAATGCAGCGACTTAACGCTGTACGGGAGGAGTTGATGGAGATTGCTGGGGCTATCTCTTAAAACACCACCCAATTTTGGTCTTTAAAATAGAAACTAATCAAGCCCCCTTTGCAGAAATTTTCAAAACTGGAGAACAAAACTATGAGTAACAGCATCAATATTCCTAACGAAGCCCGACCGTTCATGCTCTGGGATATGTGTGGGCAAATGACCTGCCGTCAAGTCGCGATTTACTTGACGATCAAGATGAACCCTGGTATCTCAGTTGGACCTCTAGCTAAAGCCCTGAATTCACCCAAGCCTTCAATTACTCGAGCAGTTGACAAGCTGGAGTCTATGGGTTTGATCCTCCGTGTCGTGGACACTTACGACCGCCGTAAGGTCAACTTGACCGCACGAGCTAGCTCGCGGCGGAGTAAGCTGACATGACACTGGTAGAAATCCTAGCTCAACTAATCGACATGCAGCATGAATTAGAAATCATGTGTAATGTAGCCGAGGAGAGCAATCTACCAACGTCCATCACTATGGGTTTAGATTGGCTGAAAGAAGATACCGTAAAAGTTATCATCGACGTCAACATGGCTTTGTCTAAAATGGGGCAATGAGCTATGAATATGTTTAAAATTCTACTAGTGCTGCTCGGCAGCGTAGCGTTTGCAAACATGATGGTGGGCCTGCTGTTTCTAGCAGCATTTTTCTAAACGGGTTTGTCGGAGGAAAAGATGAGCGCCCAGGTTGCGACAGTTCTGCCAATCGGCAGCTTGCTAGATCTAAAGCATGACTGGAAGGTTATCGCATTTCGCAAGAACGGTGAAGGTAACTGGCACTGGAACATTGATCCGATGGAGGTGAGGACTTTCAAGGACATGGTTGATTGCGGACACATAATCAGCGTTCATCGCCGAGACGAAGACGGCACGCGCATCATTGCTCGTTTACGGAGCAATAGCAAGTGAGCCCGGCTGAAATCGCCGCCTGGCGGGAAGGCGTGTATGCGGCTTCGGTGAAAGCGAGAGACATGGCTCGACGTATGCGCGGATACGTGTCTAATGATCCGCCCGACATCAACGGTAGAGCCCAACCTCTGACTCTGGAGACGCTTTCTCGTGCTGCTCTTCTGGAACACTTTGCCGACTCGTTAGCCGAGATGGCAGCTCGCAGCGAGCCGACTGGGTTAGAGTTTAGAGGGGGGTGAAATTTTCATGTTGTTTTATGTGAGAAACCAACTTAAGATGACCACACAGCCGAGAGCTGTATAACTTTATAACGGAGACCTAAGATGGCTGAATATATGTATAACGATTTCATCCCGGATAGCGACGCTGAACAAGTCATGTCGTCTATCTCTGATAGCCTGAGTAATTTGGAATCTTACTTGGTCAAGGTGCGCGGTGCTTTGCACAGCATCAATGGGTGGCTCGGGCCGCATGAAATGACGTATGGTGAGCTCCTCACCCTGCGAGACATTGAAATTTTTGTGGGTCGAGCCGAGCAAATTCTTGAAGATGCTGCTAGCATCACTCCCGATGTTATCAGGTAAATGAGAATGATTGAGATTTTGAGAGCTAACCTGCGGATTGCTGAAGATGAAGGTGATCATCGGGCGGCTGAACGCATTCGTCGTAGCATAGAGTTTTTAATGTCCAGGGCAAATGCCCAGAATGATAATTTTAGTTGCCCGGTAGAAAAGCCTGCGCCAAAGTGATTTCAACTGAGTTCTACCGCAACCGGCTATTTGCGGTGGAGCCCCCCGACCCGGTTCTTATTCCCCGCAGAGAAACCGGGTCGGGGGTTGCATAACATGAAATCAAATAGGGTAAGAACATGAGTGAAGAACCCGGCCGATGAAGCTGTGGAGGGCAACAATCCGATGAGCGAGCAAAATCCGACCGGCTGGCAGCCCATCGACACCGCGCCGAAGGATGGGCGCGAGTTGCTGATCTGGACAGAGCATGGCGACTGCGGCCGGTTCATCGGCGCGGGCGCGAGCATGGCGATGCGGTATTCCGGCTACCCGCCGACGCCCGATCACGAGGACTTCCGGTGCGCACCATGCGTGGAGCGCCTCGGCCCGCTGACGGAGGACAAGCCGTGACACAGAAAACGACGGCTGACGACGATTGCTATCGTTGCTGGGATGAGCGCACGCAGGGCGCCGACATCATGACCCGCATGACCAGCCGCCGCATGTTCCTGTGCCCGACCTGCGGAAACAAGCGGTGCCCGAAGGCGAGCGATCACCGGCTGGCATGCACCCGTTCCAACAAGCCTGGCCAGCCGGGGAGCATCTACGCATGAGCGAAAACCAAACGACCCCAAGGCCCAGCCTCGAATGGGTGCGCGGGTATCAGGCCGCGCGCGAGCAGGCTGCCGCAATGATCGAAAGCGGGTGCGACCCGGCGCGTCGGGCAGCAGTGATCGCGGTCCACCACAACAGCGCCGCGCGCTGGAACGCCTGCGGCGAAGCCAATTGCTGCGCCATCGAGGCCGCCGAGATCCGCACAATGCAGCCGAGGCCCGAAGATGTCTGAGCAAAAACCGACCCCGAGCGAAGAACGCAAGGCGACAGATTGGACGCCGCCAAGGGTAACGCCGCGCCGGGCCGCCGACATTGCATCGGACATTCAGGCGACACGCGGAAAGTTGGCTCGCCTGGAGGCCGAGATGCAGGAGCGAGCCGCGATTGAGCGCGAGCAATGGTTCTCTATGTGGCGCGAGATGCAGAGGCGCGGCGATGTCTGAGCAAACGACACCCACCGGTAAGTTACAGGATGCCGTGTACCAAGTGTTTGGTATGACTATCGGCGCCTCTATTGCGGTCTACGCCGCTTCGGCGCCGCTTGCGGCAAGGCTGGCCCTGGTACGGGCGCTGCTGGATGAGGCCGAGAAAGCGCAGCGCAAGGGTCATCTCGCGCTGGCCGGGATGGTCCCGGTCACCCTTTATCCTTTGGAGCCAACAATGACGGATATCGTGGAGCGTCTGCGCGAGACGCTGACCGGCGAGGACACAGACGAGGCAATGTGGCAGCGCATCGTGAGCGAGCGGCGCGAAGCGGCTGACGTCATCGTGGCGCTGCGGGTCAAGCTGCACCGCGAGCGAAGCAAGCGAGGGCACGCTATCGCCGTCAGGGAGGCGCTTGCCAATGGCCGCTGACCGTCCAGAAACTACCGACGCCCGCGACGCGGAGAGCATGGCGCTCTGTGCGATCCGCTACACCATCGGACGGCGCAGCTACATCACCAGCGACGGCCAGCGATGGGCGCGTGAATGGGGCGCTAAGTCTAAGTGGGTGCGCGACGTGATCCGCCGCGATCTGCGCGAGGCGTGCGACCGCGAGGGGGCGCTTGGCGATCAGTGCGACGAAGCCGGGTGGCGGAACGTCCTGACCGATCTCGACAACATCGCGAAGAGCGACAATGCCGAGTGACCAAACGACCCAACGCGCGCCGGTCCCGTGCAACGACGTGACAACGCTGCTGGCCTATGATGCCGGCCGCAAGGACGCGATCCATGAGGCGCTGTGTCACGCGCAAACGGCGGCTCAGACGCCGGATGGGCTGATCTACGCGGGCAAGACCGACACGGCGGAAGCCGCTCTTGCGCGCGTGTTGGCCCGCCTGGAACGCATGGCGCAGGACGAGGAAGCATGACCCTCTACCCGGCCGAAAGCCCCGAAAAAACCGCGCTTAAAGCCGCCGGCCGCAAAGTGGCGGAAGCGCACGAGGCGCTGGAGGCCGCGATGCGCGAATATCGCGAAGCGCTAGGAGAAACAGAGAAGAAAGAAAATAGGTTAAACGCGTGCGGTGGGAGCGATTCCTGCTGCCAAGGATTTTGTAGAGCTAAATATTAACTGTATGCGCCCGCCTGGTGGAATGGTAGACACACCAGACTTAAAATCTGTCGCCTTTCGGGGCGTGGGGGTTCGAGTCCCCCGGCGGGCACCACCCCATTGCCTTACTTCGCGAGATACGTATAATGAACCTCGATAACGCATAACTGAGGCATCATGCAGCTTAGACCCTACCAGCAAGAAGCGATAGACTCCGGGCTCTCCGCTCTCAAGGCGGGGTCTAACCCGGTGCTTCAGCTGGCTACGGGTACCGGCAAGTCGATCATCATCGCCGCTATGACAGACCACTTCCGGCGTGCCGGTAAACAGGCGTGGATGCTGACGCACGTGCAGCAACTGGTCAAGCAGAATGCTGCGACGTACGAACGCTACAGCGGTATCAACCCGGCGGTCGTGTGCGCAGGTCTCGGGCGCAAAGACATGTGGGGTGGTGTCACCTACGGCACGATCCAGAGCGTGACCGGCGCGCTAGACACCCTCCAGCCGCCGGACCTCATCGTCATTGACGAGGCGCACCGCGTCCCGCACAACGAGGGTGAACCGACGCTATACGAGAACATACTACGTAGATACCCCGAGGCACAGCGGGTCGCGATGACAGCAACCCCCTGGCGCATGGACAACGGGATCATTTACGGCACAGGTGAGCAGTTTTGGTTTGACACACTCGCATATAACTATACCGTCCCCCGCGCCGTCGCTGACGGTTGGCTCTGCCCGCTAGTCGGTGTTGAAACAGAAACGCAACTCGACCTCGGCGCGGTCTCTGTCAGCGGAGACTACGTTCAGTCTGAAGTAGCTGAGGCTCAGACTAACGACTGGCTCGGCGCGGTCGCCCGCTCGCTACCGGTTCTGGCACCCCTGCGTAAGCACATCGCCGCATACTGCCCGACGGTGAAGGCTGCCAAGAAGACGGCAGAGACCATTCACCGTGTAACCGGTTGGACCACGACGGTGCTTCACGCAGGCATGTCTCAAGAAGAGCGCGATGAGGTTCTCGGGCGGTTCACTTCTGGGCAGACGCGCGTCCTCTGCTCAGTGGACATGATCACGACGGGGTTCGACTTCCCTTCCCTCGACTGCATCGTTTGCCTTCGCCCGACGCTTTCATCTTCTCTATGGGTGCAGATCCAAGGTCGAGGCACACGCCTCTGCCCGACCAAGAAGAACTGCCTCGTCCTGGACTACGTGGGTAACCTCATCCGTCTGGGCGGGGTTGACATGTATGAAACCTTCTACCGCGAGAAGGGTCTCGTGGAAGTTGAAGCTGTCCCCCGGCAGCCCTACGTGAAGAAAGAGAGGCAAATCTACCCAGGAGTCCGATCACTCACACCTATAGATCCGATGACGGGGCGAGACGCTAAAGATGGGGCAGAACTGGTCGTAACTGTTCATAACGTGAATAGCGTGGCGATAACTCTCAGGCACAAGAAGGCTTCTCCGGTCCTGCTCGTTCAATACATCTGCACGACGCCGGAGGGCGCGCGCATAGACGCCGCTAACTTCATCAACACAGAAACGCCGGACCGCAAGACGCTAGAATTCTTTGATAACCGCGCCCTCGCCATCAGGTTGCCTTGTGGGGCTAAATCCCTCTCATGGCAGCTCAGGGGTGCGCGTAAGCCTGTTGCGGTCACGGTGCGCAAGAAAGGTAGGTACTGGAATGTGGTTGAGGAACATTGGGCATGAATAAAAACAAAACGCCCTCCCACCTTCGGGCTGTTGAAGATCAACCTAAGCCGGTTGATTACGCCCTCGCCTATGCCCGTATGGGTTGGCACGTGCTTCCGGTTTGGTCTGTTGACCAACATGGGCAGTGTCGGTGTGGTCGTCCCCACAGCGAGAAAGGTCACACGCCGGGCAAACACCCGCAAACCAACCTTGCACCCCACGGCCACCAGGACGCAACGATCGACGAGCAGGTCATCCGCGACTGGTGGGCAGTGGATCCCGAAGCTGGTATCGGTATCAGCTTGGCAGCGTCGGGGTTGCTCGCTCTTGACATTGACCCGCAGAATGACGGTAGGGACTCTCTCGCTAAGATAGAAGCTGAGCACGGAATTCTTCACTCAGATTGTGTGGCGATCACGCAAGGTGGCGGAGAGCACCGTCTCTTCCTTGCTGAGAAGGACATGACGTACCCGAGCACCATCGGCAAGGGGCTTGATATCAAGCATAATGGCTACATTTGCGTAGACCCGACCCTCGGG
>Ga0129333_10003712_pt1 | contig 14314 bp, 18 predicted proteins | sample CPB6_08_DNA_FD_94474 | JGI IMG/M metagenome (GOLD analysis project Ga0129333, IMG submission 94474) | Freshwater to marine salinity gradient microbial communities from Chesapeake Bay, USA - CPBay_Sum_0.6_0.8_DNA | ecosystem: Environmental > Aquatic > Marine > Coastal | place: USA: Chesapeake... | reverse complement strand
CGACAGTCATGTCGAGTGGTTCGAGGGCAACTTCCAGGACTATGAAGAAGACAAGAAGCGCCGCCTGGGAGAGGACAGCGTCATGCCGAAGCGTATCAAGTACAAGCAGTTTGCCCGTTAACCGCAGCGAGGTGAGCCATGATGATCTCCCGCCGACTGTTTCTCGCCGGTATTGCCGCAATTGCCTCCGCCGCCCCCGCCGCGGCGCAGGACGCCACCGAGGAAGCCCTGCTCGCGCAGGAGCCGTTTCCGGTCCGTGCTGCGGACGAGAACAAGATTGAATACAAGTACCGTCGCAAGGAGGTTGACTACGAGACGGCGGAGGCGCCGGGCACGATCATCGTCGATCCGCGCAAACGCTATCTCTATTATGTGCTTGGAAACGGCAAGGCTGTCCGTTACGGCGCCGCCGTCGGCAAGGCGGGCCGCAGGTGGTCCGGCCAGTCGACGATCGGTCGCATGGAGAAGTGGCCCACCTGGACGCCCACGCCGGAGCACATCGCAGAGTTTCCCAAGCTCGTGAAGTGGCAGAACGGCGGCATGCCAGGCGGCCCGGACAATCCGATGGGCGCCAGGGCGCTGTATCTCTACCAGGGGGAGGTCGATACCATCTATCGTATCCATGGCACACATGATCCCAAGCTGGTCGGCAAGAAGTCGACGGCGGGATGCTTTGCGCTGCTCAACAACGACATCATCGACCTCTACAGCCGTGTTCAGCTGGGCGCGCGGGTGGTGGTGCTCGAGTATTGAGCGACTGGAAACCACAGGACTATCTCACATTTGCTGACGCCCGCCTGCGGCCTGCCCGTGATCTTCTGGCGCAGGTTCCACTTCAATCGGCGCGTCTGGTCTATGATCTGGGATGTGGCCCGGGCAATTCGACAGCGCTTCTGGTTCAGCGGTTCCCCGGCGCCGATGTCGTGGGTATCGACAGCTCTCCGGCAATGCGTGAGGCGGCGCGAAAGGCCTGCCCGCAGGCTCGCTACGAGGACGGCGATCTGACCTGCTGGCTGCCCGATGACCGGCCCGATCTTGTTTTTTCAAATGCTGCCTTTCAGTGGGTGTTCGGCCACCTGGATGTGCTCGAACGGCTCGCGGAGAGGCTTCCGGCACAGGGTGTTCTCGCCGTGCAGATGCCGGACAATCTGGCTGAGCCGAGCCACGCGCTGATGCAGGAGGTGGCCATGCAGGGGCCGTGGTCGCAGACACTCGCTGGATCCGCCGCCGCCCGGCAGGAGCTCCCCGCGGTTTCCGGCTATTACGCCCGCCTGAAACCTCACTTTTCTCGGCTCGACATCTGGCACACGATTTACAATCACCCGCTTCAGGGCGTGGATGGTATCGTGGCGTGGTTTTCGACCACGGGGCTCAGGCCCTATCTCGATCCGCTGATGGCAGGAGAACGGCGCGACTTCATTGCGCGCTATCGCGAGAAGCTGGCCCAGGCCTATCCGGCACTGCCGGATGGAACGGTGCTGCTGCGCTTTCCGCGCCTCTTCATTCTCGGAGTCCGGGCATAGTCGGCCCGGCGCCGTCAGTCGTCCTGCTTCGGCTTGCTGCCCTTGATCCGCGCCTCGCGCAGATGCAGGTCCGCCGGCGCCCCCTTCAGGTCTTCCGGACGCGCCAGGCCGAAGGTACGCTTCTTCAGTTCCATCACCAGTTCGGTGCGATCCTCGATGTGGGCAATCTCGGCGAAGGGAATGGGCGCACCCACCCGCACCTTCAGCCGTGAGCCGATGCGCCGTGCCGTTTCGCGGAAGACAAGCGACAGGCGCAGCGTGAGGCTCAGGTGGCTGGCGAGCTGAAAAAGCCTCGAATTCTGGCCCACGAAAAACACCGGCACCACCGTGGCCTTCGAGGCGCGCAGCAGTTTCGCAGTGAACGGCGCCCATGGCAGATCCACTGCCGGGCCACGCAGCGGCTTCTCGGATGTCGACACGCCGCCGCCCGGAAAGATGCCGATGGCATGGCCCTCGCGCAGCCAGGCCTGAGCCTGGATGCGGGAATTGACGTTGGTCTCCCGTGCCTCGCGCGTTGGTGCGAAGGCAACTGGCAGAAGATGGGACGCAGCCTCGGGTGCCTGGCAGAGAACATCATTGGCCAGCACCTTCGTGTCGGGACGGACCTTCATGGCAAGCCACGTGAGGGTGATCCCGTCGAGAACGCCATAGGGGTGGTTGGCAATGAACAGCACGGGCCCCTCGGTGGGCGTACTGGCAAGGGCCTTCTCGTCATACTCGACCCTGATGCGCAGCAGTCGCATGGCGGAGTCAAAAAACCCTTCACCGTTCTTCAGGTTGTTCTGGTGCTGCAGATAGAGTTTCTTGAGCTTGCGTTGCCCGCCGATCTTCTCGATCGCCTGGATGACGGCACGCTGAAGCACCGGCTGGTCGGCCGTCGAATAGCTGAATCGGACTTTCTTGGGTGCGAGAGTGGTGAGGCGGTTCGCCATGTGTGGCTTGAGGTGGTGAATCAGACTTTCCATCGCATTTCGGGGCCTGACATGCAATGGAAGAGGTTCCCTCGCGGGTGCTGCCGGGCCTATGCTCCGGGTTGGGGAGGATTCGCGCTCATGTACACGCTCTATGCTCGAAACACGGCTGGTTCCATGGCTCCGGAGGCGTTGCTCGCCGCCTGCGGTGCTGACTACCGAGTGGTCATCGTCGAGCGCAAGCCCGACGGGTCCTTCGAGGAATTCTTCCATCGAATCAATCCCAAAGCTGAGGTTCCGACGCTGGTCCTGCCGGATGACAGCGTGATGACGGAAAGCGCCGCCATCATGATCCACCTCGCCGACCTGCACCCTGCGGCCGGCCTGGCGCCAGCCGTCGGGTCGCCGCAGCGGGCCCGTTATCTGCGCTGGATGGTCTATCTCGCCACCACCGTCTACATGAGCGACCTGCGGCTGTTCTACCCGGCGCGCTATTCAACAGATCCCGGCGCGGCGGATGGCATCAAGGCGAAAGCCCTGGAAATGATGGACGCGGAATTCGCAATCTATGCCGATGCACTGGGTGCCGGTCCCTTCATGCTGGGAGACAGGCTTTCCGCGCTCGACATCTATGCAGCCATGATCTGCACCTGGGTGCCGGATATGAAGGTGCTGTTTGCAAGACACCCCAATCTCGCCCGCATGTACGAGGCGGTGATTGCTGATCCAGCAATCAGGGCCGTGTGGGATCGCAACGGCCAATAGGACAATCTCCCACCGGCATTGCCGGTGGGAGAATCTGTTACCCGATCAGCAATCAGTAGCAGGGCGGGTAGGGATAATAGCCGCAGGCCGGTGGCGCATAGTAGGCACCATAGGGATGTGCGACGGCGGCGCCCACTGCGGCACCTGCCACGGCTCCGGCTGCGATGCCCGCACCAACTCCTGCGCCATACCAGCCGTAGTGACCATGCCAGCCGCCGCCCCAACCACGGCCGCCGGCCGCAAACCAGTCGATGAACACGGCTGCCGGGCCCTTCAGACCCTTCAGATCACCCTCGAGCACATCGACATCGAAGGTCAGGTTACCGCTGTCGAGCTTCGGGTTCTTGAGTACGACAACGGCGTCCGTCACGCCGTCCTTGCTGCCGCCGAGCACAGACACGGTGGCATTGGGCGGATCGGCCTTGAAGCTGTCTTTGCCTTCGTCCCAACGGGAGATGAACATCTCGGTTGTCTCATGGCCTGCGGCGCGGACCGGCCTGTCGGCGAATACGATCACATTGCCGGACACGCCGGTGAGCACAAGCTTTCCGTCGGCCAGACTTGCGCCATCCGCGTTGATCACGCCCAGTGACGGCACCGGTGCTTGTGCGGTGGGCTTGCCGACCGTCTTTTGCAATGGAACATGCTGATTGGTTGGCTCGGCGGCGCTCGTCACCGCCGCCGCCATCGCCAGGCTGGCAGTGGCCAGCGCGACGCGGGCAAGGGTCTTCAGGTTCATTCGCCATCTCCTGTTCAGATCTAGGGTTTTTCAAGACTGCGCGGGCAAGGCGCTTGTCCCTGCCACGCGCCAGAGTGACTAACACAGTTTTCCAGATTTCAACATTACAGTTCGGACAAACGTGCCATGCTCGACGTTTGCAGACAGCTCACCTGCGTAAAGTCTCGTCGCAGGAGTCAGTAACAGGGCGGGTAAGGTCCATAGCCGCAGGGCTGGTTGCCGTCGCCGCCATCATAGTAGTAGCGGTGATAGTAGGGATGCGCGACAGCCGCGCCGACGGCGGCGCCCGCAACGGCTCCGGCTGCAACTCCCGCTGCGACATCCCCGCCATGCCAGCCGTACCAGCCATGCTGACCATGCCAGCCGTCACCCGCGGCGGCCCATCCTCCATGGTCGCCGCCATGCATGCCGCCGCCACCGCCGAAGCCGCCGCCTCTGTCGATGAACACCGCGGCCGGGCCCTTCAGGCCCTTGAGATCGCCCTCGAGCACGTTGACATCAAATGTCAGCGTGCCGCCCTCAAATGTGGGGTTCATCAGCACGACGACCGCGTCGGTGACGCCATCCTTGCTGCCGCCCAGTACCGACACGGTGGCATTGGGGGGGTCGTTCTTGAAGCTGTCCTTGCCATCACCCCAGCGCGACACAAAGGCCTCCGTGGTTTCATGACCGGCGGCGCGCACCGGCCGGTCGGCGAAGACGATCATGTTTGTGGTGACGCCATTGAGGGTGAGTTTTCCACCTGCCAGCGATGCCGCCTCGGCATTGATCACGAACAGCGAGGGGACGGGCGCGCTCGTTGAGGTCTGGCCGATGGTCTTCTGCAGCGGAATGTGCGGATTGGCCGTTTCGGCGGATGCGGCCGTGGCCGCGATCATCGTCAGGCCAGCGGTGGCCAGCGCCACGCTGGCAAGGGTTCCAGGTTTCATCGGCTGTCTCCTCTTGGGTTGATGTGCGCCCCGCATACCCGTCAGAAGAGTAACATGCACTTGCCGTACCAGCCAGACCACCTGAGGCTGCGGAACCCTGTCAGGCTGCGCGGCTGAGTTGTCCCAGTCCCAGAACCCGGCTGATCGCATAGACGAGGTCTGCGCGATTGAGTGTGTAGAAATGAAAATGCGTCACGCCTTCGCGGCGCAGCGAATCGACCTGCTCGGCTGCCACCATGGCTGCCACCAGGTTGCGGGTTTCCGGATCTTCGTCGAGACCTTCGAAACGCCTTGCGAGCGCAGGCGGCACATGCGCGCCGCATTTGGCGGCAAATTCGCTCACCCGCGCAAACGAGGTGATGGGCAGTATGCCGGGCACCAGCTCGATCTTGATGCCGCGCGCGGCGATGCGGTCCCGAAGCCTCAGAAAGAAGGCATTGTGAAAGAAGAACTGCGAGATGGCGCGACTGGCGCCATGCTCGGCCTTGTCGGCCATGAAGGCGAGGTCCTCTTCGATGGAGACGGATTCCGGGTGACGCTCGGGATAGGCCGAGACGGAGACTTCGAAATCGCCCAGTTCGCGTATGCCGCGCACCAGATCGGCCGCGTTGCGATAGCCGTCGGGATGCGGTTCGAAACGGCTGCCGACGCCGGACGGCGGATCGCCGCGCAGCGCCACGATGTGGCGCACGCCCGCCGCCGCGAAATCCTTCACCACCGCATTGACCTCCGCCTTGCTTGCACCGACGCAGGTGAGATGCGCGGCGGGCTTCAGCGACGTCTCGCAAGCGATGCGGCGGAGCGTGGACAGGGTGCGGTCGCGCGTTGTGCCGCCTGCGCCGTAGGTCACGGAGACGAATTCGGGGCCGATGGTTTCAAGACGCCTGATCGTGCGCCAGAAGCTCTCGTCATCGGGCGTCTTCGGCGGGAAGAACTCGAAGGATACGGAAAGCCCGGTGGTGTCTTCGGCGAAGGCAATCATGTGGCGCGGTCCTTGAGGCTGACAGGAACGGTGGAGGGGGCGGTGCTGGCCAGCCACATCGACACGGTCAGGCCCTTGCCCTGTGGCCGCCAGGGCGGCGGGAGAACCTCATGCTGGGTCAGGCTGAGACCAGCCCTGGTGAGCCATTGGGCCATGTGCTCTGCGGCGATGCCGAGTCGCCGGTGGGCGTGTTCGGCGCGCAGTTCGTCCAGCTCGTGAGGCGCGAAATCCACGATCAGCAGGCGCCCGCCAGGCGTCAGGATGCGCGCGGCCTCGGCCAGCGCCCGCGCCGGATCTTCGAGGAAGTGCAGCACCTGATGGATGGTCACGAAATCTGCAAAGCCATCGGGAAAGGGCAGGGCATAGATCTCACCGTGGCGCACCTGCGCATGACGTACCCCGGCAGCCTCGAGACTGACGCGGGCAATGGCCAGCATGTCGCGGCTTGAGTCGATTCCGACCGATTGCTGGGCGCGGCTTGCGAAGCGGCGAAGCACCGCTCCGGTTCCGGTGCCGAGATCGACATGGAGGCGGATGGGGGCCGAGCCTGCGAGCCGGACCATGGCCTGCTCGACATCTTCCTCGCGCACGTGGAGCGAGCGCAGTTGCTCCCAGCGGGCGGCGTTCTCGGCGAAATAGCGGGCGGCTTCCTCGGCCCTGCGGCTGCGGATATCCTCGAGCCTTGCGAGGTCGCCCGCCAGAACGGCGTCGGAACCTGGCAGAAGATCGACGATCGCCCGGGCCAGCGCGCCGCCCATGTCCTCTTCGCGCAGGCGGAACAGCACCCAGTTGCCCTCCTTGTGGCGGCTGATGAGGCCGGCCTCCGCCATGAGCTTGAGATGGCGGCTGACGCGCGGCTGGCTCTGCCCGAGGATCTGGGTCAGTTCGCTGACATTGGCCTCGCCATGGGCCAGGAGGAACAGGATTCGGACCCGCGTGGCCTCGGCCGCTGCGCGCAATCCGGAGAGCAGTTCATCCACGTCCATGTCCTCCCTATAACTACATAAACATATCCTTATGTCGATTGCAACGCCATTTTGATCCCGACGCCCACATCACGCCTTGAACCCGGCGCTTTTTCACAACATCTTGCATTCGCCCAATTTTAAGGGAGAATTGGCAGCGTCTGGCGATGGCTCGGGTCGCCTTGAGGAGGAACTATGCGTGCCTGGAAGGATCGTCCGCTGAACCGGCGGGCGCTGTTGGGAGGTGTTGCGGCGGGCCTTTGCGCGCTGGCCGCACCCGCTAGGGCCAATACCCCGGCCGAGGACTACGTGACGCGGATCGCCGCGGACGTCATGAACCTCGCCAACAACGGCAAGAAGGGTCCGGCGCTCCGCCAGAAGTTCGCCGACCTCATGAACCGCTACATCAATCTCAAGGGGATCGCCGACTATGCGTTGGGTCCCTATGCCAAGAAGCTCCCCGCCGGGCGGCGCGATGAATTCTACGATCTTGTCAGCAACTATGCGGCGGCCCTCTTCGTCTATTACGTGGAGGACTTCCGCGGCACCACGCTCGAGATCATGTCCACCAGCAAGCAGGGCAAGTTCACGGTGATCCAGAGTGCGATCACCGGCAGTGGCGGCCGCGAGCAGGTGCGCTGGCGCCTGACGCCATCCGGAAGCAGCTACAGGGTGAGCGACGTCAACATCAAGGGCGTGTGGCTCACCATCTCCATGAAGGACCGTTTCAGCAAGGTGCTGAAAACCTCCAAGGGTGATTTCGAGCCTCTGTTCGCGGAACTGCGCAAGGCCGAAACCTGGTAGCGGCTCCGCGGCGCGGTTGACGCGCACCGAGGCTCTCCACTATGCGGGTTGGGACAGGGATTCACGAACGCGAATCATGCCCAGCAACGACTCGTCCAACTCTCGGCGTATCACGCGGCGCGCAGCTGTCTCGACGCTGCTTGCCGCGCTGGTGTCACCGGCGCTCGCAGCCGGCGAAGAACAGGCCGTCGCCTACATGCGCAAGGTGGCCAAGGACATGCTCAATGCCCATCGCCAGGGCACGGTCGCCAGCTTCAAGCGCGCCATTCAGCGCCATGCCAATGTTGCGGCGATCGCCGACTACTCCCTCGGCCAGTACCGCTCGAAGCTGACGGCGGCCCAGAAGCAGGCCTATTACGGCGGTACGCTCACCTTCATGGCGCGTTATTTCGCCGATCAGTCGCGTGAATTCACCGTCGCGAAATATGAAGTCGGCGAGGCCGACGCCGATAACAAGTCCATCAATGTCCAGACCAAGGTCTTCCTCATGAACGGCAAGTCCTACACGGTGGTCTGGAAGCTCTCGCAGCGCAGCGGCGGCTACAAGGTCGAGGACGCGAAGGTGATGGGCTTCTCGCTCATCTATCTCCAGCGCGGCATCTTCACCTCGTTCCTGTCCAAGCGGAACGGCGATGTGGCGCAGCTGGTCACCGCGCTCAACCGCTGATCTCCTCAGTTCTGCTGGATGCTCTTCAGGAACGTGACCAGCGACTGAATGCGGTCCTTGACCACCAGCTCGCGGGCCTCCCGGTCGGTGTCTGCGGAGGCAGCTTCCCGGTTGAACCAGTCGCCCCACACCGGCATGTCGCGCATCCCGTGGACCTTCACGTCCGAACGTCCGTCGATCACCCCGATGACGCGCTCCTCGGGGAAGATCCCGCCGTTGAGCTTGCTCAGCCTGGTCAGGTCCGGCACGGCCAGCGTCAGGAACTCACCCAGCGTACCGTCGCCCTCGCCGCCGACGCCGTGGCAGGCCGCACAATAATTGATGAAGTCGCGCCGACCGAGTTCGAGGCTGATGCCCTCGCTCAACAGGCTCGCGCCGGACGTGCCATCCGCCCGGCCCGGCAGGGCCGCCGCCGTCAGCATGAGGGCCGCAGCAAGGCTGCTGGCCAGAAATCTGTTCCGCATGTGTCGCTCCCTCTTCTCCGGGTGCAACATTGCGCGATTGCCTGCCCCCGGTCATTGACAAGGGTCAATTGAAGGATCCTTAACCCTGCGGCCATAAGGGTGACCGCCTCGGTATTGGCGTTGCTCTGTCCATGGTCTGTGTGCGTAAACTTGCGATCATTGCCGCCGTGGCCGTCAGTCTGACGGGCTGCGGAAGCTTCACGCACAAGAAGAGCTTCGATACGCGCGGCCTGCGTCCGCCCGAGAACTACTGCCCCGTCAAACCCTCGCGCCTCGGCCTTGCCGAGAAGATCCGCAACATCGACGAGGGCAATGGCTGCGAGGTTCCCAATGCCTGGCGCGTGCAGGCGCTGGGCAGCGTGAGCTTCAGCGAGGAGGCCACCCTGACCTGTGGCATGGCCTCGCCGCTGCGGGACTGGCTGGAGGATGAAGTCCAGCCGACGGCCCAGCGCAGTTTCGGCGAGAGCGTCGTCAGCATCGATGTGGCCGCATCCTACGCCTGCCGGGCGCGCAACAATTCCTGGGGCGCCAAGATGAGCGAGCATGGCTTCGGCAATGCCATCGACATCGCCGCCTTCACGCTGGAGAGCGGCCGCCGGATCAGTGTCAGCGAGGGCTGGAACGGCCCCGCTGATGAGCGGCAGTTCCTGCACCGTGTCCATGACGCAGCCTGCGGCGAGTTCCGGACCGTTCTGGGGCCTGCCGCCGACCGCCATCATCATGACCACCTGCATCTTGATCTGCAGAACCGGTCCGGCAGTGGCAGCTACTGCCGCTAGGCCCGGTCCTGTTGCAATTCCTGACCATCCGGCGCATATCACCGCCCATGGAACAGGAAATCCTCAAGCCCGACGCCACCCCGCGCGCCGGATCCCAGGGCTTCAGCCCGCTCGGCAGCCTCATGGCGGCCTTTGGGGCAACACTGCTGATGGCGTGTTTCACGGGCTCTGCGATGGTTGCATCCGTCTGGGCCTTCGCCAAGCTGCTGGGCGTGCCGGACATCGCCATGTATGTCGTCATGGCAGCTGGGCTGGTGCCGGTTGTCTGGGTGACCGTCTGGACGGCCGGACGCGCCTGGCACGTCGAGCGGCTCCTGGCCTCGGGCCTCGACATCGACGCCCCCGTGTTCAGCATGAGCTACTACTTCAAGAAGCGCTGAGTCTTCCGGCCAGGCCCGGCATGTCAATCTGGACACGGATCGCCGAGACGCTCTCCGCCATAGGCTCCTCGCTCAGCGGTTTCCTGCAGTCGCTTGCTGCCCGCAATCCCACGCCACCCGAAAAGTCCGTCGCCTTCACGATCGGCATGATCGCGCTCGGCGCCAAGATGGCGAAGGCCGATGGCGTGGTGACCGAAAATGAGGTCAAGGCCTTCCGGCAGGTGTTCCATATTCCGGACGGCGAGCTTGCTGCCGTGGCGCGGGTCTTCAACCTGGCCCGCCAGGATGTGGCGGGCTTCGAAGCCTATGGCCGTCAGATCGCGCGCCTGTTCGGCCCCCGTCACGACATTCTCGAGGATGTGCTCGACGGACTCTTTCACATCGCCAAGGCCGACAGCATCTTCCATCCGGCGGAAGACGGCTTCCTCGCGAGCCTCGCCGAAGTCTTCGGCTTCAGCCCCGAGGACTTCGCGCGGATCAGGGCGCGCCATGTCGAGACGCCGGATGACGACTATCTTATCCTCGGCCTTTCCCAGACTGCGGAACTCGGCGAGATCAAGGCCCGCTATCGTGAACTGGTGCGGCGCTATCATCCGGACCGCCACCTCGCGGAAGGTGTGCCCGAAGAGATGCTGGAAATCGCGACGCGGCGTCTCCAGACGGTGAACGCCGCCTATGCGCGCATCATGAAACGGCGGGCCGCATGATCGGATCGCCGCTCGCGGGCCACATCCGCCCCGCCGCCAACAGCGAGCCCCGCCGCAACGGTCGGCCGGTCGACATGATCATCCTGCACTATACCGGCATGGACAGTGCTGCTGCAGCCTGCGATCTGCTGTGCAGCCCGCACGCGCAGGTCTCCTGCCACTATCTCGTCGATGAGGAGGGTGGCATCATCCAGATGGTTGGCGAGGAAAAGCGTGCCTGGCACGCCGGGGTCTCCGCCTGGCAGGGCGAGACCGATACCAATTCCCGGTCCATCGGCATCGAGATCCAGAACCCGGGCCATGGTCCTCGCTATCGCGATTTCCCCGCAAGCCAGATGGAGGCGGTGGCGGCTCTGTGCCGGGACATCGCATCCCGCCATGCCATACCGCCGCGCCATGTGCTGGCTCATTCGGATGTGGCTCCGGGCCGCAAGATCGACCCCGGCGAGCGCTTCGACTGGGCGTTCCTGCACCGGCACGGCGTGGGTCACTGGGTTCCGCCTGCGGCGCCGGATTCCATCCCGCTGCAGGGAGCCGCCCTCAGCCGGTTCCAGACGCTGCTCGCCGGGTATGGCTATGGCCTTGCGGTGACCGGATTGGTGGATGATCAGACGCGGCGGGTGACGGATGCCTTCACGCGGCATTTCCGTCCGGCCCTCGTGACGGATACGCCGGATCTGTCGGCGCTTGCGACTGCGGAACGGCTGACCGGCTGAATCAGCCCTTGCTGCACAGGTCGATCAGCCCCGCCACATCGGCTGAATAAAGCGGGAAAACCAGCGTGTGCCGGCCGATCTCGATGGACAGGCGGTCCGCATCCCGCATTGCGGCCAGAACCGGATGGGTGGCGGGCATCTCGACCTCGATCACCGCGGCTGCCGCTTCGGGCGTCACGTCCAGCTTGCCCCTGAATGTGACCGTCTCGGATCCGGCAGAGACCTTCAGCGCAACCTCCCGCGCCTTGAGTTTGCTCAGTTCCTCGGCTGGCCGCTGCAGGTAGAGATTGACCAGGCCCTTCTTCAGCGGGCACCACAGGCTCACCCCGACGTCGTCAGTGTCGGGGACGCCGAAGATCAGATAGGCCTCCTCCGATCCGGCATCGAGCAGCCACTCGCGCTCCTGCGCATGGGCGGTCACCGCCAGCCAGCCAAGCAAGACGAGATAAGCAAATGAACGGAGCATGGATCGGGAACCTGCAGAAGACGAGCCTGTCTATCGGGTCTTCCGGGGCCGGGGAAGGGCCAATCTTCGGGCCCATGGAGCCTGCTTGCCGAGCTATCCGCATCGTCGGTATTAGGTTAGGCTTGACGGCGTCATAGTGATGGACAGGGAACCAGTCATGGCAGATCGAGCGCCCATCTACCGGCTGTACTGGGATCGCGGCAGCGCCAACATGGCGCCCCATGCCGTCCTGCACGAGATAGGCTGTCCCTTCGAGCTGGTGCGCGTGGACGGATCGAAGGGTGAGAACCGCTCGGCGGCCTATCTGGCCCTCAATCCGCACCACCGGGTTCCGACCCTCGTTCATGGCGACCGCGTCATGTATGAGGCGGCTGCGATCGTCCTCTACCTGTGTGAAAACCATCCTCAAGCGGGGCTCATGCCCGCTGTCGGAGCTCCCGGGCGCCACCTGTTCCTGCAATGGCTGTTCTATTTCACCAACACGCTGCAGGAGGAACTGCAGCACTGGTGGCATGCCGACAATTACATTGATGATCCCGCCGCTCGGCAAGAGCTGAAAGCCGTTGCAGAACGCCGTCTTGGCGTCATGTTCTCAAAAATTGATTCAACGCTGGCCGCAGATGGTCCCTACATGCTCGGGCCGGTCTTCACTGCCGCCGATCTCTATCTGGTCATGCTCTGCCGCTGGACGCGGGGCATGGCACGGCCGGCCGCAGGCTATCCGCATATCGGGCGGCTGGTGGGACTCGTCACGGCGCGTCCCGCCTGGGCGGCGATGATGCGGGACGAAGGCATTGACTGGGAGGACACCGACGCATGACGGCCTCGCTCATCATCACCGGCGGACGATTGCTCACCATGGATCCGGCGCGCCCGCGCGCCGAGGCCGTGGCGGTTGCCGGAAACCGCATCCTGCGGGTGGGAAGCCACGCCGACGTCATGGCTGAGAAGGGGGCCGACACGCGGGTCGTCGACGCGGCGGGGGGAAGCATCATTCCAGGCTTCGTCGAAGGTCACATGCATCTCTTTGCGGGCGCGGCGGAACTCAGCCATCTGCAGCTTTTCGGCACGCGTGGCATTGCCGAGCTGCGGTCCCGCATCGAAAGCTACATCCGCGCCAATCCCGGCGACGACCTGATCATCGGCGAACAGGCCGACTATGTGATCATCGGCGAGCATGAACCGCTCTCGCGCCATCACCTCGATTCCATTCTCCGCGACCGGCCGATCCTGGTTTTTTCGCCCGATCACCACACCGCCTGGGCCAATACCATTGCGCTCGAGAAGGCAGGCCTCCTGAAGGGCCGCAAGCTGGGCCCCGGCAATGAGATCGTCATGGGTACTGATGGTCTGGCTCAGGGAGAGTTGCGCGAGGGCGAGGCGATTGACCCCGTGCGGTCCCTCTCCAGCAAGGGCATGCGCGACCGGCTGGGGTTGATGACGGGCGGTGAGCCGGAGCCCTATCCCGGCAAGGCCGATTTCGAGACCGATCTTGACACCCTGCGCCACGGGCTGGCGCATGCCGCCGCCCATGGCATCACATTCATCCAGAACATGGACGGTAACCTGTATACGCTTGAACTGCTTGAGGAACTGCAAAGACGCGGGGAGCTCACCTCGCGCGTCAGGGTTCCCTTCCACTTCAAGAACACCATGGACATTTCGATCCTCGAGAAGGCCTCCATGATGGCGGCGCGCTACCGTTCCGACATGCTGTCCTCCGGTTTCGTGAAACTGTTCATGGATGGCGTGGTCGATTCCGGCACGGCGGTCATGGTGGACGACTATGCCGACCGGCCCGGCTGGCGCGGCGAACCGCTGTTCGAGCCCCGGCGCTTTGCCGAGATCGCCGTTGAGGCTGACCGGCGGGGCCTCCAGATCGCAGTCCACGCCATAGGCGATGGCGCAGTGCGGATCGTGCTCGATGGCTATGAGGCGGCGCTCAGGGCCAATGGACGGCGCGACTCGCGTCACCGCGTCGAGCATGTCGAGGTCATCCACCCCGGCGACATTCCGCGTTTTGCCGAACTGGGTGTGCTTGCGTCGATGCAGCCGCCGCATCCGCCCGGCAATCATGGGCTGCCGCTCGAACCCTATCTCTCGCGCATCGGCGAGGCCCGCTGGGTCCATGCCTTCGCCTGGAAGGCCCTGCGGCAGGCCGGCGCGCGGCTTGTCTTCGGCACCGACTGGCCGGTTTCCGACATCGACCCGCTGTGGTCGCTGCAATCGGCCATGACCCGCGGGCGCTGGAACAACGCCATGCCCGACAACCGGCAGACACTGGCTCAGGCGCTTCACGCCTATACGGCCGACGGCGCCTATGCCGGGTTCATGGAGGACAAGACCGGCGTATTGAAGGCGGGCATGCTGGCCGACATCTGCGTTCTCCCCGTGGACCTGGAGACGGCCGACCCCGGTGCCTTCAGGGGCATCGCGCCGCGCATGACGGTGTGTGACGGACGCGTGGTATTCGAGAAGTAGGGCCAGCGCCGCGAGGCCAGGCAGGAGAGTCACGAT
>Ga0129333_10003709_pt1 | contig 14320 bp, 10 predicted proteins | sample CPB6_08_DNA_FD_94474 | JGI IMG/M metagenome (GOLD analysis project Ga0129333, IMG submission 94474) | Freshwater to marine salinity gradient microbial communities from Chesapeake Bay, USA - CPBay_Sum_0.6_0.8_DNA | ecosystem: Environmental > Aquatic > Marine > Coastal | place: USA: Chesapeake... | reverse complement strand
GTTCAAAAGGTCCGAGAGGCAGCGGGCCGGATGCAATCTGCAAACAATCTTAAGCAAATTGGAATTGCAATACATAGTGGCCATGACTCCATGAATAATTTGCCCCCGGCATATACCTACTGGTGGGCGAGTCCGGCTTATGTTGGGAAATACAGTGGTAGTGATGCTGGTTTTTTCTTCTGCCTTTTGCCTTACTTTGAACAAGGGGTTTTGCAGACTAATATCACAAATTGGCCAGGTAGTGCATTTGGTTCAATCAATGCAACCCAAGCTTGCTTAAGTATTCCTTTGAAAGTTCTACAGGCCCGAATGACCCGACTGGAATGGGTAATGGAATCATGGCAAATGGTTTTTCCGCAGGCTGGATGTGGAGAAGCCCTGTGGATGTTGCTTTAACTAGTTATGCTTGTAACTACCAGGTTTTTGGTCGGCCCGGAATTGGTGCGGATGCGAATCATTGGGGTGCCGGCGCAAAGCGAATGACGGAGATTACTGACGGTTTGTCAAACACCATTTTTCTTTCTGAAAAACGCATGATGTGTGGAACAAATAATCCAAATCCTTGGGGAATGGTTACCCATGGCCTCAATAAATTCTCAGCGTTTGCGCTGGATTATCTAGGGCCAACCGCTTTGCAACCGCCGCAAGTAAATCCAACACCGGCTACCTGTGATCTCTTAAGGGCACATGGTCATTCTCCCTCTGGAACCATGGTTAGTTTGGGCGATGGAAGTGTACGGTTGGTCAATGGATCCATTACCGCGGTAACCTGGCAAAATGCTGTCAAGCCTGCCGATGGTAATGTTTTGGGGAGCGACTGGTGATACTAATCCGTTCCCTTTTCTTGATGCTATTTTTGTTCTTGGCAGGCTGTGGTGGTGACCCAAACAAGGGAATAGCCATTGAAGGAGAGGCCATACTTAACGACATTCCCCTGGGCAGAGGCATGGTGATTTTCACCGCCCAGAAGGGTGATGTAATAAGGCAGGCCAACTTGGACAAGGAAGGAAAGTTTGCCATCAATGATATTCCCTCAGGGGAATACAAAGTCACAGTAAAGCCAGTCATTTATTCGGAAGAAGATTACAAGACGGATCAAAAAGGAAGGCAATTTCTGAAGGCTAAAACTGGCCAGGTTCCAATTCCAAAAAAGTATTTGGAAAATACAACCTCACCACTTTTGGTAACTGTTAAAAAAGATGAATTTATTACACTTGAACTTAAGTCCAAGTAAATAACACTTTTCAAGCCAAACGTTTTTTAATCTCAGGTTCGAATTCCAACATTAATCCTTTCCACAATCAAAACAACTTGCTCGGATGATGGCTTTCCCTTCGATTTTTGAAGGTGCAGGGGTTAATATGATCTGCTGACCCGTCATGGAAAACCCACCGGGGAAGCCAAAATGAATGTTTTGCAACGACCAACAGGAATACGATTTGGCATGATCGCCATCACCACTTTGGTGGCGGTGATGCTATACCTTGATCGCGTTTGCCTGAGTATTCTGGGTAGCTCTATTCGGAAGGATCTGGATTTTTCCGAAAAAGAGTTTGCATGGTTGTTGTCTTCCTTCTTCTGGGCTTACGCGCTGTGCCAGATACCCGCGGGGTATATTGGTGACCGATACGGAGCCAGGGTGGTGCTGGCTGTTTACCTTTTCTTCTGGTCGCTTTGCACAGGTTTGATGGGGCTTGTAAGCGGCTTTGGTGTTTTTCTTGCCTTGCGAATTGGCTGTGGAATGTTCGAGGCAGGTGCCTACCCGCTGGCAAATGGAATTGTTCGCAGATGGGTTCCGATTTCCGGCCGTGGGCTTGCCAGTGGTTGCGTTGCGGTGGGCGGTCGTTTGGGCGGCGCCATTGCGCCCTGGCTTACCAACTACCTGACCTTTGGAACACTGGATGGCTGGCGCAGGCCATTTGTGGTTTATGGTGTAGTGGGCATCATTGGTGCCGTAGTCTTCTGGATTTGGTACCGAAATCGACCTGATCAACACCCAGCCATCAATCAGGAGGAAATCGATCTCATCAATGGCAAGGAATATATTCCCGATACCCGCAAACCATCCCTTCCGAACTTTAGAGTGCTGGTAGGCAGTTATCCTTTATGGATGGCTTCTGTCGTGCAGGTGATATCCAATTTTGGTTGGGTGATTCTGATCACCGTGCTGCCAAGTTACATGGAGCAGGTTTTTAAGACCGACAAAGATACGATTGCTTCGTACCAATCCATGACCCTGGCGTTTGGCATGTTGGGAATGTTCTTTGGTGGTTGGTATACCGACAAGTGTTTTCGCACCATGGGGCCCAAGTGGGGTCGTGCGTTGCCGATTGCGATCTCCCGCTTTATTGTGGGTGGGGCGTATGTTTGCTGCCTTTTCCTGAATGATGCAAAACTTGCGATTGCGATGATGTGTGTGGTCGCGTTGGCAACCGATATGGGTAACCCGGGTTTTTGGGCCTGGTGCCAGGATGTGGGTGGCAAGCATGTTGGCTCGGTGGTTGGTTGGGGAAATATGTGGGGTAATATTGGCGCGGCACTGGGTCCGAATGTTTTTATTGCCATCAAGAATATTTACCCGGATGATCCGTTGAAAGGTTGGAATACCGCGTTTGCGCTGTGTGCTGTAATTCAGATTGTGGGAGTGTTGGCGGCGTTGGGCGTGGATGCCTCGCGTCAACTTCGGCTAGACAAACACGATGCCTAGGGAGAGAACACAATGAGAAGATTGCTAGCGATTTTTTGCCTTGCACTGGTGGTTGGAGTTGGTTTTGCACAGGAAAAAGGTACCAAGCCCACCAAGGCGGCCGTTCCTTATGGAATGCATGCACGGCAGGTTATGGATTTCTACCAGGCAAAGTCGGATGTCCCAACGCCTGTGGTATTTTTCATCCATGGCGGTGGTTGGGTGGCAGGTGAACGGCGTTGTGCAGAGTTGGATAAGTATCTCGCGGCGGGAATTTCCGTTGTGGCCATCAGCTACCGTTTTATCGATGATGCGATCGATGCTGGGGTAAAACCTCCGGTACAGGCCCCGTTGCACGATGCCGCCCGGGCCCTTCAATTTGTTCGTTCCAAGTCAAAGGAATGGAATATCGACAAGTTTCGAATTGGTGCTTCAGGTGGTTCAGCCGGGGCGTGTTCCAGCCTTTGGCTGGCCTTCCACAAGGATCTGGCCGATCCCAAGAGTGATGACCCTGTTGCCCATGAATCCACCCGGCTATGGTGTGCCGCGGTAACCGGTGCCCAAACCACGCTGGATCCCAAGCAGATGAAGGAATGGACACCCAACAGCCGTTATGGTGGCCATGCGTTTGGGTTTTATCCCGATCCCAAGGATCGCAAAACCCGAGATACCCAGTTCCCCAAGTTTCTGGAAGCCCGTGAAAGCATACTGCCTTGGATCAAGGAATTTTCCCCCTACGAACATGCCAATGCGGGTGACCCACCGATCTATATGATCTATGGCGCGGCACCCGCCAAAGGCAAGGATGAAAAAGATCCCACCCATAGCGCCAACTTCGGCGTGCTTCTGAAGGAAAAACTCGACAAGGAAGGTGTGGAATGCGAACTGGTTTATCCCGGCGCGCCAAATGTAAAACACGCCTCCATGCATGAATATCTGATTGATAAACTTAAAGAGAAAAAGAAGTCATGATGCGCCTCTGGACAGGTCTTGTCCTGCTAAGTGTCTGTTTTCCGCCATGTATACTGGCCCAGGGTCAGTCTGCTCAGGTAATGCTGGCAATTGATGGCAAGGCTATTTTGCCTATAGTTCATGGTTCAAAGGCAGGTGCAGAGGTAAAGGGAATGGTGGCGCGACTTGCCGCCATGATGGGTAAAATTACTGGCGCAAATTTTGAGACAAGAATTGGAGATGGCAGGGAAGGCATTGCCATAGGTACGCCGGAAGACTTTCCGGCACTGGCATCCATGGTTGATTTTCAACCTTCGGATCCACTCAGGCGTGAGGAATACCTTTTGAAAACCCATGCCAAAGGCGTATGGTTGCTTGGAGCAACACCTTTGGCTTGTCAGCATGCAATGTGGGATATGTTCTACCGCATTGGTTACCGCCAATACTTTCCCGGTGCAAGCTGGGAGGTGGTTCCATTCGTTAAGAACCTGACTCTAGATTTTAATTCTCTTGAGAAACCAAGTTACCATTCGCGCAGAATCTGGTACGGATTTGGCGCGTGGGATTATGCAAAGCAACCTTATCTGGACTGGTGCGAAAAAAATCGCGGCTTGCAGGGAGTCAATCTTTCCACAGGGCATGCTTACGATGGAATTGTGAAGGCTTTGAAGAAGGAATTTGATGCACATCCTGAATATTGGCCATTGCTGAACAATGAGCGTAAACCGGTTCGCAACCCAAAACCTGAACTGGGCAACTCGGAGTTAAGGAAAAAAATTGTAGAGCATGCCCTGTCGCAGGTTCAAAAGAATCCTCTGCTGGATAGTATTTCCATGGATCCCAGCGATGGTGGTGGTTGGAGCGAAAGCAGGGAATCAGCAGCGTTGGGCAGTGTGACCGATCAGGCATTAACCTTGGCAAATGAAGTAGCAGGGGCTTTGAACAGTAAATATCCGGGCAAGCTTGTGGGTATTTATGCTTACAACTATCATTCGGCGCCTCCTTCCATCCGGGTGCATCCCCGGGTGATCGTCAGCGTTGCAACAGCATTTATCAAGGGTGGACAAAGCCTGGATGAAATCCTTGCGGGTTGGGCAGCCAAGGGTGCCACCCTGGGGATTCGCGAATACTACAGTGTCAACACCTGGGACCGCGATCAGCCGGGCCATGCCCGTGGCGGTAATCTGGATTATCTCCAGCGCACCATCCCGGATTTTTATTCCAAGGGCGCCCGTTTCATGTCTGCAGAGTCCAGTGATAACTGGGGGCCCAACGGTCTGGGTTATTATTTTGCTTCTCGGGTGCTTTGGAATGTTGCGGAAGCCAAAAACCGCTCCGTGCTGGAGAAGGATTTTCTTGATCGCTGCTTTGGGCCAGCTAGCCATGCCATGAAGGAGTTTTACGACCAGTTGGATGGATCAAAACCCCACCTTGTTGTGGATGACCAGTTGGGAAGAATGTTTCGTGCGGTTGATAAAGCTCGCAAGCTGACAAGCGATGTATCCATCCACAAACGGCTGGAGGATCTCTTGCTGTATTGTCGCTATGCATCACTGTACCATCAATATGCGACTTCGGATGGAAACAAAAGGCAGGCTGCATTTGAAAACCTGATACGCCATGCCTATCGTATGCGAACAACCATGATGGTTCACACTTATGCTCTGTACCGGGACCTGCCATCGCGTGACAAGACCGTGACCGTTCCCAGTGAATGCAAATGGCAGATACCAGAAGGTACCAATCCATGGAAATCCAGCAAGCCTTTCTCTGCAGATGAACTGACAAATTTCATGGCGGATGGGTTGAGCCGCCACAAGGTTGTGGAGCTGAATTTCAAGCAGGCGGTTTATGGCAGCGAACTTTTACCAGCATCCTCCGCCTTGAAAATCCCTTCAAATATCCCTGAAGGTGACTTTGGATCTGGCAGGGGAAACCAGACTTTTCTTACCCATGTTGAAAAGGCTAATTCAACGCTTGAGTTGCAGATTACCGGAGGTTTGATCGCCCACTATCGGGACCGGGGCAATGTGAAAGTTGAGGTTTTCAAGATTGGTGGGTCCAGCCAGACTGGCGACAGGGAAACCTTTGTTCACTCGGATTCTTCGATTCCCCCCGACGGCAAGGAACGGAAAATTGCAATCTCCCTTCGAGAGAGCGGCCTTTATAAGATTTTGGTGCGTGATGGTCAGGACAAAACGCAGGTCAAGTGGCCCCAAAATCAGATTATGACAGTCCAGTCCACTCAGGATGAACCGATGAACCGGTTTTATGCCATGTGGATGGGCTACTTTTATGTTCCCAAGGGCACGAAGATAATTGGCTTTTTTGGTGGCGAGCATGGGGAATTGCGAGACAGCCAGGATAGGCCGCATTTTTGGCTTAACGGGCGCGAGGCAAACTTCTATACCGTTGCAGTACCCCCGGGTGAGGATGGAAAATTCTGGCGGGTCCGTTATATGCGTGGGGCCTTGCGTTTGCTGACAGTGCCACCATACTTTGCGCGTTCTCCAAATGAATTGCTGCTACCCAAAGAGGTTCTCGAGGCAGACAGGTCCAAATAACATCAAATTCATCGCAGGTGTGATGGCATGGAAAACAGAAGAATTATTCTGGCTGTGGTGGCCTTAGCCATCTTTTTGCATGGCATGCCGCAGCTTTGTGCCGCTGAAAAGAAGTGGAATGTTGTTCTGATTCTGGCGGATGACCTTGGTTGGAAAGATTTATCCTGCTTCGGCAGTGATCTGCATGAAACCCCAAATCTTGACAACCTTGCGAAGAAAGGCATGAGGTTTACCCAGGCGTATTCCGCCTGTACGGTTTGTTCACCCACCCGGGCCGCGCTTCTGACGGGGAAATATCCCGCAAGGCTTCATATAACCGATTGGATTCCCGGAGCCATGCCGGACAATCCCAAATTGCTGGTACCGGACTGGACGAAATATCTGCCTGCCTCGGAAAAAACCATAGCCCGATACTTCAAGGAAGCTGGTTACAAAACTGCCAGCATAGGAAAATGGCATCTTGGTGGTGAAGAATACTATCCGCAGAAGCATGGTTTTGATGTCAATATTGCCGGTACGGACAAAGCCCAGCCACCCTCTTATTTCGCCCCATGGAAAATTTCAACTCTTGCGGAAGGAAAGGATGGGGATTATCTGACGGATCGCCTGGCGGATGAGGCCGTGAAGTTCATCCAGGATTCCAGCAAGGGACCGTTTTTTCTTTACCTGCCGCACTTTGCGGTGCATACACCCATTCAGGCGCGAAAGGATTTGCTGGCCAAATACAACGCAAAGCTGCGGGAAGGTGCCAATCATGTCAATCCCGCATACGCTGCCATGGTGGAAAGTTTGGATCAATCGGTGGGCAGGGTTTTAAATGCGTTGAAAGCTGCTGGTGTGGAGGACCAAACTCTGGTGATTTTTACTTCGGATAATGGTGGAAGAATCCCCACTACAAACAACAAACCGCTGCGCTATGGCAAAGCATCCGCATATGAAGGCGGTGTCAGGGTGCCTTTGATTGTTAGTTACCCCGGTATTACCAAGCCCGGTTCGGTGTGTGATGATGCGGTCATAACCATGGATCTGTTTCGCACCATGCATGACATGATTTTGGCCACGCCCGATATCCTGAGAAACTGTGACGGGGAAAACCTTGAACCTTTGCTAAAGGGGCAGGGCAAGCTTAAACGCAACGAACTGTATTGGCATTATCCCCATCACCAGCATTATCAAAAGGGTGGAACCATGCCGTATGGCGCCATCCGTTCTGGTGACTGGAAGCTGATTGAGTTTTTTAACGATGGCACGCTGGAGCTATATAACATTGGCGAGGATATTGCCGAGGAGAAAAACCTTGCAAGCCAGTTTCCAGAGATTAAAAAGCAGCTTCACGAACGGCTTGTGGCATGGAGGTTGGGCGTAAACGCGCAGTTGCCCCAGCCAAATCCAAAGTATGATCCCAAAAAACCGGAATACACGCCTCTCATGAATAATCCCAAGCAAAAGAAGAAAGTATGAGACAACTACTTTTAATACTGGTTGGCTTGACATCATTTCAAGCCTCTCTGATTGCCGACACCATCACGGTTTCCTCGCCGGTGGATTGGCAGGTGGTACAGCGCTATTCGAAAGAAAAAGGGAAGATCCATGTGGCAGGCAAGCTGGAAACCCAGCGCAAGGAAATCGCATCGGTCGAGGCGAAGCTCTCGGGAAAAAACCTGAAGGGGGAATGGCAGAAGATCCTTTTCGCTGGCAAAGCAGAAAGTTTTCGTGGTGTGCTGGAAGCGCCTTCGGGTGGTTGGTACAGGCTGGAATTGCGTGCCAGTGATGATGCGGGCGTGGTCGCCTCATCGGTGGTTGAACATGTGGGTGTTGGTGAAGTCTTTGTTGTGGCCGGGCAGTCCAACAGTGCCAACCATGGCGAGAAAAAACTGGAACCCAAATCCGGCATGGTGACAACCTTTGATGGAAAGGCGTGGAGGATTGCCAATGATCCCCAACCCGGCGCCAGCGGAAACGCGGGAAGTTTTGTTCCACCCTTTGGCGATGCGATTGCCCGGCGCTTCGAAGTGCCGGTTGGAATTGTGGCATGTGGTGTTGGTGCCACCAGTGTTCGTGAATGGTTGAAATCCGGAACCACTTTTCCCAACCCGCCTACCATTCTTGGCAATGTCCTTAAAAAGGAGGATGGTACCTGGGAGGCCAAAGGAAACATCTACCAGAAGTTTGTCTCGCGCATGCAGCCACTGGGCGAAAGGGGTTTTCGTGCGGTGCTTTGGCATCAAGGTGAATCCGATGCAAACCAGAAGGATGAATCCCGAACCCTGAAAGGGGAACTGTTTCAAAAATACCTCGAGATGTTGATTCGAGATAGCCGTGCTGAAATCGGCTGGGAAGCCCCGTGGTTTGTGGCACAGGCTAGTTATCACAGTCCCACAGATTCAGGTTCCGAGGATATTCGTTCCGCGCAAAGGCGTGTGGCGGAATCGGGGCTTGCCCTGATCGGCCCGGATACGGACGCCTTGGGCGGCGATAATCGGGATGGCAACGGCAAAGGTGTTCACTTCAGCGCGAAGGGCCAGGAAAACCATGCCGGGCTTTGGGTGGCGAAAGTGGCACCCTGGCTGGAGAAGCAGTTGGGGTCCGGAAAGCCTTCCACAAAAAGCATCGGGCCCGAGCGTGGAGCTTTGGTGATTGTTGGTGGCGGAATGAAAGACCGGGAGATCATGCGCAGGTTTGTAAACCTTGCAGGCGGTGCCAATGCGGTGATTGCTGTCATTCCCACTGCCAACGAGGGGGAAAACTTCGGGGATAATTCGCCCCTCTTACGAGATATGAAATCGTTCGGGGCGTCCCGGGCGTTTATCCTTCATACCCGGGATCGCAAAACGGCGGATTCAGAGGAATTTGCCTCCAAGTTGAACGAGGTCACAGGTGTGTGGTTTGGTGGTGGCCGGCAGTGGAGGCTGGTGGATTCCTACCTCGGAACCAAAACCCAAAAAGAATTGTTCGCGGTGCTGGAAAGGGGCGGGGTAATAGGGGGAAGCTCTGCGGGTGCTTCCATCCAAAGTTCTTACATGGTGCGGGGGGCTCGCGAGGGAAATACCATCATGATGGCACCGGGTTATGAACAAGGCCTTGGTTTTCTAAGGGATTGTGCCATAGATCAGCACTTGCTTGCTCGCAAAAGGGAAAATGATCTGGTGGAGGTGATTCGCAAGCACCCTCATTTGTTGGGTATTGGCATCGATGAGAATACCGCTGTGGTGGTGCAGGGAAACAATATGGAAGTCATGGGTGCCAGCAAGGTGGCGATTTACGATCCGCATCACAAACATCAACAGGGCGAGAAGCCATACTTCTTTCTCAGCGCGGGCGACCGTTTTGATTTAAAGGAACGGCGGAAACTTCCATGAGACATCTCTTTTCGCTGGTCTGCCTGCTGTGGTTGGGATTGATAGCTCAGGCGCAGGAAAAGCCAAATTTGGTGCTATTCCTTACGGATGACCTTGGGCGTGAGGATATTTCGCCGTATGGCGAACGCGAGATTCGCACTCCCAACATGCAAAAGCTGGCAGATGCCGGCCTTACCTTTGAAAACGCTTATGTGGCCTCGCCCAGTTGCGCGCCCAGCCGGGCGGCATTGCTGACAGGTTTGATGCCCGCCCGCAACGGTGCCGAGGCAAATCATAGCAAGCCGCGGGCTGAGATTAAAAAATGGCCTGCCTATCTGAAAGAGTCGGGTTACGAGGTTGTGGCCTTTGGCAAGGTTTCCCATTACAAGTACACCGCCGACTATGGGTTTGATCATTTTGAACATGACACTTTTCATGACCATGCGGCCATCGCGGCAGCGGAGAAATATTTGGAGAATCGTCCCAAGACGGGTTCCAAGCCGCTGTGTATTTGTGTGGGCAGCAACTGGCCGCATGTGCCATGGCCCGAAGAGAACCCCGGGTACGATGCAAGCAAACTTAGGTTGCCTGCGGGAAGTGTAGAAACCGCACTCACCAGGGAATGGCGCGTGAAATATGCCTCGGCAGTCAGCCGGGCAGATGACGATCTTGGCAGGGTGCTGGCGGCTGTGAATAAGCACTTGGGTAAAAATACCTGTGTGCTTTTTACCTCGGATCATGGTGCCCAGTGGCCTTTTGGCAAATGGAACTGTTATGAATCCGGAATTGCGGTGCCCATGATTGTTTCCTGGCCGGGCAGGGTGAAGCCAGCCTCGCGCACCAAGGCCTGGGTATCGTGGGTGGATATACTTCCCACCTTTGTCGAGGTTGCCTCGGGCCAGGTGCCAAAGGGGCTTGATGGCACCAGTTTCCACAAGGTGTTATTGCAGCCGGAGGCAACCCACCGTGATCGTATTTTTGCCACGCATAGCGGCGATGGGCGTTGGAATGTCTACCCGATTCGGTCGCTGAGGTCTGGTAATTGGAAATACATTCGCAACCTGCACCCGGAATACGCCTTCACCACGCATATCGACTTGGAAAGCCGTCCCGAGCAGAGGAACTTTTTCGCTTCGTGGGAACTTAAAGCCAAAAGCAATCCGCAGGCGAGGCAAATTTTAGACCGTTATCATAAAAGACCACCGGAAGAGCTTTATGATTTGTTGGCGGACCCACATGAACAAAACAATCTCGCCATGCAGCCCTCCAACAGAGAACTAATCGGGCAGATGCGTGTTGAAATGAATCGTTGGATGCAAGAGCAGGGCGACAGGCAAACTGTGTTTGCTGAGCCCAGGTTGCTAAGTGACCCGAAAAGTTATGGCCCGGGTGCACCGGGTGGGAATGTGAACAAGAAGGGTGCTGGCAAAAAATCCGCGGAGAAAAAATGACATGAATGCCCGGCGCGTTCTCATGCTTGCCCTGATGGTGCTGGTTTGGCTGGTTCCCGGCAGGTTGCAAGCCACGGAAGTGGTTCGAAGGCCTAATATCCTTTTTGCCATTGCGGATGACTGGGGTGCACATGCCAGCGCCTATGGCACCCGCTGGGTAAGAACCCCGGCGTTCGACCGGGTTGCCGGCCAGGGGTTGCTTTTCCAAAATGCATTCACGCCCAATGCCAAGTGCGCGCCGTCAAGGGCATGCATTCTCACGGGCCGAAATTCCTGGCAGTTAAAGGAAGCCGCCAATCATTTGTGTTACTTCCCGGCCGAGTTCAAGGGCTGGGGCGAGGTACTCAGGGAAAGTGGCTGGCATGTGGGCCATACCATGAAGGTTTGGGGGCCTGGAGTGGCTTTGGATGAAAAGGGAAAACCCCGCGAGATGGCGGGCAGGGCTTTCAACCAGCGCAAGCTAGATCCACCCGCCAGGGGAATATCGCCCAATGATTATGCCGCCAACTTTGTCGATTTTCTGGATACCACCTCCAAAGAGCAACCGTGGGCTTTCTGGTACGGCGCCTTGGAACCACACCGAGATTATGAATTTGGTTCCGGTGCAGCCAAGGGTGGAAAAAAACTCGCGGATGTGGATCATGTGCCCGCCTATTGGCCAGATCATGAAACGGTTCGTAACGACATATTGGACTACGCCTACGAGGTGGAACATTTTGACCGCCATCTTGGTCGGATGATTAAGGAACTGGAAAAACGCGGCTTACTGGAGAACACTCTTGTTGTTGTGACCAGCGATCATGGCATGCCTTTCCCTCGCTGCAAGGGAAGCGTCTACCCCGGATCAAACCATGTTCCGCTGGCCATCATGTGGAAAAACGGCATCAGCAACCCCGGTCGAACAATCGCCGATTTTGTAAGCTTTGTGGATTTGGCTCCTACCATGCTGGATGTTGCGAATATTCCCCACGAGAAGTCTGGCATGGCACCCATCACGGGTTCCAGCTTGCGTTACCTTTTTCAATCGGATCGAAAGGGGATGGTGGATGCCAGCAGGGATCATGTGCTGGTGGGTATGGAAAGGCACGACATCGGCAGGCCGGGTGATGCGGGGTACCCGGTGCGCGGCATCGTCCGGAAGGATTTCATCTACCTGAATAATTTTGAACCCACTCGTTGGCCTGCCTGCAACCCTGAAACCGGTTACCTGAATGTGGATGCCAGCCCCACCAAGTCGTTCATACTGGATGCCCACCGTGCCGATTCTGGAAACAGGCATTGGGCTTATTGCTTTGGCAGAAGACCTGCCGAGGAACTTTACGATTTGGCCAGCGATCCCGATTGCCTGGAAAACCTTGCTGGTATGCTTCCGGAAAAGCGCGATTCCATGAGGCAGGATTTGTTTCGCAGGCTTCGCGCCCAGCAGGACCCTCGCATGGAAGGCAGGGGAGAATTGTTTGACAAGTATCTTCATTCCAATGTGCAGCATAGGAATTTTTATGATCGCTACATGAAGGGCGAAAAGCTGAAGGCGGGCTGGGTTCGGGATACCGATTTTGAAAAGAAACCCATCGACTGATGGTAATGGAGGCATGCCATGCAAAGGCGGCAATGGTTGAAGCAGTCAGGTGCGGGGGTGTTGGCAACCGCGGCAGGATTTCATTCGAACGCCTCGCAGGCTGGAAAACCCATCCGCGTGGGGCAGATAGGTGTCAGCCATGCCCATGCCAGCAAACTGTCGGTCTATCGCGCCTCGAAGGATTACGAGGTGGTGGGTGTGGTGGAACCCGATGATAATCTTTGGAACGCATCGCAAAAACAGGATGCCTTTCGTGGCTTAAAGCGTCTTACCAGGGACGAATTACTCAACACTGTTGGCCTGCAGACAGTGCTGGTGGAAACCCATGTGAAAGACCTGCTGGATAACGCCGAGGCTTGTGTTCAGGCAGGTAAGCATGTGCATATCGACAAGCCGGCAGGGGAATCGCTGCCACAACTTCAACGCATTCTCGATTTGGCCAAAAAGCAAAAGCTGATGGTGCAGATGGGGTATATGTACCGCTACAACCCCGGAGTGGTATTGCTGCGGGAATTTCTGAAGAAGGGCTGGCTGGGCGAAGTGTTCGAGGTGCACACCGTGATGAGCAAAGTGGTGCCTGCCTCGGAAAGGGCGCGACTGGCTTTCTCCAGGGGCGGTATGATGTTCGAGCTTGGCTGTCACATTACCGATTTGGTCGTTGGAATCCTTGGCAGGCCGGCCAGCGTGCAGGGCTTTGCCCAGCATGCATCTGCCATCAAAGATAATCTAATGGACAACATGCTGGCGGTGCTTACATACCCCAAGGCCATCGTCAGCATCAAATCTTCCGCCATGGAGGTGGACGGTGGCTCGCGAAGGCATTTGCTGGTATGCGGTACCGAGGGAACATTTCAGATAGAGCCTCTGGATAATCCTGCGGTAAAGCTGACCCTTTCACAACCGCGCGGCCAATACAAGCGTGGCGCACAGGAAATCAAGCTGCCCAAATACACCCGCTATGTGGATGATGCGCGCGACATGGCAAGTGTGATTCGTGGTGAAAAAGAATTCGAGTTTACCTACGAACATGACCTTGCGGTGCAGGAAACTTTGCTTAGGGCCTGCAACCTTGCCTGAAAGGAACCAAAAGAATGTTTCGCCGATGCCTGATGATAATGACGGCAATGGTTTTTTTGATGACCGGATTTGCCCGGGCGGCTGAAAGCACCTGGCTTGCCGGCGTTTCCCGTGAGATTATCACCCCGCAAACTTCCGTCTGGCTGGCTGGCTATGGATCCAAAAGGGCTCCCGATGGCAAATTGCATGATCTTTGGATGAAGGCCCTGGCCCTGCAGGCACCTGATGGCACCAAGGCAATCCTGATCACCAGTGATTTTCAAGGCGTTCCAAAGGTGATGAGCGACAGGGTGTTTGCCACGGTGAACGATAAGTTTAAATTGAAGCGCGCACAGATCATGGTCACCTTCTCGCATAATCATTGTGGACCCAGATTGGGGGATGACCTAATCGATTACTACCCTGTGGATGCGGAGCAGGTTCGGTTGGTGGAGCAGTACACTGACTTGATGGTGGAAAAGATGGTGGACTTGATGGGCAGGGCCCTCGCCGACCTGAAGCCAGCCCGGTTGGAACAGGGAGAAGGTAGAGCGACTTTTGCGGTGAACCGCCGCAATAACAAGGAGGCCGAGGTTCCGGAGATTCTTGAGCGTGGCGGCGAACTAAAAGGCCCAGTGGATCATTCCGTACCCGTCATGAAGGTTACCCGGCCGGATGGTTCCATCGCAGCTATC
>Ga0129333_10003708_pt1 | contig 14320 bp, 28 predicted proteins | sample CPB6_08_DNA_FD_94474 | JGI IMG/M metagenome (GOLD analysis project Ga0129333, IMG submission 94474) | Freshwater to marine salinity gradient microbial communities from Chesapeake Bay, USA - CPBay_Sum_0.6_0.8_DNA | ecosystem: Environmental > Aquatic > Marine > Coastal | place: USA: Chesapeake... | reverse complement strand
TTGCTCTTACAAGAGAAAATCTGAACTCAATCATAAAATTACTGAAAGAAGCTGATAATTACTTTGATTCACAAGCAATCAATAAAGATTAAATAAATTTGGGGGATATAAATATTCCCCATTTTTTTTTGTTGTTATTTCAAATTTAATTTTTACATTTGCATATCGTTTCACATTAAACAAAAGATTATGTTCAAAGTAACAAACGCAGAAGTTGATAGCACAACAATTTTCGTTGCTCTCGACATTACCATCCAACACGATGGAAAAGATTATGATTTGGAATTGGCAGTCAAATATGATGATATGCCCAATTTCGGAACAACCGAAATTAGTTGGGAAATAGCAGGTGGTGATGATTCAATCTTGGAAGAAGATGATATACAAGACCAACTTGATGACTTTGTTCAGGAATACATTTACAATAACATTGGAAAGTTATGAGAATTGTAAATATATTGCAGATTAAGAATGGGATTCCTCAAAGCATTGATAGTTTCCCTATCCTTGAAGAACAACTATCGGAAGATGTTGTAAATGAAGTAGAAGAACTATTCATTGAAAAGGTTGAGAAATTTGTTCCTAATTTATCTGATGAAGATAGGGATGCTTATTTGGAAGATGGATTCTTTTCAGATGAAATAGGAAATGAAATTTATATTATTTGGTCTGATTCAGTAAACGAATAAAGTTATGGCAAACCTCAAATTTAATTTTAATATCGAAATCCTAATTGATATGGATAAATTAAAACAAAATTATCCAAACTATCAATTTAACTATTCTAATCCATATCAGTTCATTGAAACTTTAATCAATGACATTCAGCAAGACTATATGGAAGAATATGGATATAGTATAAAAATGGTTGATGAAGATGAATAAGTGGATAATAGAAGATGAATTTGGGAATCATTGTTTTTCCAATAATGAATTTGATTCATATGAAGATGGTTGGGAATTTATTTATTTAAAATTTCCTGTCATACACAATGAAGATGGAACACAAGATGATAGAGAAGATGAATTAGGTTCATACTATGTTGTACTAAAAAATTAAATAAAAAAGTATTAGTGTTTAATTTGTTTTTTTCATACTGCTTTGGTTTGAAAACCCTACTAAAATTTGGTAGGGTTTTTTGTTGTGAATTCAAATTTCTTTTTTACATTTGCATATCGTTTCACTAAAACAAAAAGACAATGCCAAATTGGATAACAAACATTCTTACCATCAATGCTGATGAAAAGATGGTAGAGAAGATTCTTTCAGAGGTCAAGTCAAAAGAATCTGAATTTGATTTTAATTTAATTGTTCCACAACCTGCTGAATTAGAAGGAACAAAAGCACCGACAAGGATTATTTCAGATGAAGAATATGCAGAAGATTCTTCAAAGGGAATTACCAAAACAATGTCAGATGAATTAAAACAAAAGTTTGGCTTTGATAATTGGTATGATTGGAGATATGAGAATTGGGGAACTAAATGGAATGCAGATGAAGTTTACATTGGTGATAATGAAATAACTTTCAATACTGCTTGGTGTAACCCATTGCCACTATTGGTTGCTTTGTCAAGAAAGTACCCGGACATTCAATTTGATATAAAATTTGCTGATGAAGATTTCGGACACAACACAGGTACATATATTCTCAAAGATGGTGAGGAAATAGATTGTTACTTTCCCGAAGGTGGAACAGAGGAAGCCTATGAACTTGCTTTGGAAATTCAAGGTGGTAATGATTTTTATACTTGGGATATTTTGTTTGAGGCAAATGAAGATAAGGAGTTAGATACCTTTTTCAAGACAATGGTAAAGATTGCCTATAAGAATGATAGGGTAATTGACAATGATATGCCATTGCCAATCTTAAATGAATTCCTTTCACTTGCTTTGGCAGATGAAGAATATAAGTTTGCTGATGAGATAAAGAAAGCAATTCAATTAAAAGAAAGTATTGAGAGTTAGAATAGTGTTTCAACATTGGAAATTCCCTTTGATATTCAGAGGGATTTTTTTTTATCTTTTTTGTTGTCATTTCAATTTATCTTTTTACATTTGCATATCGTTAAACATTAAACAAAAAGTTATGAGTAATCCGTTTCCAAGAGCCGCTTCAGGCAGTTACAAAAATGTCCTCGTTGAAGGTCTAACCAAGATTGGCGAAGATAAAGTAGCCGTTCAATTCGCAAAAGGCAATATGAAACTTGCCATCGCATCTTCCATCTATGGCAATGTAAAACTCTTTCCCGAATTAAAAGAGCTTTGCCTAAAAGCATTGGATTCACTTGAACCGAATGATGTGGTTAATTACTATCGTTATGGTATTGAGCATAGGGATTTCCTTATTGCCTCAAGTGATGTGTCCTTTGTGTATGACCCGACTGATGCAAAGGCAGTTGCACACGATAAGGCAATGAGAGAGAAAGATGGTGCAGAGGTTCTTCATCCGTACTTTAACTAAATAAATTTGGGAGTAGAAATACTCCCATTTTTTTGTTGTCATTTCATTTTTGTTTTTTACATTTGCATATCGTTAAACATTAATCAAATTCAAAATGAGAGTTACAAACTATTATGGTAATGTTGTTCAATGTTGTGTCTGCAAGTCAGAAGACATTGAGAAATACTTTGTCTATACTCCTGCTTTTGCCAATGCTATTAATTCAGTTTTCATTGGTGGTTGTAAAGACCATATCGAAGAAGCAAGAAAGAAAAGAGATAATGCGGATTCAAATAGAATCAATTCAGCTTTAATGAGTAGTGGGTCTTAAAACAAATTAAATAAAATGAGATTACAAGATTTATTAACATTCATCAGAGCAAAGAAAGAACAATATCCTTCTTTGGCAGACAAGATTACCGATATGTATCATCTTTGCCTTGCTGAAATAGCCGAAGGTGGGTCAGTACAAAATGAGATTGACCATTGCATATTTGATATTGAAGAAATCATTGAAGAGTTTGAAGAATCAAAATAAAATAAAATGATTTACAATTTGAATAATCAAGAAGAAAGAAATCTTTATGCTATGAGCAAAGAAGAAAAAGAAAATCGTTTTAAATTCAATGCGGATGCTGAAAAGCAAATGATTCAAGACTTGTATGACAATGTTATGCAAGAGATTGAAAGGAATCTAAAGAATGGTATTAGAAAAACCTACATTAGAGTTCCTGTTCAATATGCCTCTGATGTTAAAGAAATGGTTGAGAAGACATTGTTTGTTGGCAATCATTCTTTTGATTGGGTATCTTATGGTTCGGGTAATATGTGTACATATATCTCAGAAACTTGGAATGGAATTCGGGAATATACATTAAAATATTATGGAAACTAAAAATAAATCTATTAGTGTTGTTGGGTTTTATTCCCATGATGGAAGCAAACTATTCATCTATAATTCTTATGATGACCGATTTGATGATTGGAGCAAATTAGATTTATCTGATGTTAGTTTTAAGTATGATAAAGCAACCATAAAACAAGCTACAATTTGTATGCAAATGGAAGGTTGTGTTGGAAAGTTAGAAATTATTAATCTTGAATATTAAATAAAATGAAAAGAGTTTTTGATTTACTTGCCGTACTAAAGATGTCCTGCAATGAAGGATTAAATGGTACTTGGGATTGTTCAACGGAAGAAGGTAGAGAATCTTTCGATGACATGATAACAATCATTGAATGGATTGAAAAAGAATTAAAACAAAAAGAAGATGGAGAAATGTTTCTTAATAAAGGATAGGTCAGGAAGGGCTGAACCTTTTACAACAACTGAATCACATATCAGAAAGTATTGGAATTTGGAAGAAACTGATGATGATGAGATTGTTTTAGGTGAGTTTCTATCAGAAGCTAAATGCGGAGACAAATGGAAAACAAATTCAGAAGAAATAATTTATCTTGACTTTGTTATTATTTGAAAAGAGTTTTGTATATTTGTTCATCGTTTCATTAAAACAAAAATTTTATGGGTACTCGTTCTTTAACAAGGTTTATTGAAGTGGTTGATGGAGTTGAAAAACCAATCACTTGCATCTATCGTCAGTATGATGGTTATCCATCAGGACACGGAAAAGAGTTGGCAGATTTCCTAATTTCGGGAACAATGGTCAATGGATATGGTGGAACTGATGAAAGACAATTTAATGGTATTGGTTGTCTTGCTGCTCAATTCATTTCGGATTTCAAAAATGGTGTAGGTAATATTTATGTTTATGAACCTAATGCCATTGATTGTGGGGAAGAATATATCTATGAAGTAAGATATAATTATCCCGAAAGTCTATTTGGAAAAGCCGATGATGATTGTTTAACATTGACTTGCATTGATGTTTGGGGTAAGAAAACAATCTTTGAAGGTCAGGCAAGAGATTTTTATACAATCTTAGAAACCGCATAATTAAAGTCCTCCCAAAATTGGGGGGATTTTTTTTTTGTCATTCCCGACAACTTTTAAGATTCCCGACATTTTTTTGTCGGGAATAATGTTATTATTTAATTTTTAGTTTGTATATTTGTTTATTGTTTCACAAAAAAATAAAAATAGTTATGGTTATTGTTAATGCTCATGCTTTTGACAAAAATTCCCCTGCCTTTTATGGAGAACAGATTAGGGCAGAAAGTAAGGAAGAGTTTAATGCAAAGATGAAGGAGTTTGAAGATTCAATCCCTTTCTCAAAGTATTATACTGAATTGGCTGCTCAATCTCCCCTTTTGGATGAAGTGGATTTGGAAATTGTTTCAGATTATGATGTAGAACTTTTTAATTAAAAAGAGTTATGGAGAAATATTGGAATGACCTTGCTAAAAGAAATCTTCTTGGCAAGACAATTAAATCTGTTCGGTATATGACAAAATCCGAAGCAGAAAATATGGGTTGGGAATCAAGAGCGTTAGCTATATTCTTTACTGATGGTTCATTTATCTTTCCCTCAATGGATGATGAAGGGAATGATGGTGGTGCTTTATTTGGAAGAACAAAAGATGGTGAAGATTTAACTTTTCCTGTTCTGTAAAAAAAATAAAAAAATTTGTTAGCATTTAGTTTTTAGTTTGTATATTTGCATATCGTTTAAGTAATCACTAACGAAAATGAGTTCTAAAACAGACAAGGTTCAGAACATCGGGGATGTTGCTCAACCACAAGTTTCAAATTATGCCATCGAATCATTTGATGATGGTATTCGTTCAGCAAGGGCAGGTAAAAGCCTTTCGCCAAATGTTCAAGCCGTATTCGATAAGATGAAGGCTGCGATTGATTACGCACAAGCCAATGGTGGTAAAGCGCAAATCAGTTTCCCTCATACCGATTATCCTTTGAAGAAGGACAAGTTGGTAAATGCCGATATTGCCAATGCCATTACAAGTGGCAAAAAGAAGTTCTCCAACATTGCGTTCAGCGTTGTGATTGATGCCGTGAATCGTGAAGGTGTTCGCCTCAATGCTTCCGTTCTTCGTGTTAGTGTTAAACCTCAAACCGAAGAAACCAATAATTAAGTTTAACCATTAAATTAAACGGAGACTTTTGATAAGAAGGGGGATTGTGGAATCCCCTTTTTTATTTTATTTTTGTTAGTAATTAAAATTCGTTTTGTATATTTGTATATGTTTTACTTAAATAAAAAATAAGATGCACAATCTACATTTGGCAAGAGTTAAGGCTTCTTCTGCAAAAGAGGCTTGTAATGCAGTTGAAACCGCAATAATGGACTTCGGTAATGAAAATAATTGGAGGTCTATTTGTGGTGCAGTTTCAGAACACAATGAAGTGTATAATTCGGGAGATGGTAGGTATTCACCTGAATCAACTGATTACACAACCATTGAAAAAATAAATGAAGGGGTGAATGGTTGGATGAATGAATGTTTCTATGGTGCAGTAGCAAAGGAGAAATTTGAAAAGGGAGAAATAGATTTATCTCAATGGAATAGCCATGAACTTTGGTCTTTATCAAAATGGGCAAAACACTTATCAGAAGTTGCAGACCATAAGGATAAACCCTTCAATGTTTTGACTGATACATTCTATGATTATCAATATGATGAATGTGGTGTAACTGATTTAGAATGGTCAGTAAATGATGGAGATACTATTTGGATTGTTTTTATTGATATGCACTCCTGATTTCATATAACATTCTTTAAGGTGGACATTGTTCCACCTTTTTTTATTTTGTTATTGTTTAGTTTTAAGATTGTATATTTGCGTATGTTTCACTAAAAAAATAAAATAAAATGAATTACCAAGAATTAAAAGAACTACAAAAAAGAAGGCTTGATAAACTTTCTGATATTCTTTATTATGGTGTGATAATCTTTGGGTTTGCACTAATTTCAATTTATATTGGTATCGGAATAATCTATTGCTTTTCATCATTTATTAGCAGTATCTACTAAATAAAATAAAATGAAAACATTGAACCTCGGATTGATTCTTAGTGGATTTTGTTGCATTGCAACATTGTTATACACATTATTGTTCAAAGACATTGGTAACATCATTGTTATGCTTGTCCTACATTGTTTATCATTGACATTGTTCACCATATTGTTTAGAGAAGAAATTAAATCAAAACAAATTAAATAAAATGACCTCCCAAACCATTAACTACGGAAAAATCAAAAGGCAGATTCTAAAAAGAGATACTGGCCTGGATGCTCGTTTTACTACCAAAATTGGTAAGGACAAAAAGAAGTATGACCGAAATCAAGAGAAAAGAAAAAATCTTGATTAGTTATTATTTGATTTTTGTTCTGTATATTTGTTTATGTTTTACTTAAATTATTATTGCAATGACATTCAAAGAATTAAAATTTCAACAACATCCTAATAGGATTCAAGGTGCTGTTCAAGCAAAACATACCTTTGATAATGGTGTTACTATCTCCGTTGTTGGTGGAGGGCAAGGTTTGTATGGTGATGGTGAACAATCATTTGAAGTTGGTGCTTGGGATAAAAACCATGATTGGATTCGTCTATCTGAACACGATGATGTTATCGGTTGGCAATCAGAAGAAGATGTTAATCTAATTATTGAGAAATTGGAAAAATTGTAAGTGTTCGCATTTGGGTTTTTTTTAGTCTGAAACCTTATCGGCTATGCTGGTAAGGTTTTTTTATTTTCAATTTATTTTTATTTAATTCGTTATTATTTGAAATCCATTTTGTATATTTGATTATGTTTCACTTACAAAAAAAACTATTAAAATGAAGTATTCTTCAAACCTATCATCCATAATGGATTGGAATGATTCATCTGAAAAAACTGCCAATAACAAAATGAAAATCAAGGCAGACAAAATTACCTTCCGTAATACTTTCAGAATCGAAACAAAAGAAGTTTTCGATAAACTAATAAGTATGAAAAGGAAATCAATTAAAGCCTTAAAGGTAGAGCAAAGAGTTATCAATAATGCGTTGCTGAAAATCCAAAGGGAGCAATGCTATGGTAAACTAACTGAATACCAATTCGCTACCTATAAAGAGGAAGGCAAGAAAAAGATATTCGTTGTAAGAATTTAATAGTTGGACATACAGATAATTAAACCCTATCGGTTCTATCGGTAGGGTTTTTTTTTTATCTTTTTTTATTTATTTTGTTACTATTTGAAATCCGTTCTGTATATTTGTATATGTTTTACTTAAACCTATAAAAAATGAACTACGATAAGTTCTTTGATTCAAAAGGTCAATTTATTTCGGTTACCTTCAAATCCGAAAAAAACCCTGCTGCTGCCCACAAGGGTACTAAACTTGAAAAAAGGGTTAGTGGAGTTTTCCGTGCAGGTATCAATTTTGAAAACCTTTCCTCTGTAAAGGAAGGTATCGAAAGTGGTCAGCGTGGACAAGTAGGCTCACTTCCTTTTGGAGAGTGGGAGAAATTTCCCTACCTTGTTAAACACACCGATAAGGATGGCAATTTCAATCGGTATCTAAGACTTTACCCTACACCGAATTGCAAGTTGTCTGTTCAATACCTTGTAAATGGGGTAGAATCAACGAGGGAGAAGTTTATGTCTTTCCTCACACCTTCCGAAAAGGCTAAAATGGAAGATAGTCAGATGCCGGAATGTATTGCGGTCAAGGAAAGTAATATAATTTCAATCGGGTAAAATTAAGGGAAGAGAAATCTTCCCTTTTTTTATTTATTTTGTTATTATTTGAAATCCATTTTGTATATTTGTATATCATTGAAACACTATGGTAGAAGCCCGATTCAAGGGAAGGTTAATCGGGGGTAGCTTGCCTTAAAAAAAAAAATAAGGCTGAAAAAATTATTTAATCTTTTTTTATTTAATTTGTTATTATTTGAAATCCGTTCTGTATATTTGTGTATGAACACATTAAAAAACTTGGCTGAGGGTTTGACTTGGGAAGTCAATCGCAGCACTCCGTACACAAGGTCTGAAAGTGGCATTTATGTTGCTGAAAATGATTATACTGCTTTGAAGCGGTCTGACAATGGAGAAACACTTTTCCTCACTAACAAGACCTACACACACACAAGCAATGAGATTTTTCGGGAATATACTGAAAAACTTTCAGAAGCAAGTGGGTACAAAATTGCAGGGTTTGCGGAATTTGATGGTGGCAGAAAAGTCCTATCTTATTTGGAAGCAACCGATGATTTAGTCCATAAGTATTTGGGTCTGAAATCCGAAAATTATTTGGTATTTGGGAACTCACACGATGGTACTACTCCACTTTTTGTCGGGTCTGTAAACTTTCTTCTTCGCTGTTCTAACCAATACGGAAGAATAATGAGGGGTTTGAAAGTCCGACACACAAAGAACCACGATTTCAAGGTTAAGCAATTCATTGACCTTGTTGAAGGATTCCGTTTTGAAAAAGAGGAAGAAGCAAGAATGTTTCAGAAAATGTCAGAGATAAAGATTGATGAAAAACTCCTTGATTCTTTGGCAAACAGACTTTTGAACATTGATGACAGAGCCTTAAAAGAAGGAGAGATTCTTCACCCTGTTACAGGTCGCAATAAAGCCAATTTGATGGATTCATTGTTCAAAGAAACTTCCGATGTTGGTATGAATCTTTGGGGTGCGTTTAATGGTATAACACATTATACAACCCACATTAAGAAATCTACCGATGCCTATGGAAACATTCTTGGTGGCAATATGAAATTCAATGAGTTAGGTCTGAAAACATTGTCAGAATTTGCATTGGAAGAAGGAATATTGATTTAGGATTTAGGTTGATACAAAAAAGGGAAGGCAGATTGTCTTCCTTTTTTTTTGCCCTACAATGTCCATAACATTGCTCACAATGTCTTCAAATTAAAAAACAATGTCTGACTATCAAAACAATGTCGGAAGCAAATAACACAATATACAGAAAGCCAAAAACAATGTTATTATTTGATATTGGTTTTGTATATTTGTTTATGAAGAATGAAGAAGAAGATTCAGAAATAATATGGTTGAGATTTTTAGGTAAATTTGTGGTTTATTCCGTATTGCTTTGGATTTCAATTAAGATTTGGTTTGTGTTTAAGTGAAGCAAGGGAAGTAAGGAGAGATTGAAATTTCAGTCTTTCCCCTTTCCTTTTTTTTATTTAATCTGTTATTATTTGAAATCGGATTTGTATATTTGTGTATGGAAGATTTAATTAAGATTTCGGTTGAAGAATTAGAATCAAAACTCCTGATTGAAGAATTGGCAAGAAACCTACTTCGGGAAGTAATGGAGCAACAAGAAAAGGAAGAAAATCCTTTGACAATTAACATTAGACTTCATTGCCACAATTCACTTTTAGGAAAAGACTAATTAACAAGGTAGGCTAATAACCTACCTTTTTTTTATTTATTTTGTTATTATTTGAAATCTAATTTGTATATTTATATGTCGTTGAAACACTATGGCAGAAGCCCGAAACAAGGGAAGGTTAATCGGGGGTAGCTTGTCCTTAAAAAAAAAAAGACCTTTTCTAATGCCCATAACATTGCTCACAATCAACGCAAATTAAAAATGATGTCTGACTATCAAAAAATAATTTGAGTGGTTTATATCTTGTGTTACGGATGAAATAGGGCATAAAAAAAGGGGGTATTTAACCCCCTTGTTTGACTTGCTTTTTGTTAGGCTGCAAATTTCAATTCTGAAAGCCTACTATCATTCAGTAAGCGACTTTTGAACATTTGGAAAGTTCCTAATGAATCAAAAATACCTGCATAGCAATCAATAATATCTTTGATAGTTATTGACTCAATTTTTGAACCATAATTGCGCTTTCTCAATATGGAGCAGATATGTAAGTAAGCAAAAACACGCTTAAAGAATAGTTTGTCTTTTTCATTGTTGCTATTCTCAATCTTTGCAAGCAATACCTTCCTTACGGATTGGATTTTAGGATTTTTTGTATTATCCGCATCCATTTCAAGCAATCTACCCTCAATAACATTGCTCACAATCTCCTTTCCATCCATATCGGTAACAATATTAGATACTGAAACCTTTACCTTGCTATCTTTTTTACCCTTGTAAGCGGAAGCATTATCATTCAACAATACTTGCTTGCAAGCAAACAACCATAATCTCTGAAACTCATTGATTGTCAGGCTGTTATCTTTGTAGGTGAATGTTTCAAAATCAAAGTTTTGGAGTAATTTCTCAAAACCCTCTGAAACATAATCACTTACATCTTTACCTGATACCCTATTACCATTAGCAAGGTATGGGTACTTTCTTAACATAAAGGCTTTCAATCTGTTTTGCATACTTGCAAAATTAGACTTAAATAATTCGGGAGTAATTACCCTACTTTCTAACTTGTTTTTAATCATGTTTTGTTATTATTAAGTGAAACATTAAGACAAAGGTAAAAATGAATTTCAAATAATAACTTCAATATATTCAACTTTCTTACATCAAACTTACATTTGTACTTTTCCAGTACAATGTTGGACTTTACAATGTTAGCTACAATGTATAGCATAGAACTAAACAATGTAAGGTACATTGTTAAGCAAGGTACATTGTTAAGCAAGGTACATTGTTTAGCACATTGTATTTTTCCAACAATGTTTAGGAACATTGTCAGAATCAATTTTAAGGCTCATAACATTGCTCACAATCAACGCAATCCTTTCCTGACACAAGTACACGCAAAAAAATAGTTATTGCAATACAAAAGAAGTAACTGATAATCAATAAGTTATGATTACTTTAAGTAAAAGGATATAAATTACTCATTTTCAGTAAGTTAGACCTGTAATGTAAGATTTATGTAAGAAAATCTGCAAAAACAATTTTTTTATTTTAGAATGTAAGATTTGTGTAAGAAAATAAATAAAATTTCATTTTTTTAATTAAAAATAAAATTGTAATTTTGCACCCATTTTTATGGTTATGTTATGTTATAACACTCAAAATGGTTGTCTATTGTTATAACATTGCAAATGGGTATGTATTGTTATAACACAAGATACATAAGTTTGGGCGAGTTACCTGCGATTCATCTTGGGTTTGTTCCCCAGGCGCACCATCATCTGTAATGCGTAGCAAAGGTAGGTATAAAAATTGATACTGCAAACAGATTAGAAAAAATTAATTTATTTTTAGACCAGATCATCAATACTGCCAAAATTAGATTTTCCTAATAAAAACAAATTTTGTTTGAATTTCTTTTTTTAGTATTATTGCAACTTGTTTCAATTTAACATTTAATACCATGTACAAACCAAGTTCTTATCAATCCGCTGTATTTCAGTTCATTACAGAAGGAAGCGGAAATGCAGTTGTTCAGGCAGTTGCAGGAAGTGGCAAAACAACCACTATTATTAACGCTTTGAAGCTAATTCCGGCCTCAAAAGATGTTTTATTTGTTGCTTTTAGTAACGAAATAGTAAAGGAATTAAAACATAGGTTGTCAGATTCTGCACCTAATGTAGATGTTAGCACTATTCATAGTTACGGAAATAGAATAGTGTTTCAAAACCTTAAAGCAAGGATGAACGAATTTAAGGTTAGAGACTATATTAAATCCAATATGGATAGTTGGAATATTCCACAAAATGTTTTAGATAGTGGGTATGCCGATAGGGTGAAAAAACTAATAGATTTATCTAAGTTATCGTTAGTTAATACTGAAGATGAGTTAGAAGTTTTAGCCTATAAGCATCAAATTGACTTGTATGCAGATGAGGTTTCCCGTGCTTTATCAGTTAGAACTGCAACAAACAAGCTAAATAAGCAGTACGATTATACTGATATGCTTTATTTTCCTATCAATTTCAATCTTATTGGTAAACAATATGACTTTGTTTTCATAGATGAGTGCCAAGATTTATCTGTTTGTCAGCAAGAATTGGTAAAAAAAGCAATCAAACCGAGTGGTAGATTTGTTGCAGTAGGTGACCCAGCGCAATGTATCTTTGGATTTGCAGGTTCTGATACCGAATCCTTCAATAAGTTAGTGAAAATTCCTAATACAATTACACTACCTTTATCAATTTCTTATCGTTGTGCTAAGAATATTATAAAGTTAGCGCAACAATATGTACCTCATTTAGAAGCAAATGATACTGCGGAAGATGGAGTTGTAAACTTTGATGGTAAACTTGCTGATATTGGTAATGAAGACATGGTTCTTTGTCGTACCAATAAGCCTTTAGTTGCTTTATGTATGCGATTCTTAAAGGAAAATAAGAAAGCCTATGTAAAAGGCAAGGATATTGGTAGAAACCTTATCAATATGCTGAAAGGAACTAAGAAGACCGATATATTTGAGGCACTACAAGTAATATGGGAGCAGCGTGAAAAAATGATTCAGAAGTTTGTTCGCAAGAATATTGCATATCAGGAAGCTGAATCCTATCCTTCAATAATCAATTTTACCGATAAATATGAGGTATTAGATATTTTAGCGGAGGGTATGAATAGTGTTTCTGAAGTTATTGATAGAATTGAGGGTATTTTTTCCAATGATTCAGCCGGAATTTGCCTTTCTACTATCCATAAGAGCAAAGGTTTAGAGGCTAACAGAATTTTTATTGTTGAACCACAAATAATTCCTGCACCTTGGGCTAAAAAAGAGTGGGAAATTGAGCAGGAAAATAATTTAGCCTATGTAGCATACACAAGAGCAAAGAAAGTTCTAACATTTATACCACGAAAGGAGTTCACTACTTACGATAGGTAATAAGATTTAGCCAAAAACTTTCAAAGGCAATCAGAAATGGTTGCCTTTTTTTATGCTACATTGTTATTTACATTGTTTTATATTACTTATCGTAACATTCATACACGATATAGTAATTTTTCAAAACATTGTTTTACTGCCAAAAATATAGGGGTTCTGAATAGTGCTGAAAATACCTTTATTTCGTTCTGTAAGGTGTGTTATTTTCACTCAAATTATTTTTTGGAGTCAATATACATTTCAATTCATTTGAGGCTTTTAGAACGCTTTTAAGATAGGTTTACCAATATTGGTTTTTCAGATATTGCCTTACAATATCAATAAAGGCAATAAATCAAAAATAACCTATCTACAATTCGCTACAATCAATTGAAATAAAATTTTAATATCAGAACTCCAAAAAGTGTTTGCGTTCATTGTGTGCAATGTTACAAGCCTTAAATTGCATTCCGGTAATAGTCCAGATCCGACTTAAAATAGTTATATCAGAATAGTACAATATTATATTGGTTAATTACTAATGTAAGAAAATATGTAAAAATGATTTGGAAATGTCAATAATACCCCCCAGGCCCCCCCTCCCTCGTATCCCCCTATAACACAGCATACCCAACCCCCCCTATACCTGTGGGGCCTACGTCTATGTAATTTTTATAAAAAAAAATTTAGAAATCCAAAATAAAATTGTACTTTTCTAAGATTTTATTGTACACTTTTCAAATAACATTCCCAATGAATTTATTTATTTGTAAAGTAAAACATTTACAAAGTGTAAAATAGAAAAAAAACCTGTGGGGTTTTTTATTTAAAAAAAGTAGGGGGGTATAGAAAAATTTCTATAAATTTTTTTGTTTTAGGAATGAGATTAAGTTTATTATTTTTTTTTCTATTTATATAAAAAAGATATGAATACAAATATAAAGGAGCATTTAAAATTCAGGAAATTAGTTGGTTTATTAAATGAGAGTCAGTATAAGAGATTAATTAAGGAGGATGAAACCACATATAACATTATCAATAAAAAGGTAGGGGAAGTATTTTATGATATAGATGGTATTGATGTTATAGGGGATAGGGTAATAACATATTCAAAGTTTTTTGAGAGGGGAGAAGATTTTGATGCTTTTACAAATGCTAAGAATTATTTAAAGAGTGAGGGATA
>Ga0129333_10003706_pt1 | contig 14322 bp, 13 predicted proteins | sample CPB6_08_DNA_FD_94474 | JGI IMG/M metagenome (GOLD analysis project Ga0129333, IMG submission 94474) | Freshwater to marine salinity gradient microbial communities from Chesapeake Bay, USA - CPBay_Sum_0.6_0.8_DNA | ecosystem: Environmental > Aquatic > Marine > Coastal | place: USA: Chesapeake... | reverse complement strand
TAAGTAGCGCACAGTGCCATTTCAGAGGGAACCGTAGACCCTTCACCAAGTTGGCCTGAGCCAAGCTGGGAAAGAATGTCTTCAACGATTTGATCGCTGAGTTTTCTGACTGACACCGTGCGCTGCTGTCTTTAGCTACCGATTAGAAGTTGAACTTATCGATATTCTGTGCATTAAATTCTTGCGGTGGTCCCGCAATAATTACTGCATCTTTACCTAAAGTCCACTTTCCTGGGCCAACACCCTTGTAGGTAAGCTTTGTGCCCTGCTTAGGCTTTAGTTTTTTAGCCTTGATGTCAACAATTAGATTTGCAGCAATTTGACCCTGTAGTCCTGGATCCCAGAGTGAAAATGACTTAACTGTTCCATCTTTAATGTATTGGCGCATTTGGTTTGGAGTTCCAAGACCAGTTACTTGAACTTTGCCCTTTAGAGGTGAAGTTGAAAGTACTTGAGCGGCCGCAGCGATACCAACAGTTGTTGGTGCATTGATTGCCTTTAGATTTGGATACTTAGCAAGAAGTGCTTGTGCTTCAGTAGCACTCTTCTCTGGAGCGTCATCTCCGTAAACGGTATCAACTAGCTTTAAGCCAGGTTGTCCGCCACCATCGATGTATACCTTAGCTCCTGCTAGCCAAGCATTCTGATCTGGAGCAGTTGATGTTGCTGATAGGAACGCCCAGTCACCCTTGCCGCCAATAACGCTAGCGGTTTGGTCAACTAGATACTTTCCTAGGACGCTGAAATCAACTGGGGTGATTGATGCTTGACGACATGAAGGTGCTGTATCACCGTTAACGGTAAGAACAACAATTCCAGCCCTCATCGCACGCTTTAGAGTTGGACATAGAGCGTTGGCATCGTTTGGAGAAATTGCAATTGCATCAACTTTTTGTTGGATTGCAGCTTCGATAAATGGGATTTGATCAGTAGCGCCAGCTTGAGCAGGTGCAACAACCTTTACAGTCATTCCCAAGCCTTTGCCGGCCTTCTTAAAGCCGCCAACAATTGCGTCAAAGTATGGGTTACCCAAGTTCTTTGGAATATAGGTGACTTTGTACTTTGGAGCTGCTGTTGCGGATGTTGCCATGATTGAAGCGCTTACTCCAGTCAGGATGAGTGACATACCCAAGACTGGAACTAGCGCTTTATGCTTTTTATTCATTCCTATAGCCTCATTCCGTATTCCAATAGCAATGTACTTCATTGCTATTGATTAATGATTCACAGCGCAAGAACTGTTAGGTTCTTGCTTGCGCCTCATTAAATCTCTTCTTTCGGTTTCTCTTTTCAACATAATATGATCGAAGTTGCGGCACTAAAACGGTAAGAATTAGTAATAATCCAATTGCGGCATCTTGAACTTGACCATTTATGTCTTGAATAACCAGGGCCTCACGAACTGCCATGATTGCGAAAAGAGCAACCACAGTGCCGGAAATAGTACCACGGCCACCAAAAATATCTGTTCCACCTAGTACAACTGCAGTGATTGCGAGTAGTTCAAGTCCTAGTCCAACGTTTGAGATAGTTGAACCCAAACGAGATGTAATCATTACCGCGCAAAGACCAGCGACGGCTCCGCTTAACGCAAAAGCAAGTAACCGAACTCGATCAACACTTATTCCAGAGAAGTTACTTGTTGATGGGTTACTTCCTGACATAATATTTTTTATTCCATAATTTGAACGATGAAGAATGTAGTAGAAAATTATTGAGGCAACAAAGAATAGGGCTAGAGGTGCAGGTAATCCAGGATTTCCACCAATGACTAACCGTTGGTCAAACCCAACGAAGCTCTCTGGGTAGTTTGCTACCACTCCATCGCCAAGCATCACTTGGGTAAGGCCGCGGTAAAGTGCAAGTGTAGCTAGGGTTACTACCAAACTTGGGAGTCCGAATTTAATGACTATAAGTCCATTAATTAATCCAAGAACTAATCCAGTAAAGATAGATGCAACACAGCACCAGAATATTGGCACTCCATTTTCAAATAACTTGGCTAGCACACCAGCACTCGCAGCAAGCGTTGATGCTACTGAAAGATCGATATCGCCATTGATAATTACAAATGTCAAAGCTAGGGCTAGCAAACCAATTTCAATATATCGACCTGTGTTAAAAACGATTGAAGCGGGATCTAGAAAATACTCAGAACCAAGAGAGCCATAAATCATGGCGATAATCAGGATAACTAATGGGCCGACCAAATACCCTGGGACCTTGAATCTAGATGACGGATTTCTTAAAGAAGCCATTACTTAACCGTCCTTTGATTTCTGATAGCCAGCAAGAAGTTCTGTTCTTGTCGCTTTCGAACCAAGTTATCAATTGCAACAGCGGCCAGAATAAGGAAGCCAGTAGCGCATGCTTTCCAGAATGGCGATACACCAACGACGGTTAAACCATTAGATAAAATTCCGATCAAAACGCAACCGAGAGCTGTGCCAAGAGCAGTTCCAGAACCACCAAAGATATTTGTTCCACCAATTACAACAGCAGAGATGACATCGAACTCAAGCCCGCGACCAACATCAGCCGGATTGATAGTTGCATATCGGGCAGTGTAGAGAACTCCACCAAGACCTGCAAGAACTCCAACAAATACGAAGACTAAAATAGTTATCTTGTTAAATGAAAGTCCGCGAGATAGTGCACCTTCAGGGTTACTTCCAACTGCATAAATGCGCTTACCTAGAAGTGTTTTTGAAGAGACATACCAGACCAAAATAATTGAAAGAAATGCAAAGATTAGAAGCCAAGGAATTCCTATTGGCGACGTTGTAGCTAGGGCAATAACGCCTTTTGGCACATCATTTGGATCAATTTGCACGTTATCTGAGACCAAGAAGACTGCACCCCGAATGATTGCAAGGGTTCCTAACGTTGCAATAATTGAAGGTATTTTTCCGTAACTAACAAGGAGTCCATTAAGCAATCCACAGAGACCACCAACAAGCATTGCAATAACAATTAATCCGAAAATTGGGAAATCTGGATTCTCTCGAGCAACCATTCCCATCACCATTGCTGCCATGCCTAGAGAGCTACCGACACTTAGGTCAATATTGCGGGTAACAATTACCAAGGTCTGACCGGCACCAACAACCATCAAAATACCCACAGAAGAGAGAATTGCACTTAAGTTGTCCGAACGGAAAAAACGTGGTTCTAGCGTTCCAAAAACGACCAATAAGATTATTATGAATAGGAAAATCCCAAACTCACGCTTCTTAAAGAGGTAAGTAACTTTTGAATTGAGATTAACTGCCACGACTAGTTTCCCTTCCCTGCAGTAGCAAGTCCAGAAGCTAGGCGAAGAACAGATTCTTCTGAAATTTCTGATCCTGAAAGTTCGCCTGCAATTCGACCATTTCTCATAACAATTATTCGGTGTGATAACTCAATCAATTCCCGCATATCGCTACTGACCATGATGATAGACATTCCATCTTTTGCTGAATTTTTCAGGAATTGATGGATTTCAGACTTTGATCCAACATCTACTCCACGAGATGGTTCATCAATCAAAAGGACTTCAACATCCTGCTTTAGCCACTTTGCCAAACTAACTTTCTGTTGGTTGCCACCACTAAGTTCTCTAACGAGCTGCGAGGCACTAGAGAGTTTGACGCGGAACTTTTCAATTAATTCTTGCCCTATTAATTTCTCTTTTCCAAAGTTACGTTTTCCGCCTCTGGATGTAAGATTTAGATTTGTTATGACTAAATTCTCATTGATTGAGCGATTGAGAAACAAACCATTATGAGAACGATCTTCTGGTACTAAGGCAATCCTTGAAGAGATAGCTTGCTTAACCTTTTTAATGCTTCCATGGTTGGTTGAAATAACTTCACCAGAGGAACGCTTACGTAAACCAAAGATTGTTTCTAATAACTCGCTTCGGCCGGCTCCAACAAGACCGCCAATTCCTAATATTTCACCACGCTTGACTTCAAATGAAACATCAGCAACATAACCAGGGCTGACTAGATTGGAAACCTTTAGTGAGATCTGGCTGCTTGAAGTTTTGGAGTCAGTTGTAGAGGCCGCAATGTTTCTGCCGACCATTAATCTAATCAATTCATCCTCAGTGGTTTCAGACGTTTTCTTTACAGCCACTATTTCGCCATCTTTTAAGACAGTGATTCGGTCTGAAAGTTGAAGGACTTCTTCTAGTCTGTGGCCGATAAAAATAATTGCAACTCCACTTGCATTTAACTTACGGATAGTTTCAAAAAGTCTTGCTACCTCTGAAGGAGTTAGAGATGCTGTTGGCTCATCAACAATAAGAAGCTTCAACTTCTTACGAAGAGCAGAAACCATATCCACCATCTGCTGGTCTGCAACAGAAAGCGCCTTTACCGGTGAATGGACACTGAATGAACAGCCCAGTTGTGCAAGTAACTCCTTGGTCTCTACTTCGGCTTGTTTCCAGTTGAATCTTTTACTCTTTCCATCTCTAACCTGGTAATCAACACAAACATTCTCTAAGACTGATAAATCTGGAAACAACCTAGGCTCTTGGTGAATAAGTGCTACGCCTGAATTTTGAATCTCGCGAATATTAGAAAATGTTCGATCATTACCTTCAAATTTAATTGTTCCGACATCTACTGGAACAAGCCCAGAAATTATTTTGACCAGCGTGCTTTTCCCGGCACCATTTTCACCAACGATTGCATGAATTTCGTTTTGAGCAAGATTAAAATCAACGCTCTTAAGAACTTCAGCGTCGCCGTACCATTTTGATACGGACTTACATTCCAAAACGTTAATTGTGAATCCCCCCAAATCCGCACTGCCCGATCCACTTTTTCTAATGGACTTAGGACACTAGAAAACTCACTTGTAAGACAGTTGTCAAGGTTAACTAGAAAAAACTTTTAATTTATGGGAAAAGTGCTAGATTTCTATTGCGCAAAAAACCTACTTGTCAGAGGAGTTTAGTTATGCGAGTTCTTATCACCGATAATGATTTAGGCGATGGTGCGCTTGAAACTAAATTGTTAAAAGAACATTTGAACGCAGAAGTTTTAATTGCAAAGTGTAAAAGTGAAGATGATGTTATCAAATCGTTATCTGATTTTAATCCTGACGCAGTTATTGTTCAATGGGCCCCGGTTAAATCCAAGGCTATTTCACTCATGGCAAATGTCAAGATAATTTCTCGAATTGGTATTGGGATGGACATGATTGACCTGGAATCTGCCGCTAAAGCTGGCATTCCAGTGCGGAACGTTCCCCACTATTGCACAGAGGAAGTCGCAACTCATGCTGTTTCACTGGGTTTAGCTCTCTGGCGGAAGTTGCCACAACTTGATGCCGAGATGCGGTCTGGCACATGGGCGGCGGCCCTACATGCTAATTCCATTAAGCAAATTTCAAAATCGACTATTGGATTAGTTGGTACGGGTCGAATTGGATCATTAGTAGGAAAGTATTTCTCTGGGTTCGGTTCAAAAGTAATTGCTTATGATCCTTATGCAAAAGGTCATGGCTTTGAGAGTGTAGATCTTGCAACAATCGCAGCAGAATCAGATCTAATCTCTCTGCATTGCCCACTAACTTCAGAGAATAAACACATGATAAATGATGGTTTCTTATCATCAACAGCCAAAAAACCTATTTTGGTAAACACAAGCCGCGGGGGTTTGATTGATCCTGCGGCAGTAGATCGAGCACTAAGGAGTGGCCTACTTGCAGGCGCTGGCATAGATGTCTATGAAGTTGAACCGCTACCAATGGATGACATTCTTCGCGCATCACCAAATACATTACTGACACCACATTCATCTTGGTGCTCTATTCAAGCTCTTCCTGAACTACGTAAAGAAGCAGTAATGAATGTAATCAATTTCTATAAGGAAGCGTCGAAATAAATTAAATGGGACACCAAAGTTTAGTTCTCACAAACTTCAATGAGTTTGAGGTCAAAGAGCGCACTCTCATAGAGTTAAAAGGTGATGATGCAATAGTAAAAATTCTTGCTACAGCTATATGTGGTTCAGATATTCATGGTTCTAGCGGTTCCACCGGACGCAGATTTCCGGATCAGGTAATGGGCCATGAAACATGTGGAATTGTTGAAAAAGTTTCGGAAGGAAAAAATTCAAATTTAGTCGGCAAGCGCGTAGTGATTAATCCAGTCATTTCCTGTCTTAAATGCGATCTTTGCCTTTCTGGAAAAGAATATGTATGTCGATCTCGCAAAGTCCTAGGAGTCACAAAAGGCGTAGACGGAGCTTTTGCTCAATTTTTAATTGCACCAATAAGAAATTTAGCAATAATTAGCGAAGAGGTGTCTCCAATTCTTGCAACAGCAGTTGAACCTCTAGCTGTCGGCTACCACGCTGTAGTTAGGGCCCAGGTCACTCCAAATGATCGAGTTTTGATACTCGGTGGTGGACCAATTGGTCAAGCTATTGCGTTGGCATGTATCCGAATCAGATTGAAAGAATTTCTAATTAGTGAGCCTTCCGAATCAAAGCGCAATTTACTATCAAAGTTTGGCTTCAAAAGTGTTTCCCCGGGTGAGCTATCAGACTTTTATGGGGCAAGTAATAAACCGACGGTTGTATTTGATGCAGTTGGAAACACCTTTAGTTTTAGTGATGCATTCAAATTTTCGGATGTGGCTGCGAGAATAGTTCTAGTCGGAATGGACACGCCTGATCTTGCGATACCAAGCTACGAGGTGAGCGCCGATGAAAGGTCAATTCTTGGAAGCTACTGTTACACAAATGAGGAATTTGCAGATACCGCAAAGTGGCTTGGCTCTAATCATCAGTTAGTTGCTCCATTCATCTCCGATGTAACGCCCATGAATAAAGCTCCAGAAATGTTTGAAAAATTGCATACCGGGTCCTTTGAATACAACAGAGTTGTGATCAGTCAAGATGCGTGAGATAGGTGGGGTTCTTCCAGTATTGGCGGTTCCGTTCAATAATGATGGAAGTGTGGATCTAGATTCAATTCCAAGGCTTGTCGAACATTGCATCACAAGCAAAGCTAATGGTTTAGTTATTTTTGGGCTAGCAAGCGAACTTTATAAACTAAGTGATAACGAACGTACTCAAATTCTCGATAAAGTTATAACTTCTGTAAAGTCGAGAGTTCCAGTTATTGTTGGCACGGAGCACAGTGGAACTCAGGCGGCAGTTACAAGAAGTATTGAGGCTGAGAAACTTGGCGCTAGCGCTTTGATGCTCTATCCACCAACCTTTGTAAAGCCTGATGAAGCAAATGTGCTTTCATATTTTAAGGCGGTAGGTTCAGCGGTAACTATTCCAATTATTATCCAAGATGCCCCAGCATGGACCGGTGTCCCGCTTCCAGTTTCACTTCTCTTGAAAATCACAAAAGAACAGCCAAATGTAAATTACATAAAACTTGAGTCACCACCAATCGGCGATAAGGCCAAGTTACTTAAAGGTGCGGGCTTCAAAATTATTGCCGGGTATGGTGCAATTCATTTGATGGAAGATTTGAATTCGGGAATTGATGGCTTCATGCCAGGATGTAGCCTACCTGGAATATTCGTTGAGATAAATGAGCTGTTTAAAGCCGGAGCCACTCAAAAAGCCAGAACTCTTTACGGGTTAGTTCTGCCGCTATTAACATTCCAGCTAACGAGTTTAGATACGTTTATAGAGATTCAAAAACTTCTGCTCAAGCAATTGCAGATATTCACAACAGCTTATTGTCGCGAACCACATGTTTCGATTAGTGCAGATCGTATTGCATATTTGAACCTGCTCCTAAAGGAGATTGGCCTTAAAGAGCTAGAAGGAGTGAAATTGTGATCAGTGCAAAACCTAGAATTGCCGTAGTTGGCACAGGATGGTGGTCTACAGAATTTCACATTCCTGCACTAAAAAAATATTCAGATTGCGAACTTGTGGCCCTTGTTGAACCAAATGCCGACAAGCGCAAAAAAGCTGGGGCGATGTTTGATATTCCTGCTGGTTATGCAAGTGTGTCTGAGGCTCTCTCTGAGATGAAAATAGACGGTGCAGTCGTTGCGACACCATCTGCTCTTCATTACCCAGTAGCAAAAGAGTTAATACAAAATGGTGTCCATGTAATGGTCGAGAAACCTTTCACAACAATCGCATCTGATGCTCATGAATTGGTCAACTTGGCTAATTCGAAATCACTACACCTAACAATTGGCTACACTTTTCAGCATACAAATGCAGCAAAGTCTCTGAAGTGTGCATTAGACAATGAGGAAATTGGTGAAATTCTTTTAGTGAATGGTCTCTTTGCAAGCATGGCAGAGGCTTACTACCGAGGAGTTCCAGAACAATATAAAGGGATATTCAAGTGGGCAATTACCGGACCAGATCCTGAAACATTTTCTGACCCAAAACTTGCTGGTGGTGGACAAGGTCAAACTCAAGTATCACATGCAATTGGAATGATTCTTTATGCAATCAATAAGCGAGCCACCCAAGTTGCAGCCTTTATGGAGAACCGAGATTTGAAGGTAGATCTAGTTGATGCAATGGCATTTACCTGCGAAGGAAACACAATTGGAAATCTTGGTTCAACTGGAAATTTGCGAGATGGCGATAAACACCAACAAGAGTTTAGATATTACGGCACCAAGGGTTACATCCTTCATGACATGCGAAATGGCGAATTGCTTGTTCGAAATGACAAGGGACATCAATATGAAATCACGGGCAGCGATATTGGTGACACATATCCAGCTCTTGAAACATCACGACACTTAGTGGATTTAATTACCGGAAAAGCAAAGGTTAATCTCGCACCGGGATTACAGGCAGCATGGGCGGTCGAATTTTTGGAAGCAGCTTATGAATCTGCTGCAACGAATAGCATTGTAAAAATCAAAGCCAATGAAAAGACTGGAGAAATCAAATGAGTAAAATCACCAGAGTTAGATCTAGAGTAATTGGGTATTCGCAGGCGCCCTCGACGCTTCGCCGAAACTTAATAACGAACGCCTCAGTATTTGAAGATTTTCACACCAAGGAGGGTGGCTGGTTTGGCCCTGGATTTTGTACAGTTGTTGAAATTGAAACCGAGAATGGCGTAATCGGAACGGCAACCGCAGGTGCATTCAATGGAGCTGCTAAGAGCATAATTGATATGTATATCTTGGATCTTTTGAAGGGCCAAGATATTGAGAATCATGAAGGCAATTGGCAGCGCATTTATCGGACTTTGATTAGGTTTGGTAGGAGCGGAGCTGCGGTATCTGCCCTTTCGGCGATAGATATTGCAATGTGGGATGCGCATGCAATAGAGCTCGGGGTTCCAGTAACTGAGCTACTGGGTGGCAACGTTCAGACAAGAGTTCCTTGTTATGTCAGCCGGCTCTATGCCATGGAAGATTTAGATGAGCTTGCTGATGAAGCTAGAGGTTATGTTGGCCAAGGTTTTACCAGACTTAAGCAACGTTTTGGATTCGGTCCACAAGATGGCTATGAAGGTATGCGTAAGAATGTCGAATTAGTTCGCACAGTTCGTAATGCAGTTGGACCAGATGTTGAACTCGCTGCGGATGCATATATGGGCTGGGATTACGGGTATGCAATAGAAATGTATAAACGCTTACGCGAGTTCAATCTTTCATGGATTGAAGAAGCGCTAATGCCACAGTTAGTTGATCGCTATGCCGAATTACGTAAGACAACCCCAGGGCAACGTTGGAGCCATGGTGAACATAGTTACACGAAGTGGGATTTTGAGGAGCTAATTAAAAAATCGGCATCAGACATTCTGCAACCAGACTTTAACCGAGCGGGTGGTTTAACTGAGGCGCGCAAGATTTGTGCGCTCGCAGAGACTGCCGGACTTCCAGTATTTCCTCATTCCAATGAGGCACATAACACGGCGATAATTTTCTCGCAGAGTGCTGCTGTCTGCCCGGTAGTTGAATATTTCCCAAATGTTCTGCCAGATACCGGAAACGAATTATTCTGGAATCTTTTTACTGGATATCCAGAAGCTAAAGACGGCTATCTTTCAATTTCAAGTAAGCCTGGGCTGGGTGTGAAATTGAATCAAGAGTTGGCTTCCCAATTAGTTGTTGTTGATGATGCTTGGAAAGAAATTTAGCAGTAGCTGCTACAGTGAATGGACAATAAGTTGAAACTAGCACTCGTTACAGGTGCCTCTAGAGGAATAGGCAAGGAAATAGCCGTTGCTCTTGCCGATGCGGGCCACAAAGTTATTGCCGTATCTAGAACCCCTATGAAGCAGTCCGAGAATATTAAAAATATTGAAAGTATTTGTGGTGACATCAGTGATATTAACTTTGTTAACTCATTACAGAAACAAGTAGCGAAAGATCATGGTGACGTTCAAATATTAGTTAATGCCGCCGGCATTTTTGGCCCCATAGATTTGATTAAAAATTCCGATCCAAAGCAGTGGGTTGAAACTATAATGATTGACACAATTGCTCCCTATTTCACATCACGAGTTTTTCTACCTGCAATGTTGGATGCTAAGTGGGGACGCATTATTAATTTGAGTTCAGCCGCTTCACTGCATCCTCCTGCAAAGTTGAATAGTGCATATGCCACAGCAAAAGTTGCACTTAATCAATTCACAAGGCATCTGGCTGTAGAAATTAGCGGCACTGGTGTTACAGCAAATGTGATTCATCCTGGCGATGTTCGCAGCGACATGTGGGCAGACATTAGCGCGAAGGCAAAAAAACTTGGTGAAACTGGTGCAGATTACAAAGCTTGGGTTGATTGGGTTGAAAAAACAGGTGGAGATGACCCAAAGAAGGCAGCGCGGCTTATCTTGAAATTGGTGAGCAATGAGGGCGCAGGAATTAATGGTCGTTTCTGTTGGATTGATAGCCCGTTGCAAGCGCCAATTCCAAGTTGGGATGATCCAACTGATGAACGACCCTGGATTTAAAATGTTTTTCTGGAAATAAGTTGTTGTCGGTAATGTTTTCAAATAAGTTTAGTTCAAACAACTACTAGAAATGGAGAAAAAAAATGGAGCGCGTAGTATTTATACAATGGATTAAGGATGGCTGCCAAGAGGCATATGAGAAAGCGCATAGTCCAGAGAATCTTTGGCCTTCAATAATCGCAGAGTGCCAAGCAGCTGGGATGCACAACTACACCGGATATATTGGAGGCCCAGATAATCGGATTGTCGTTGGGTATTTCGAAGTCGAAAGCGTGGAAAAAATGAACGACTATCTCTCAAAGAGTCAAGTGAACACAGAATGGTCCAAAATAATCACCCCCCTTATGGAGACTGGCGGCGATGTAGCGAATGGTTCAATGGAGTTCATGCGCCCAATCTGGCGAATTGAATAAAATCTCGCCACGATCTAAGAATCCTTAAAGAGTCATCGATGACTACTTTTATTCACCCATTCACCTTTGGTGATCGCACGCAATCAGATCTGCTTGGCGGAAAAGGTGCAAACCTTGCCGAGATGGTGAAGATAGGTTTACCGGTTCCTCCAGGATTCACAATTACAACTGAGGCTTGTCGTGAATTTTTAGTTAATGAAAAGATTCCAGAAGCACTGCCAGGGCAATTAGCAAAAGCTTTGGCAAATTTAGAGAAAGAACTTGGCAAAGAGTTCGGAAATCCAGCAAATCCACTTTTAGTTTCAGTTCGCTCTGGTGCAAAGTTTTCAATGCCAGGGATGATGGAGACGGTTTTAAATGTTGGAATGACGCCAGAAGTTGCGCAAGCAATGGGCGAACAATCAGGAAATCCAAAATTTGCTTGGGATTGCTATCGCCGCTTTGTTGATATGTATGGTCGCATCGTTTGTGATGTTCCAAATGAAGATTTCCATAAAATCGCAACACGAGTCTTGGCACAATTTAAAGCAAAATCAATTGCAGATTTAGATGTCGATGGATTAAATGCGCTGACCGAAGGTTATATAAAGGAGACCGAAGCGGTTACTGGCGAAGATTTTCCAACTGATCCACGCGAACATTTAGCAAAATCTATTGAAGCGGTATTTCATTCCTGGAACTCTGAACGTGCTCAGTTATATAGACAACGTGAGCGAATTCCATCTGATTTAGGGACTGCAGTTAACGTACAATCAATGGTATTTGGAAATCTCGACGATCAATCAGGCACAGGAGTTGCATTCACTAGAGATCCAGCAACGGGTGAGAGTGGAAGTTACGGAGATTATTTAGTTCGTGCCCAAGGGGAAGATGTGGTTGCGGGCATCCGAAACACCATGTCTCTGGCTGAGTTAACGAACGAGATTCCACGCATTGCAACCGAGCTTGATGACGTAATGGCCAAACTTGAGAAGCACTATCGCGATCTCTGTGACATTGAATTTACAGTCGAAAAGGGCAAGCTCTGGATTCTGCAGACTCGCGTTGGTAAGCGGACCGCAGAAGCGGCATTTCGAATTGCAGTACAGCTGGTCGAAGAAGGAAAGATCACAATTGATGAAGCGCTAGTGCGAGTTAGCGGAGATCAACTTGCTCAACTTATGTTCCCGCAATTTGATTTACGTGGCCAAGTAAATGAAATCGCCCGTGGAATTCCGGCATCACCGGGGGCTGCAGTTGGCGAAGTTGTCTTTGATTCAAAGAAGGCTTATGAAGCAGCTAAGAATGGGCACAAAGTTATTCTGGTGCGCCGCGAGACCAGCCCTGATGATTTAGGTGGCATAGTTGCAGCACAAGGAATTTTGACTAGCCGTGGTGGTAAAACTTCACATGCTGCAGTTGTTGCGCGCGGAATGGGAAAGACAGCAGTCTGCGGAACTGAGAGTATTACCGTCGATGAAGCTGGTGGTTTCTTCACAGTTGGGGGCAGAAGCATTTATGCCGGCGAAGTAATTTCAATTGATGGTTCAAGTGGCGCAGTTTATTTAGGTGAACTTCCAGTTGTTGCATCTCCAGTTACAACTTATCTTGAGGGTTTGCTCGACTCTAAGAGCGATGAAGCATCTGCTGTTGTAAAGGCCGTTGATAGGTTATTAACTCATGCTGATTCAATTCGTAGATTACAAGTTCGGGCAAATGCTGATACGCCAGAAGATGCAATTAAGGCGCGCATTTTGGGTGGCGAAGGTGTTGGACTCTGTCGCACCGAGCATATGTTCTTAGGACCACGTCGTTCCTATGTAGAGCGTCTGATCTTGGCAGAAAACGAAGATGTTCAGCGTGGAGTTATTGGCGAGATGGAAATTTTGCAACGTGCAGACTTTGTCGGAATTATGATGGCGATGTCAGGCTTGCCTGTAACTGTTCGATTACTTGATCCACCACTACATGAATTTCTGCCACCACTTGCCGAACTTATGGCCCACATGGCAAGAGCGGAGGCCTTAAATGAAGAGATTCCAGCACGCGACATTGCAGTCTTTGCAGCAGTAAAGCGAATGCATGAATCAAATCCAATGCTTGGACTCCGAGGAGTTCGACTCGGAATTTTGATTCCAGAACTTTATAAGATGCAGGTTCGAGCACTTGTTCATGCGCTATTGGAAGTTCGCAAACTTGGTCATGATCCAAAACCAGAAGTCATGATTCCACTTGTTGCAACTCAGCGCGAACTTCTCTACTTGCGCGAAACTTTAGATGAAGAAATTAAACGAACCTTCAAAGGCACTGGTCAAAGTGAAAATATCCCAATCGGAACGATGATCGAAACCCCGCGTGCAGCAATTACTGCCGAACGCTTAGGTATTTATGCCGACTTCTTCTCCTTCGGAACAAATGATCTAACGCAACTTACTTGGGCCTTTAGCCGTGACGATGTTGAATCATCATTCTTGCCAAGATATTTGGATCTAGAACTTGTTCCATTTAATCCCTTCGAATCTCTTGATCAAGCCGGTGTCGGAATCTTGGTTAAGACCGCCACAGATCAAGCACGATCAATCCGAAAAGATTTCAAACTTGGGGTCTGTGGTGAACACGGCGGCGACCCTTCAAGTATCCACTTCTTCGACCGTATCGGCTTGGATTATGTTTCTTGCTCACCATTCAGAGTTCCAGTTGCCAGATTGGAATCCGGAAGAGCAGTAGCGATAAAGGCGAATGCGAGGTCAGCCAAGGAAAGTTCAACTCAGTGACCCAAGTTCCAGATCGCAAATTAGCGTTAGATCTAATTCGCGTTACGAAGACAGCTGCGCTGTCTTATAAACACAGTTGGTATGGCTGGTGCTAAGCCAATTAAAACCGGTGAAGATGGCTTAGCTGCATTAAAAATTGTAATGGCAGCTTATGAAAGTGCTAAAACTCACCAAAGGATTGCACTTAATTTATAACAATTGATTCTAACTTATTAAGTTTCTAATGCAATAAGAGTTAAACTACCAAG
>Ga0129333_10003704_pt1 | contig 14325 bp, 16 predicted proteins | sample CPB6_08_DNA_FD_94474 | JGI IMG/M metagenome (GOLD analysis project Ga0129333, IMG submission 94474) | Freshwater to marine salinity gradient microbial communities from Chesapeake Bay, USA - CPBay_Sum_0.6_0.8_DNA | ecosystem: Environmental > Aquatic > Marine > Coastal | place: USA: Chesapeake... | reverse complement strand
GCCATCACTATGTTCATTTCTAGGTCTAAGTTTTATTTCATCTAACGGTTTGTTATCCTGAGCCTCTAGTGGTAGTCCACATATTCGTCTTAGGAAAGTGTAATATACAATGAGAAAACGTTCACTAAGAGGAATATATCCATTTTTTGCAAAGGTTAAAAGTTCTTCTGCAGGAAAAACATTTTTTAATAATTCACTGTCTTTGTCTTTTTCCCATAGACATAAAAATTGAGAAAAAGATAAGTCTATCAAGTAAGGAATATCTAGTATTAATATAACAAATCCGTGGGCAGTTCCTTGGATTATATCACTAGCTTGACATACTTTAATACAGTCTCTTGGAACATTATTTTTTATTGCTGCATAATATATAGCAGATTGGCTTATTCCACAACATCCTATTTCATTTCTTTGATAACCAGACATTTCAAAATTTGAAATAGAATCAGCTACAACCTTTTCAATTGATATATAATGATAACTCATTTATTATAAAAAATAATTTAAGTTCTATATTGAATAGGCGCGATCGGGTTCTCTGGCGTTCCCTCGCAAACATAAATAGCATATACATTTTTATTAGTTCCATCTTGACAATGATCAGCTCCAACATAGTTTTGCGTTCTGAGTGCATTTAAACTCATAATTCGCTAAACAATACTATATGGATGCTTTTAGCTAATTTATTTATTATCTTACTAGATAATTTTATACTATAAGCATAAAATTTATATCATCCAGTCTCTCCTGATACTCGTTTGATGTAGATTTGAACCATTTTGAGTTGTTATACAACGCAAAATAAAAATATATAAAACTTCAATTTTAATTACTTCTTGAAAAATACACTAAAGAAATCTTCCTTTTCCTCTTTTTCTATGCGATCTTCTGATTGTAGTTCTTCTCGCAAAAATCAAAAATAAGCGACGCCATTTCTTCTCGCTCTTGATCTTCTCTGCATCATTAAACTTTTTAATAGGTTTTTTTGACTTCATCATCTTACGGTGACGCTCATACATAAATGTCTGCCATGAAACAACAGAATGGGCTGATTCAACATTCAGCCAGAGATCATTAGATGTAGGGATTGATATAGAGGGGATAAAGGGAATAGTGGCCATATTCTCAGTATTATAAATATTAAATATAAAGAATAAATATAAATCAATTTTAAGTATAAATGGATATGGACAGTATAATAAAAAAGCTCGATAAGATAGATGAAGAAGATGGATGGAGTAATTGGTCTTTAGAAGAGAAGACTCAATTATTAACTTTATATTTGATCATTTCTAAAAAAGAAAATAGAATATTCGATTTAATATATAGATATCATTATTGTGATAGCTGGGAAGATATTTTTCGTGATTATGACACATTATATTTAAAAGATAAAGAAAGAGGTGTAAAAATAGCACTAAAAAATTTAAAAGAAGAAGACAACGAAGACAACGATTAATTTTATGCTCCAGAAGAGCTTAAAATTTTTATTCACAATCACAATCAATCACAATCAATCACAATCACGGTCTACCGTGGAATATCTGTCTACTAGTGTCTACTGTGGAATCTCTCCCTCCTCCAAGTCGTTGAAGAGGATGTTGCGGGGGACGACGCCGGGCGCTTGGGCTTCGAACTCATCTGGAACGCGAATAGGGGCATCGAAGAAGTCGGCTGGAACTTGAATTTGCGGCGGCAGAACTGGCAGAACTGGCGGATATCCAATTGCCGGAGATGCTCGGGCGAGCGGCGGAAGGGCTGGAGGAGCTGGGGCATAAACTGGATTGTCCTCTGGGTAGAGGACACCTGGAAGGGTCATATGATAGAAAAACGGACGACTAGCTGATCCTCGGGTCACATTGTCAGACATAAAGTTGTTGATTGCTTCGGTGTCCACAATGCGATCTGAGGCAAGAGAAGTGATCAGCTGACTGAAAGACGAAATGATAGCTGGATTCTCGTCAAACTCTCCAGCATTGTCAGAGGCATTGATAGCGTTCAACACAGACTCTGACAAATCTGGGCGGATATTAGCGTAGAACTCGTTGAGCATATTCTTGAGAAGATCAGACATTTTGAAGGTACAATCGAAGGATTTAAAATTATTAAACAAAATATACCAAAAAATCAATTTTAAGGTCCGTCAAAGGACTTAAAATTTATATTTTATTATCACAAACTTCACAAATCTTGTCTCTCGCTAACTTGGTTCTTCCTTGACTTGGTTTACTTGACTTGGTTTACTTGACTTGGTTTCCTTGATTTGGTCTCTTGTCCTCCTTTCTAACTTGTCCTTGTCCTTTTCCTGTCTTGCCTCAAAATACGTTTTCAATATGGGGTCCGCCCTCTAAATATTTTTTTAATTTTCTAGAAAAGAAATGAATGACAAGTTCTTTGGTGGCATCTCTGAGTCCTTCTCCAAGAGGACTGTTTTCAATGAGTTCGCGAATGCCACGGAAAGGAGACATATCTTCAGGAATTTGAATGTTCCACTCATCTCTTTCCCATTCATCTCCTTGCACAATGATTTGTGAAGGAATTCGATCATTTTCCAAGAAGAACGGCATATTTTCAGGATCGACTCGATGTCCAAAAGGCATATTTTGTTCGTAAATTCCTTGTGTGATGTCGCGTACAACAGTGTCTCCATTGTATTCGATGAGATTGAAAACACACTTTGTGTAACGAACTTGATTTTGATCCCAACCGCCTGAATCGATCCAAATTTGACCTGAATAGGTCAAATGGTCGATGTAGACATTGAATATTTCGTCTGGCTGAGGAACAAGTGGCTCATTTGATGTGCGTGAGATGGGGACAAACTCGTCGTTGACAAGACGATAGATTTCAAGTTGGCTGGGAGAACGGAGTTCAAACAGGGAATATGCCTCCTGAAAGAAAATGAGGTAAGAGACAACACTTTCAATTTCAACAGGAATAAGTTCCCCTGAGAGCAGTCTTAAAAAAACGGTGGTCATTGTGTAATATGAATGAAATGTGCAATATGAAATGTTTATAGTTATTAAATCATTTTTAGGCTCCTTTATGTAATTTTAGGTCCGTCGAGGGACTTAAAATTTTTATTCACAAACACGAAAACTCACACTTGTACTGTCTATGAACTTTCTTCTACGCATCTCTAACAACAATGTAAAAATGATCTCCTGCCTCGGGCTCGTCGTAGTCGTCAATCTGCGTATCGCTTGCTCCTACCTCCTCGCCGTTTCTGTTGAGAATAACGATACGATCAATTGAAATCCACTCTCCTCCCTCCTCGAAAAGGATATCTTCAAGAGTATTGTAGACTTCTTGTCGCAGATTCAGAAATCTATAACCATTGAAAGGTTCAACGGTATAGACCTTGCCAGACATCAATTGGAATGTAAACATCTTCAATTGTTAAACATATGGTCCTTTAATATCCAAAATCAATTTTATTATGAATTCTTAAGCAAAACACTAGGTGTGTTTTGTTTTGTGACACGATTTAATATTAAAAGATTTTATTCAATTCAAACTTCAATTCAAATCCTCATAATAACTACTCACATCATACTACCATCTATTTATTTCTTGGAGACCTTGGCGGAGGACTTGGACTTGGCGGAGACCTTGGCGTCCTTGGCGGAGGCAGACTTGGCGCTCGAGGAGGAGCTCGAGGAGGAGCTTGATTCTTCCTCCTCATCGTCAGAAAAGAGAGACTCGTCCTCAGAATCCTCTTCGACATCATTCTCCTCTTCGACATCATTCTCCTCATTGGCATCCTCAGCATCTTCGGTGTCCTCCTCGACGTCTTCCTCCGCATCGTCCTTCTCCTCCATCTTCTCGGCAGCCTTGGCCTTCTTCAGCTTCTCCGCCTGATCCACGTAGACCTTCTTCTTCTTCTCAGACAGCTCCTTCCACATCTTACCGAGAATAGTAGTGATCTCTGTCATCTTCGCGGAGGGATTCTCCTCCTTAACTGCCTGTCGCTTTTCCTTGCAAAACAAGAGGTAGGCAGATGGAGTACGATTAGATGTCTTGGCTACCTTACCTCCCTTCTTACCCTTGGCCTCCTTCGCGGCCTTCTCCTCCTCCGTCGGCACGTAGTTCTTCATCTCCTCCACGTAACGCTGCTTGTCGTTCTCCGCCATCTCGACGTACGGCTTCTTCTTCTTGTCACTCAGGGTCTTCCACATCTTACCCATCTCTGAAAGGATCTCAGTGTTGGAAATCTTCGGGTTCTTACGCTTTACTTCATCTCGCTTCTCTCCGCAGAAGAAGATGTAGGCGGAGCGGGCGCGCTTCGGGGCGGTGGACTCCGCCTTCTTGGCCTTCTTGCTCTTCTCCTTGGGGTTCTTGAAGCCCTCCTTCGGCTCGTAGGAGGCCAGCTCCTCCGCGTAGCGGGTCTTGTCTTCTTCAGCCATATCCACATACTGCTTCTTCTTCTTCTCAGAGAGGGCCTTCCACATCTCGCCCATCTTCTTGGTGATCTCAGTGGCCTTCATCTCTGGGTTCTCCTCCTTGACGTCGGCACGAACGTCGTTGCAGAAGAAGATGTAGGCGTTCTTGGCACCCTTGGGGGCCTCAGGGTCCTTCTTCTCCTTCTTCTCCTTTGGGGCCTTCTCCTCCTTCACCGAGGAGACGGCCTTGTCAATAATGGCGGTGTAGTCCTCAGACTCGACAATCTTTTGGACGGTGTTTTGGGCAAACTTGGCAACATCAATATCCAGCTCCTCCTCGTCGGCATCGAGGGCCTTGCAAATCTTTCCGCGAAGGCGGAGAAGAGTGGCTTCGACCTCCTTCTGGATGAGGGCGGAGATGGCGTCAGTAAAGTTCTTAGCAATTTGGGCAGACATCTTGGTTGTGAGCGTGAGCGTGAGCGAGTACAATAATCGAATGATTAGAGTGATGACTTAACGCTCCTTTTTGGACCAAAAAATCAATTTTAAGCTCCTTATAAATTACTTATAAATCATAAAGTATATCCTAATGGTTTCATTCCCTTATTTCCCTTATCATTCTGTACATTTTGTATTCTGTACATTTTGTAATTTTAGGCTCCTTAGAGCTTAAAATTTCTTTATGTTTCTGTTAACCCTTTTAACCCTTCAAGCCTTATAATCCCAATCCCATTTCTTTCAATTGAGCCTCAATTTCTTCATCAATCCGAATTGACTCTACGCTGAAAGTCGTACCCACTCGGACTCCGTCTCTGTAAACAGGTTCTACAACAGCTCGGCTCATAGTCTTTCGATAAATTTCCATTCCACGAAGAGACTCTTCCGTATTCTGACGAAGGAGCTCTAGGAATTTTTCCTTTCTTTTCTTGAGATCTTCCTTTGTAGCTTCGTCGTATTTCTCCTCTTCATCTTCTTCTTCCTCTTCATATTCTTCTTCGTCGTCGTCGTCTTCGATAATAGCCACATTAAAGTAGTCTCCATTGTTCAGTAAAATGTCGAAGTCGTTAAATTGCTTTGCTTCTTTTGTATAAACAAAAATACGATAGCTGTTAAAATTCTCTTCTTTCTCCTCCATAATGTTGATAATTTTGTCAAGAAGATTTTCTAATTTGAATCCATCCCAGATTTCGATGGTTCGAGTATCTCCGTTCTCAAATGATGAGGATGAGATAGAGCTAGATCTAATATCAGAAACCTTGACAGGCGAGATGTTGATGGTCAGGGACATATTCGGAGGCTTTAAGTGAATTGAGTTATGACTTAATGACTTAACACTCCTTTTACATCAAAAATCAATTTTAAGCTCTCCTTATAATAAATGAGTATGAGTATGGTATACAGAAATAGTATTTAGAGATTGTGTTTAATATAATAAAGATGACTTTTTACGTGCCAGCAAAGTATTTTGAAGAGTCTTTTGGGGATATATGTGTAAAGACAAATGATAAAGATGTAAGAAGTTGCGTAGTCTTATTTCAAGAGAGAAAGAAGGCTACAAATGACTTGGATAAGTTATTAGAGAAGGTAAGAACAAACTTATTAAAATATGATAAACAAGAATTGATACAATTTATAGAGACAGACTCGAAAGAGTGGTATGAGTGGTCAGATAATCTTATTATATTTTATGCCTGTAAATATGTATTAGATGGAAGTCCTATTCCTAGGTATGAAAGTTTAGGGAACTAACAAAGGGATAAGTATGTAGTAGATAATCCTGTGCATACACATTATTTGGATAATCAATATTTTCTATTGGAAATTTTGTCTTATTTAGAGGCAGATTTCCTAATACTAGTTTTTTATTTACATATGTAAACTCTATAATATCTGGTATATTTCCGGTTTTTCTCCCGTGGTTATTTCCGTGAGCGTGAACTAGATAGTGTGTTTTAGATAGCTTACTGAAACATTTAATCTTATCTATATGACTCGTTCCAAATCCGTCATCATTTATACCGTGAAATTCAATAACAATTTGACCGAACTTGTCAAGATTATTTTCTTCCATTAATAGCCAAGAATACTCTCCTCCCTCTATATCAATTTTTAAGAAAATATTATTATACTTTTTTACTAGGTTCAATAAATTTGTGGTATCAGGTGTATTCTCAGTCCCTATGTATTTCTTGATAAAGGATATATCTGTTGTGAAACGATATGGATATTTTTCTATTGATCCATCAATAGCAAAACAGTCATATTCATTCATATTATATTTCTTAATAAAGTCTCTAGAAAAGGACTCTTCATCTCCTACTCCTGCCGATATATAACAGTCATAAGACACATTTGGAATATCAGCTATGACATATCCTCCGTCATAATTTACTCCTAATCTCACTTTATTGTCATATCCGTAAACTTCCAGATATTTTAAATAATGTTTCTCGTTCTTCTCGTTCTTCTCGTTAGTTATAAGACTACATTGTTTTGTATGGTAACTGTATACCTCAACTGCTTTGTATCTTTTCAAAGGAAAAAAATCACTGTTTAAAGGCCTAAAATCTCCATCTCTTATATCTCTCAAATTTTTTATTTCCCCTGTTTGGTTGCAACAGTTTGTTATAAGTATATACTTAAATTTATTACTTGTAACAAGATAGTCTAAAAACACATAAATATTGATAAGACTCCAATGCTGTAAAACATCCTTTATTATACAGAGATCTCCACCTATTATACTCTCCTTATTTTGAAAGACATCCATACAAAAAAAGTTATACTTACTTGAATTTTTCTTAGAAAGGTATTCAATAAGTTTGTTGTAAATATCATACCCTGTATAGGATACATCTAAATCGTCGAATGTTATAGGACCGCACCTAAAGTCTCCACATCCTAAGTCTACAACAGTCTTAATATTTTTATCTTGAATAAACTTTTTTAAAAATGGCACATAAGTATCCTTGTTATACTCAACAGAACTACCTAGGCCACAATTATTATTACTTTCTGACCAGTTATTTCTTTCGTAAATATTTACAAAAATATCGTTCATAATTTACAATTAAAATATATCTTTATATTCATAAAATGAATGACCTAATATATATTATCTTGCTTGGAATTTTATCATATCTATTAGATATTTCTACTTCTCCAAAAAACTACTATAGCAAATGTATACACAAGACTAAATTTCATCTAAAGCTTTTACTCCATCATACCATTGTAATGTTTATATTTTTTGGGTGGTTAAGTAATAACAAATATCTTCTTATAATTTACGCGTTTATTCCCTTTATTTTGATAATACACTGGAAGACAAATAATAATCGATGTATTATGACAGAAGACGTGAATAATATGTGTGGACTTGATAAAGACGAGTATATAAGAGATTTTCTCTATATTATAGGATTCAAAAAGACAAAATATTATGACCCTTTTTATAAGGCATTCTTATTGTTTACATTTGGAGTAGTAATCTATAAACTTATTTATAGAAAGTCTTATTAACAAAATGGCTTCATTTGGCTTCATTATTATACGACACGTCTGTAATAAAGCTACCCAATAATGAAGGTATGGACTACACGATAAATCTAATTAATACATAAATATATATTATGTATTAAAATGATTCCAAAATATGATCAATACTCTGTGCCCACAGCAAACCAAATGGTCAACCTATGTGTCGGAAAACCAAACAGCTCTTATCTGCCTATAGACTGGTTCCAGTATGTATGCTCTAAAATGTCAAATGAAATAACTGAAGATGAATTTCTACAATATGCAGCTGTAGATGGCTATCCAATCATCAAAGAAAAAATGGCAAAGTGGCTTACTGAATCATACGGCTGTCCAGTAAAATCAGACGAACTATTTATGACAAATGGAATAAGTGGAACACTTCACCTTATCATCACTAAATACTTAAAAGCTGGCGATACTATACTAGTAGAAAATCCTACTTATTTTATGTCAATCAATATCTTTAAAGATTACGGATTAAATGTTATTGATATCAACGATATAATTGATGACATAGATAATATAGATCAAGAGTTTTTATTTTTTTATACTGTTCCAACTTATCACAATCCAACTGGAAAAACTCTTAGTAATGAACAACGTATAAACCTCGCTAAACTCTGCCAAAAACATAAAAATCTCTATATTATATCTGACGAAGTATACCATTTTCTTTCTTGGGAAGACCTTAAGTCTCAATCCATATATCCCCTTGCCCATTACCATCCAAAAATAATAAGTCTAGGAAGTTTCTCTAAAATATTAGGACCAAGCCTAAGAGTAGGATGGATATATAGCAAAGATTTCTTTGTAAAAGACCTACTATCTTACAATGTTCTTCAGTCATCTGGAGGAATCAATCCAATTGGCTTCAAATTTATAGAATATGCCTTGGAAAATATAGAAAACATTAGATACAATATCATAGATAAACTTTATAATGTATGTAATGCAATGGTCAATTCCCTTGCTCCATACAAGGAAAAAGGCATCATAGACTTTTATGTTCCTAAAGGTGGTTACTTTATGTGGATAAAGTTTAATAAAGATAATTTTGACACAGAAGACTTCTTAAAACACTGTGAACAATATAGAGTAAAATTTCACCAAGGAATAAAGTTTTATATCAAGGGATCAATAAAATCATATATACGCATTAGTTTTTCCTATTACAATGAACAAGACATACAAATAGGAATAGATAGGCTTATGCAAGCTTATTTATCGTATTTATAGAATAGGAATAATATATATAAATATGACCCTTTTTATAAGGCATTCTTATTGTTTACATTTGGAGTAGTAATGTATAAGTTGTACAAAAAGTTATATAATATATAATAAAATGAAGACTTCCATTTTATTATCAGTTGCAATAATAGCAATATTGTTAATATCGTTTTTTCTATTTAAGATTATTGAGAGAAAACGCAGAATCAATATAAATGTCGGAGTTTTATATACGACAGAAGGAGGTTCTATGGCGCCATATGAAAAAGAGCTATATAATAGAGTTATGCATTCTATAAAATCTTTTAACAAAATACAGGATAAATACCATATTAATACGTTTGAACACAATCCACAGAGTGAAACAGATAAATATACAAAGGGCATGGAAATGTTAATTAATAAGCACGATCCAGCTATTATTATAGGAGTATGGAGATCTGTCGATAGAAAAGCGGTAATACCAGTATTAGAGAAGACAGATAATCTTTTATGTTACGCGGTGCAATATGAGGGCAATGAATGTTCAAGAAATATATTATACTTTGGAGCGACTCCTAATCAACAAACTAATATAGCGATTGAATATGCAATAAAGAATATATCTAATAATGTAATCCTCATCGGATCTGATTATGTATTCCCGAGAACAGCTAACACAATAATGAAAGACTATATAAAGAAGTATAATGCCAACCTGATTATGGAAAAATATGTAGCTCTAGATGAAGAAAATTTCTCCTCTGTATGTGATGAAATCTTAAAAAATAATAAAAAATGTGTTATTATTAATACAATTAACGGTGATTCTAATAAACATTTTTTTACAACACTTAACAAAAAATTCAAATCTATAAAACATAACAACAATGCAATAAGAAGTAGTCAGTTTCCTATTATATCTCTGTCTATACCAGAGAGTATTATTTCTGACTATAATATAGATGATATATATGGAGATTATCATATATGGAACTATTCGCAAAAAGACACTTCATTTAATACATTTTTGAGTGATAGGCTCATACATAATAATCCTAAACTAAATAAGCTTATTAAAAACTTTAAAGATTCAAAAAAAGTAATAGGTGATCCAGAATACCACTCATTCTTGATTACATTATTTTTCTTTAGTTTTCTTTTGAGTTATGAAGGTCCTAACTATGATTCAATAACTCTCAGGAATGAATTTCTTAAATATAAAGAAAAAGTCATCACGCCTACTGGATATCTACAATTAAATGATAATAACCATCTAGATAACTTTGTATATATCTTAAAAATAGGCCTTGATAAAAGATACGAAACTATCTATAGAACACCTGTAGAAATAAATCCAAACCCTTGGTATAATGTATCCAACAATATTAAATTTGAATGTAACAATTTATACAGTTTTATGGGATCAAAATACAAAATTTAAACACATAAACTTAAACAATTGGTATAGAAACACCTTCCAAATTTATCTCCTCTTGTCTTATTATTCCTTCTTTAATTAACGCTGATATAAAATCAAAAGAATAATTATTCTTTAAATGCGATAAAACCCTTTTAAATTTTCGAGAATTAGTAAAGCATAATAGCCTATTTCTTATATTTAAATCCTTAAATATAGAGGGATTAATAATATACATATTATTGAGGTGTTCAATAATCACATTTATCACCATAAACTCAAATGATGATATGTTATTATTCTTTGACTTATTTAAAGGAAAATTATTGTATCCGTAAAACTCGTAAAATAAATCATTCAATTCCTCTGGATGAGCCATATACTCTGAATTTATCTTCACAAATAAAGTACTTATATTTTCAATATAAATCTTCTTATTTTGTAATTCTTCTTGTTTTTCCTTCTCCTTTGCTATTGTAACATAGTTCAACAAACCTAGAGCAATTGTTGTTCCTGATAATATAGCTACTATATCCTTCAGAGTGTCCTTTCTATCAAGTTTCAAGTATATAATGGTCATTATAACTATCAAAATTATGTATCCATATAATATATAAGCTGTATCCATTTTATTATAATAAAGATAATTTTTATACAGAATAATAGGCTTATACAAGCTTATTTATATATTTATAGGAATAGGAATAATATATATAAATATGAATAAGAAGAAAACTGTAAACTTTAAAGAATTCCAAATTGGAGATCTTCTGACAAAAACACACATTGCTCCTTTCCAACGCCTCAAAGACAAGGAACATCTAGAAGATATATACAATGGCATTCTCCAATACTACTCTATTCACAAAGAAATCTTCCTTCCAAATCTTATCAGTCTAGCTCAACTTCCACAAACAGATAAAATGATCATATTAGATGGACAACATCGTATGGGAGCCCTAACAAAACTTGTAAAAGAACACCCACAAACATCAGACCTTATTGTAAGAACTGATGTATATCAAGTAGACACAGACGAAGACGCACGAGAAATTTATAACATTATCAACTCATCTAAAAAGGTAGAGCTGTATACTGGAAATATCGCTCCTTATATTATACCAGCTATCAAGGACTATTTTGAAAAACGATTCGAACGTTACTGTAAGAAAACACTAAATCCTAAAGGTGTCAATATCAATCTTGACCAACTAGATAAGCGTATTCAAGCTTATGATCTAGTAAGCAAAACTGGCGTATCTCTTGATACAGTAGATAATCTTATAGAAAGTATAAGAGAATTAAATCATTTCTATGCCTCTCAAAGCATTGATACACTTGTCTCTTATGGACATAAGGAATCTTTAGTCAAAGAGATCAAAGATGCTAATGACGACTTTTACCTAGGCCTCTACAAAAAATATGAATGGATCGAACGTATTATTGAACTTCACGCTAATCAAACTCCTTACGACAAACAAGAACACTTTGTGACAGAAAAACAGGCAAAAATAGAACGTAAAAAGATACCCGCTGTCCTCCGAGCAAATGTTTGGAAAAAACGTTACTCTCAAATTATGGGAGAATGCTTCTGTTGCGAGAAAGAAATATCAGTACACGAATTTGAATGTGGGCATATTGTATCAGTAAGAGATGGTGGACAGAATACTCTAGATAATCTTGAGCCTATCTGTAAACAATGTAATGGTAATATGGGAACAATTAATCTATTAAGCTATAAGAAACTCTTCGTGTAAATGAAGGAAACTACTGCTGTGATATAAAATTTAAAGTTAAAAATATTCTAAAATGAAGATAGCAATTATTGATGCTGTAAATCAAGATATAGGTTTAAAAATATTATTTCCAGAGGCAGACTATTTTATTAACAATGACGAAGAAATAACTATAAATAATCGTCTTATAAGCTACTCACGTTACAACATAAATGTAAATAAAGACTGGTCAAATATAAATGATTTAAATTATGACTATCTATTTATTATAATAGCATTATATGATTCAGAAAATGGGAATATAAACATACACAATATTCGCAATAGAATTATAGAACTAATTAACAAAAATAATTTTAAGAAAATTTTTGTATTTGATAACTACGATTATGACTATGACCCAAGTAATTACTTGATAAGTGATAAAATAAGTTATTTTTTTAAAAGAAATTATAATCGATATAAACATTATAAGAATAACGTGCATCCATTTCCTTTTATTATGTTCGGTCACATCTCTCTAATTGAAAAGATAGATAGAGAAATGGTATCAGTTTATGATTATTTTAAAAGCAAGAAGAATAGAGTATTTTTTACAGGAGGTTTATATATACATAATGATCCAAAGTATAATATAATAAGGGATAGAGTTACAATATACAATAAAATTAAAGAGACTTGTTTATTATATGACCCGGGATACATACCATATGAAGTATTCTTAACTGAGATGAGAAACTCAAAATTTAGTCTTGATTTACTAGGTGTAGGTGATCCTAATAAAAGAACAATTGAAATATTGTTATCTGGGTCTCTTCTTATATTACAAACAGAACCCTCCAGTCTCTTAAGATGGCCCTTTCAAGAAGATTTTTATGAGGAAACCAAGTTTACTAATATTGAAGAATTCACTCTTAAAATAACGAGACTTATGAACAACTCAGAACTTTATATGAAATGCCTCATCAATCAATATAACATCGTAAAAAAATATTTTAATACAAAATGGCTAAGAAATCACATACTGTCTTTCATATAATTACACATACAAAGGTGTAAGAGTAAATCATTAGAGAAGTAATAAAATTGATAATTTAACTCAAGATAGTTAAATTATTTTATCTAGAAATCGAATATGTACTTCAAGTCACTATCAGGAGATATTACAGCTATTTCTCTGTCATCTCTCGTTTATCACGAGGAGGATTGTTTGCCCCTAAATACTTGGAATCGAATCATCTCAATCATCGCATCTGAGAATGAGTGCGAAGATTGTCAAGTTGTAATATTTGACGAATCCTGTGATGACAAACCTTTAGAGCCTCCCTTATTAGTGCAAGAGAAACAATATAATTTTTTGATAAGAGATTTAAAAGATTTTCAAGACTATTTCACTGTTAATGTTACATATGGAATAGATGAAGATATTGGCAGATTCCATATAGAGATATACACAGAACAGGAAGATTTCAAAGGAATATCTCGATTTTGTATATATGAAGAGGAGAGAAGTGAAGGAAACGTTTTTTTCCTCGAAAAGGGTAAAGACGAGACTTTTTCTATATATGAGATTTTATGCAATATGCATCTTCCTGTTCCTTGGTATGATAGACAACATATGATTGACAGAATAATGGAGAGATATGATGACATTATATTCTTTTCTAGAAGTAGATCTAGTATAGATGATGATGAAGAATGGTAAAGAATAAATTTGTATACTAAATAAAATTTTAAACCTGAAAGGGTCTAAAATTAACTGATTAAATTATAGATCAATAGATCGAACAAAATCGCAATGGTCCTGATGGCCCTGATGGTCCTGATGGTCCTGATGGCCCTGATGGTCCCGATGGTCCCGATGGTCCTGATGGCCCTGATGGCCCTGATGGACCTGATGGTCCTGATGGACCTGATGGTCCTGATCGTTCTTCCATATTTTTTATATTATATATCTTTATAAATCAAATTTATATATAATTTTAGGTCAAAAAGACCTAAAATTTTACTTTATCCTCTTTATACTTTCTCATCTCAT
>Ga0129333_10003703_pt1 | contig 14326 bp, 17 predicted proteins | sample CPB6_08_DNA_FD_94474 | JGI IMG/M metagenome (GOLD analysis project Ga0129333, IMG submission 94474) | Freshwater to marine salinity gradient microbial communities from Chesapeake Bay, USA - CPBay_Sum_0.6_0.8_DNA | ecosystem: Environmental > Aquatic > Marine > Coastal | place: USA: Chesapeake... | reverse complement strand
GTTCGAGCGGTAACCCAGCAACAACTCGACGACTACTACGAAATCACGCCTGCCGAAGTTGAGGACGACGTCAGCGAGGAGAACTACAAGAGGATAATGGGTTATGGCATCGGCCCTGACGAGGACGGGCGCTTGGATTTTGACAAACTTCCACGCCAACTGGATGCGGCGGTGCGCACGGCAGCTGGGAAAGCCATGGCGATCGCGCAGACGGACGCGATACGTGCAGCATACTTGAAGGAACTGGAGGCGGTGGTCGGTGAGATGGACACGAAAGACCCGCGTGCAGAAGGCGGGGTTCTGTTCTGGAATTCCATCAAGGATGTTACCAGTGACATGAACGCTATTCTGCGCCACAGGTCGAATGATGACGGCGACGCAGTGTCGCCGCACGACTTCATCAGCGAGTTGGCTGATGCGTGTGCGCGCGAGACTGGCGGGACAGGGATACGTCTGCGTAAAGACCCATTTGCTGAGCCATTTTACATGGACTCTGACGAGTTCAACCGGCAGTTGAAGATACAGCTGGACCACAGGGAGAACTACCTGCGCAACCCTAGAGTGAACTTGGAAAGCATGCTGGACACCATCATTGAGGCTGTGGAGCCTCTTGAGTCTGAACGGATCGTCAGTGCCGCCGTGCGGCTGCCGGACGGCACCATATTTACAGGCCCGTTCCATAATGCCATCTACGACGACATCGCCGAGGAGGCTGGAGGCTATGAAGGGCTGATGGGTAGGATTTACGACCCAACCAAGCCGCAGGGCTTGCAGCGTGCGAAGGATGGGTTCATGACGAACACAGGCCGGTTCGTGACCCGCCAAGAGGCGCACAGCATTGCGAAGGCTGCAAATCAGGTCGCAGCGCACGCTAGAGACGAGGTCGAGCTATCCTCGGAGGATGCCATGCGATCGGATGCTGAGTGGGACAGGTCATTCTCGGCACGGTCGGAGCTGGCGTGATTTAAGTTTACGCCGTTCAATCCGTCCGCATAGTGGGGCGTGAAGTACGAATACCGCGTTGAATCCTTCGCCATAGGGAAATGGCTGAAAATACTGCAAGGTTCACTGCAATACTGTCAGGGATTTCTGGACGCCCGCAAGGACTACGCACCACGCAACGCCTACCGGCTGATGCGGTCCGATGGCCGCGTGATGGAGGAAGTTCAGGCGCGCGAGGACGTTGACTTGGGCATGATCGCAGGGTGGCCGACAGCAGCCCAGTATGAGGCGGCTGCAAACAGGGCGCTCGAATGTGCCAAGGCGATCCGCGACAGGGAAGCCCGTGACGCAGCACGCCACACCAGAACAAGCTTATGACACGACCACTATTCCAGCCTGAAGACGGGCACGAGTTCCAGCGCCAGTTCGCCATCCAGTTTCTCGCTGGATGGTGCGCTGCCAGTTACTGTTGCAGGCTACCGTCCGCTGATGGATGGTGAAACAGAGTGCGCGGGCGACGAAGCTTACGTGGGTGGCATCATCGGCTGGAGCGTGGTATCCGGAACAATCACACGTCCCGAACACATGATGACGCCACGGCGCACGCGCCGCGCGTTGCTGATAGCGGAAAAACAGTATGCCTCCGGCAGTATACAGCACCTGCCGTCACCATTACTGCAGTTGGATGCGTTCCCAACCGGATACCGCCCGCTATTACTTCATGCGCTCTTATCAATTGGTTTTAAGGAGTGGCATGGAGGGGAGTGCCCAGTTCCGCCAGACAGTGTCCCTTACTACGTAATGAGGGACGGTACTGTGAATAGAGACGGCAAGGCACGTGATCTCCGGTGGACACACGAGAACACCGGTCCGGACATTGTTGCCTACTGGGTGTTGGGGCGAAGCGTCAACGGATTCGAGTTGCCGGATCGGCAATGGCAGTGGCAATGGCAGTGGCCGGAGCTGTGGACTCCGGAGGCACTACCTGCCGGATACCGTCCGCTGCTGGTCGGAGAACAGGCCGAGCCGGGCGACGAAGCAGCGCGCTATACCAAGGAAGGCTGGGTAAAGGTCTGCTGGGTAAAGGTCTGCAGCACCAATATGTTAGAGGACAACCCCGACCACAGAACATGGCGGAAAAAACCGTTTACGTCAATCAACGCAGGCGCATAGTAGCCCATGGAACTCGCCAAAATACCCGACACCAGCCTTGCAGCCAAGACACCAGCCGACCTGCAGTGGACGCCGCTGCAACTTGCACTGGCGGCTCTTGGAGTCGCCATGCAGCGCGCAGGGTTCAGTTATGGTGAAGACTCGGCGTTCACGCGTGACGACCACGCGCTGGAGTTCCGGCCTGCGCACGCGAACTGTGTCGTGGTTACTACTGGCCGTACAGACCATCTCAAGAACCACGTCGCCGGTCCCGTCATCATGGTGATCGGCACCTACCGCAAGCTGCAGAACAAGGTGGTCTACGCCGCCTACGCGCCGGATGCCACAGCGGAACAGATATTCCGCAGCGTGATGACGGCAGCGGACAGCCTGCTGGCGCAGCTCGGCGACCCTATGCCAGCCTTGGTGGACATGCCATTCCCGCAACTCGAACAAACAGCACAAACAGCACAAACAACACAAACAGCACAAACAGCACAAACAACATGAGCACTACCACTACCGATACCACTGACACCGCCATCGCCGATGCGATTCTAGCTAGGGCGCGCGCGCACATTGCCGAAGTGCGACGTGGCGGGAGGCTCACCAAGGCGCAAAACTCCGTCCTCATGCTGCTGGAGGAACGCACGCTCGTGCAGGGTGGGCGAATCACACAACTTGAGATCGCTGCCTCTGCCCCGTGGCTCGGGTGCCATCCGAAGTACGAAGCTGATATCGTAAAAAACGGGTATGAGACGTCGATCCGCCGCGTCAGGCACATCGTGCGCGAACTGCGAATGATCCACCACATCCCAGTGTTGTCTGACCGCAAGGGTTTTTTCCTCGCTGCTACTCCTGCCGAGTCGGCCAGTTTCCTGCGCAAGATGGAATCCAGCGCGCGAGCTGTAGCCCGCACCACGCTGGCGACCTATCGCCGCATGAGCACCATTCTCGGCGGTGACCTTCTCGGCATCAAGAGTGACTACTTCGACTCCATCAAGCCATGAGCTTCACCATTCAATTCGCCGTAACAGAACACCGAGCAGCCAACTAATCCTATGTCACTCTCAACATGGCAACAGCTGTACTGCCCCATCACCGCCGAGGAGGCTGCTAAACTGTCACCTGCCGAGGCCATTCAGCACTCACTGACCAAGTGGCGCGGCCTACGCCAAGCTGTGCTCGACGCACATGAACTTCGGCGAAGCTATTGTGATGTCGTCGATTGTGGCGACAGTGTCGATGGCGGCGACAGCTTATCGATCACCGGAGCAAGCTGTTCTCTCTGTGCAAAGTATTGCGACTACAGCAAGGACGAACCAGAATCCTGCGCAAACTGCCCGTTAGCTCGGCTTGGAGCCTCCGGCACTGACTGCTTTGTTGAGTACCGTCGCTGGCGTGACTATGGTGACCCAGAGCCTATGATTGCGCTGCTGGAGAAGGCACTCGCGGAACAGTCTTAACTGAAGCATGCGACGAATAACCGACAACGATAAGCACTGGGGTCCATTTACGTGGGCCAAGTGGTCCAAGCAGTTCAGCATCACGCTGCACACCAACAACGACGAAGACGATCCTGAGGAGAAATACAACCTGCTGCGTATCATTGCATTCGGGCGGGTGCTGCAGGTGAAGCTCCCGCAGATCATCAAGCCGCGCATGAGAAAGGTGGAAGCGCTCGGGTGGAGCGCGGAAACAGTAGCTCGGCTGGGGCGCAGCTGGTACTGGTCCGTGACTCCGCGCACCTATGGAATCTCGATCAGTGACATGGGTAACGGTTACGACTTCCTGCAGGTTTTTTACGGTGTCCGCTCGATGTCGTGCAGTGACCACCAAGACCAAATGTGGTGCTGGCACCTGCCTTGGAAACAATGGAGGAGCGTGCGCACCAGCTTCTACGCGCCGGATGGCAGCCATTTCTTCACCACGGGTCACCATCGTGGTCACTGGCATGAGATGGACAGGCATCGAGACTTGTGCCCCAAAGTCCATTTCGGGTTTGAGGACTACGATGAAGAACTGATCGTCGCTACCTGCTTCATCGAGGAGATGGAGTGGCGCAGAGGGGTGGGGTGGTTCAAATGGCTGCAATACTTTTTCAAGCCGACCATCCGGCGCACCCTCGAATTCTCGTTCTCCGCAGAGGTGGGACCGCAGAAGGGGTCGTGGAAGGGCGGTACCGTAGGGCATGCGATAGAGATGCTTGACGGTGAGACTCCGGAAGCCGCATTCCGGCGTTACTGCGCTGCTGGCCACAAGCGTAAGGGAAGGGAGACCAAACTGCGCTACATCGGCCCGTGCGCAGCACCGCCACCACCTCCTTCGCCGTCGCCACCTGCGAAGGAGGAACAAGCGGACGACGCAGACGAAGCCCTTAAAGCGATAGACCTCGCAGGTCTACGCCCAGACGAACATGAGCCCCCACCGCAGGCCAAGGTGGAGGGTCCGATAACTTTATGATCAATCTCGAAGACATTTACGAACGGTGCGCGTGCGTTATGTACCACGCCGAGCAAGAACCTAACGCATACACAGCCGCCCAGATTGCTGCATGCGACAGCATGCTCGCAGTGATCGACACGACCAGACTCCGGCAGGCCGAACTGGCAGACAGCATCACCGCCGCATGGAAGGTAATGATGGAAGCGTTCCCAGACCACGCAGAATTTCGTGAAATCGACGAGCAGCTCACCTCGGCGGCGCACACCTCGGCGCACACCTCAATCACGGAGGACGAGAAGCTTTCTGCATCGGTGAACCTTCAGGAGGAGATTCAGATGCTGACCCAGCCACTCACCACTGAGGAGGGGTTTCTGAACCCAGCATGCATGGCGGAGTTGGAAGGCGCAATCGCCGACATGCCGCGCCCACATGACCGATTGCGCGGCGATCCAGAGTGGGATGACGCAAGAGGCCAGTGGACTACTCCAAAGGACATCGTCGGCGCGTTCGCCATGTGGGCGTGCCGCCAGTCACCTTACGGCGTTCCGGATGGATTGGAGAACGTGTGCAAATACCTTTACGCCTGTTTGAAGCGAATCGTTGAGTGGCCTACTGCAGGTATGCGTGAGTGCAGCCTGTGCGAGATCAACAAATGGCTCTACGAAATCCTTTACGATCAGGGGGTGGCAGAGTTCGATGCGTGGAATCGTTGCAAAGTAGGGGACACGCCGAACTTCATGGTCACCTCTCGGTATGACGGCACTCCGGACCCTGACCGCGATTTCATCGATCTGGACGCCCTGCTGCGCAACGTGTGTATCCAGCTACGTAATGAAAGGAGGAACAATGCACGGCCACATCGGTAACGAAATCCCGTTCGTCGACAATAAAGGAAACACCATGCATCTGAGCGGCAGCCTGACCGTGAAAGACCTGCTCAAGATGGGCGTGAAGGATATCCGTTTGATGCCTGATGACGCCCCCATTCCAGACGGGTGGTGGCGTGATAATGCCCAGCAGGATGCGCGTACAGAAGTGAAATAGGTTGTATTTACGCGTAATGCGCGCGTCCACCATCACCAAGACTTCTACATCAATGCCTGATGCGGTGGACCAATTACTAGAGTCCGAGGCACAGGCAGCGCATGTCGTCCCTGCGCTGAGAATCAAAGGCACGCTGGTGCGTGGCCGAAAAGGCGATACCCACGAGGATATCATGAACCGGATCAGGAGTGAGGATGACACTCTGTTCTTGGATGTGCTGTATGAGCCTGCAGAGACCGGCTTCGGGAGTATGGCCATGAACCGGTTCATTGACAGTCGCGATCCGGACACCGCCGACTTCGACCGTAACGAGTTGTTCAGGCGCTACGGTGTCAGACACTCACATGAGCTGTCGGCACTGCAGCGCGGGGCTGAAGAGGGTAAGTCAGGGGCTGCCGACAGCCTCTCAGAGGCTGAGCGCATTACAGGCGCGGCGGTGATGGCAAAAGACGGGCGGGTTTTTACGGGCCGCACACACGCAGAAGCTTACGTAGAGGCTGAAAAGGCGGGTATCGGGGAGCTTGACTTGATGCCGGATGGAGGGTTTACAACGTCACAAGGGCGCTACGTGTCACGCGAGGAAGCGTCGTTGATTGCGGCTAAACAGCGCCAGCTTGGAAAGCAGGTGGACATGACAGACTGGCCGGAAGGGAAACCGTTTGAGTTGGATGCGTCCATGTTGGAGGCTGCCTGTGCGAAAGAACTGTTCAGAGCCGGAATGTCTCCGGACGACTACGACGGAAATGCGCCGACTGTCAACTGGTCAGAGGTAGACATGTATGGGTACGCGTGGTCTAAGAAAACAGTCAAAAAGCACACCGGCACGAAGCATGACTACGTCTATCCGGCGATGCTCGATAAGCATGATCTGCGCCCGCAGATCGTAGAGCTTGAGGATGCAAAGGAGATTAGGGCTAAAAACGAGCAGCAGATGCGCGCTGACTATCCGGATGAGTTTCTCGCGGAAGACCCAGACGATCCAGAGACAGCCGTCGATTGGATTGAGGTGCGGGACCGGCTAGCTTGGGAATCCGAGTCAGGGTGGGAGCAGCACAGCAAAATGCAAATGGCTAGGCCGCGTGGCGGGTATCCACCTGCTGTGGTTCGCAGGATAGGTGAGGATACTTTTGAAGTAATCGACGGGAACCACCGTATTGCCGTGTGGCAGGACAACGATCGGATTGATGTAGTGCCTGCGTGGGTTGTCGATGACTATCTTTTCGCACAAGTACAAGCACAAGCACGGGTCGCGGAAACACAGGAGGATTATTACGTCTACGATGGCAGGCGCGTGAAGGAACACTACATCTGGATCGGCAACATATCCAGACAAGGTCGGGTCAGGGCGGTTCGCAGCCCATACTACAGAGACAGCGACCGTTTCGGGGAAACCCCAACCCATGGGATTTACAACCTATACAGCGGAAAGCGGTGGCGTTACCCTGAAGGTTCGAGCGCTGTGTTCTGGTGGGAGTCACCAACCGAGGACGACAAGGCTCAGGTGGACGCTTTCATGCGTGAGAGAGGATTGCCGAAGGTCCGGCATATCGAAAGTGCTGATAACGAAGAAGTGCTTGGACAGGCTACCGCCGACCTGCATTTCGATCTTGCGCACGGCCACCGTTCACCGTTTGGGAACTACAAGCTGAACCGCGCAAAGTCGAAGATACGCTCTGTACGCGAGGAAGTAGATCGCCTGCTCGACGAAGCACTCGACAGTCCGTATGCGAAGCGACTGGCCTTTGTGGTGCGCCAGTACGGAGCCATCCGTGGGTTCATGGCACTGGACGCCCTGCTGTCCAGCAGCGGCGGTTACTACTTCGACCTCGAACGCATTGACCCACAATCCAAACTGACAGGAGTCCAGCAACTTAAACGCGACATAGTGTGGGTGCTGCATCGAGATGACGATGACTACGAGAATCCAGACCACAAAGAGGCTGCGTTGAACGCCAAGGCCGACACCATGAGTGACGAGGAGTTCGAGCCCATGCTGCGCGACGTAATCCTCGGACCCAAGGGCTGGCTCGCACAAGGCAAGTGGTATGAGGGCAGCACCATACCGGACCGCGACCCGTCAGAGCCCATCGTGCCATGGCTCGCGCGTGAAGCATTACGCTGCCGGAGCGCAGGTCGCAGATGGATGCCGCATAACCTGAAACAGGAGGTCGTGGACTGGTTCAACGGGGCAAGGCCAAAGCCGGATATCTTCAAGCTCACCCTCAACCAAGCACTCTACCGCACCCGTCGCTGGCATGCGGAGCTGCGTCGGCAGAAAGAGGTGGCGGATGAGGCGGAAAGTCTCAAAACCCTGAAGTGGATCGATCTTGGCAATGGTGTGCGGATGGCGCGGCTCGGGCGTGAGCATCTCGACGCCGAAGGGGCTGCGATGCAAAATTGCGTGGGCAGCTACAAGAACCGTAGCCACCTCAACATCTGGTCTGTGCGCAGGGACATGAAGCGCCTCTACACAGTGGAGGTGGACGCAAACAACCGAATCGCGCAGTTCAAGGCCAAGGCCAACCGCCTTCCATCCAAGAGCACGGACATGGACGCAGCACTGCGGGCATTAAGCTGGTTTGCTAGAGCTGGTATCTCAGTGGTTCACGAACAAGTGCATGATGTCTCGTCATGGTGGAATGACGAGGGAGGGGCAAACGCATCAGAGCCGTATGTGGAGCTTGACCCTGAATCGAAAAAAGAGGTGTTACGGCGCTATTGGGATGACGTGGTCTGTTATCAGGTAATGTTCGATCTTCGTTACCTCCTAGAAGACGCGTTCATCAACTCAGGCGGTGAAGACCTCGATACAGCGCTGGCTGGCATGTTTACCGATGCGCCTGCTGAAACCACAGCCTGATGCACTGACGGGTTTACAGAACCCGCTACGGGCGCATGGTAAGTCATGCCTGATGCACTGCCAGTAACAGCCCATCCCATGCACAGCACGCCTGACGCGGACGTGCTTACCGATACCCCTGCTGAAACCACCGATCAGGCTCCTGCTGCCCTGCCGACGACTTGGACCCAGAAAAACGGAAAAGTGGTGAAGATAAAGGACATGAGTGACAGGCATCTGTGCAACGCGGTGGCGATGCTGGTCAGCAAGGCAAGTTTCATGATCAACTCAAACGCCAGTGCGGAGGAGCGCGCGCACATACATCGAGTTATTGAAAAGTTCACGCCTGTGCTGCAGGCACTGAACAACGAAGTAAGGGCGCGAGGACTGACGGCTGTCCAAGCGGGTTTTGAACAGCACGCCGCACACCCTACGGTCACTACGCGCCACGTCGCTGCGGTTGCGACTGCGACATCAACTGCTGCTGACGCTGCTATCGCTGCTGCCGACGCCGTGGAAGCGGTTGCCGCTAACATTCAGAAACGCAATGGGCGCAACGACACAGCCTTCCTGAACAAAGTCTACGACATACTCGTCACCATCGGAGGTGCCTGCGAGCAAGATCGCACAAGATTTATCCACCTGCGTACAGACTGGTACTCGTTTAACCAGTACCGTTACCGGTTCGGGCGTAATGCCGTGGATTGCTACTTTGAGTCTGACGGCAATTCCGCCGCCGTCACAGTGGCGCGTGCTGCAGTCATTAACGAGGCTCTTCGGCTGCTGGCCGAGCGCGAAAAAAAGACCAAATGAGCAGCGCATTGGTTTTCATGCTTGGGGTTGTGACCGGAATGTGGGGTATCATTGCAGTGATGCGCGTTGCAAACCGTAAGGCCCGCAAGAGGGTCGACGCCGCCAGAAGGTTGCTGCAGACAATGCAGGTTGCGAAAACCAATGCAGAAGACGCATTACGGCGCGGAGACGCGGAGGCGTTTGAGCTGTATCAGGCGGAGTTTTATGGCATCAACGCCGAGTTAAACAACCTCATGGGAGACCAATCATGACTTCATTGAATGGAACGGTAATCGCGGTGGACTTCGACGGCACGTGTGTTACGCACGAGTATCCCAACGTAGGTCGTGAGATCGGGGCGGTGAGGGTGTTGAAGCGAATGGTCGATGCTGGAGCGAAACTCATCCTATGGACGATGCGGAGCGATGGAGCGCAAGTTTCAAGCCATGGGAAGCCAGTGGAAAACCCAACCCCGCTGACGGACGCCGTGCGCTGGTTCGAGAAACACGGAATCCCGCTTTACGGCGTACAGAGAAACCCGACGCAAGACGAGTGGACGACAAGTCCTAAAGCCTACGCTCAGGTTTACATCGACGACGCCGCACTTGGGTGCCCGCTCAAGGCGGGGCTGCGCGGAGAACGGCCCTACGTCGATTGGGACGCGGTCGAGAAGATTCTTTTTCCTGCGTGGGCACTGGGCCGCAGCGTCAACGGGCACGAGCTTAAAGAAGGGCAGCAGTGGCACCGCACCGACTGGTCCGAGGATATGCTTCCGGACGGTTGGAGGCCGCACATCCTTGGCGAAAGTGACGAGGAAGGAGACGTTGCCTACAGCTGGGATAGACGTGAATCGTATAACTTGAAATGGAATCCGGACGGAACGTCGCAGGCAGACGCTCACCGTAAAACTCGCCGCCCACTTCCACCACCGAAGTAAAGCCGCGAGTCACACCTTTACAGAATCAAAAACTGACGCATAGTTCATCAACAATATGCCATGCCGATCTGATTACCTAGAACCCACCGCCTTGGAGATTGAAATCTCGCATCTCGTTTACTTGCATGACGAGATCAAAGGGATTCCATTCACGCAAGAAGAGTGGCGCAGAACCCCCCAAACCCGCCGACACGTCCGTTACGACCAAGCTACCGCCGACAGGCTAACGCGCGAACTGTGCGCCGTGTTGTCGAATACGCGCAAAGAATCTGGGCGTAAAACCGGCGCGTCGCGCTACAGCTTGGAGATGCAGATGTGGTGGCGCGACCATCAGGCGTTGGACGCCAAGCGAAAGGCGGCTGAAGCTGCAGAGCGTAAGAATCGAAAGGTCCGTGCAGCAGCACTTGCAAAGCTCACACCGGCTGAAAGGTCCGCACTCGGGTTAGCGGCTATACGAAAATGAAGTCCATTGTCCTGCGTTACCTTCGCCAAACCTTACGCCGATTCTGGTGGCCTGCGCTGTGGCGCGACCTGCAGAAGAAGCAGCAGCTAGTGGAAATGTCGTGCCGTGAGTGGGCTGGTGACCACACCTACTTGCAGGAGCTGTGCCGGAAGGCAGGGCTCACGGAGCAGGAGGTGGAGGGTGACTCCTATGGTGTTCCGTGTGTTTCAGCGCTGGCTGGCATGCTGTCCGAGGCGCTGGCGCGGTGCATGGGCGAGCGTGATCAACTACGCGCCGAGCTTGCTGAAGTAATCCACGACGAGACCGGAGAAAACTCCTGCGAAGTCGTGCATATTAGAAGCCGTTTCTCAGAACTTCACGGTCAAATCGACGACCTTCGAGCAGAAGTCAGCAAGCTGCGGGCTGAACACGCAAACATGACAAACGAAGAAATACTTTCGGAAAAACTGGATACAGCTTACTCGAAAATAAATCAGCTTGAACGCGAGCGCGACGAAGCGAGGGAGGAGCGCAATGCCGCACTTTGCGACAGAGATGCTTGGGCGAGACTATGCGGTGCAGTTGACTGCTACACTCCATCCACAGCAGAACCATACGAAGCGTTAAAAATACAGCTCGACGAGGCGAGGAAAAAGCTAGAGCAGTCGGAAATCTTTCGCGATGAAATATACGAGGCTGCGAAATCAGAAAACGAGCGGCACATTGCCACCGCGTTAGATCGCGACGAACTCCGCGCAGAGGTTGAGCGAGCCGAAGCAAAAACCGCTGCGGAATATGAAGCGCACAAAATGACGAAGTGCGAACGCGATGCACTGAAAGCAGAGGTTGAGCGGCTGAAAGCCGAAAACGTGACCCTGCGAAACGCACAAATGTGTTGTGAATCTTGCGACGAGACTGTAACAGTCGAGATACTTAGGGAGCTTCGTGCAGACAAGGCGCGGCTGGATTGGCTGGCGGCCCTTGATTGTGATTCCCCACTATGGGGCGCACTTAGTGATACAACTAAACTACGCTGCACTATCGACGCAGCCATGAAAGGAGCCGAATGAGCGACGATCAAATAGAATTCATCGGGCAAGTCGCGATCCTCATCGTGGCAATAATTTGCATCACGGCACTCATCATAAAATTCGGATAATTTATGGGAAAAGACTCAGCTATCAGTTGGACGCACCACACCTTTAACCCGTGGTGGGGATGCGAGAAGGTATCACCCGCCTGCGCTCACTGCTACGCCGAAGGATCGCCATCCGGAAAACCGCCGCTTTGGGGCAAAAGCAGCGAACGCCGGTTTTTCGGCGACAAGCACTGGAATGAACCTTTGAAGTGGGACAGGGAACTTTCTTGCCAATGTCCCGGTTGCGATACCATCGTAAAACCTCCTCGTGGCGGATTTCCGCACGCGCCGGAATGCAGGGAGTGCAACATGGTTACGACTTATATCCGCCCGCGCGTATTCTGCGCGAGCATGGCCGACGTGTTCGAGGACCGCGAAGACCTCATCCCTCACCGCGCCCGCCTATTTGACCTTATCCGCCGCACTCCAAACCTAGACTGGCTGCTGCTCACGAAAAGGCCGGAGAACATCGGCATTCACATGAAACAGGTCTGGCATCAAGCGGATGATATAGGAATGTCGGAATTGAGGACGTTCGTGAAGGAATGGCTGCAAGGCACCGCGCCCGCAAACGTGTGGATTGGGACTACGGTGGAGAATCAGGAAATGGCGGAGAAGCGCATTCCGGCGCTGCTGTCGGTGCCTGCGCGGGTGCGGTTTCTTTCGTGCGAGCCGTTGCTTGGTCCGGTTGATTTGTGGAGCAAAACATATAAAACACACGGACAGACTGGCTATACCGGTGCCGTAACTTCATGGGATGGCTGTGGTGTGGATTGGGTGATTTGCGGCGGGGAGTCCGGCGCGAATGCGCGTCCGATGCATCCGGATTGGGCGCGGGTGCTTCGGGACCAGTGCGCGGCGGCGAAGGTGCCGTTTCACTTCAAGCAGTGGGGGGAGTGGGTTCCTGATGCAATGCTTCCTGTGCAAGCAAAGATAGCTGATCATTGTCGCATATTTCGTTCTGGAGAAATAACGGATTGCATGGACAAAAGATCGAACGATCTAAACCACGCTTTGTTTATGGGTCGCGTCGGCACCAAACGCGCCGGTCGTTTGCTCGATGGCGTGTTGCATGATGAATTCCCTCGATAGCCATGGGCAGGAAGCCAGACGCGCGAATAGACCTCGGTCTTGCAATTCTCTCCACCCGCCCGCGTAAGCCGCGAACACTGGAGGAGATTGCCGCCTACTGCGGCTGCCATAACACCGCGATCAGCCGGATAGAGCGGTCGGCCATGAAAAAGCTCAGGGCGAGGCTGGGGCGGCGCGAAACACTATGAAAACAACAACCGATGAGACAGGCACAGACAACTAAATCACCATACTCCATTTGCGAGAACCCGAAAACGCTTTGCCGCTCGAAAGGACTCAGCCCAATGTGCGAATGCGGCTTTCGCAGGCACGGGCTTTACACCGCGAAGGGAAGCGAATTGAACGCGCTGAAAGAGCTACGAAAAAAGCTCGCCGTTGAAGAACGCCAGAAAGAACGTGCGAAACGTGAATCGGCACGGAAACTCCACGACAACGCAGGTAACCCATGAGATTCAAAATACTCGCCGGAACACTTGTGATAGCGGCTGCAGTCGCGGCTGCAGTAGTGCTCAAACCCAGACCCCGAAAGAAGTAACCATGTTCGTCCGGAGATCGATCTTGTGGAGATGGTGGCTGGTCAGGGTTTTATAGCTGTAATGGCTTCTACCACGTCAGCCATGTCCAAGTAATCCGCGCCCGCGCTGTGAGTAGTCGCCGGTGATTACCCGTCCGTCCTCGTTTACCGGCGCGAACGAAGCTTTCGCCTGCTCGATTTGTTTCGGCCACATGTAGATTCCAAGCATGCGCTCCAAGTTGTCTGCGGTGACGTCGTCCAGCGCGTTCTGGTAAAACTCAATCGTCTTGCGACTTGGGTTACCCTCTCTGGTAGCGATCCGGATTATGAAATCCGACTTACCCTTCCAGTCCTCGGCGGGCAGATACAGTTTGTCAGCCGGTCCGTAACCACGGGATTGCGCGTCGCTGCTGACATGCTTGAACTTCCTCAGCACCTCTGTACGCGACATTCTGGTGAACGCTTGAGTGGTCAGCTGATATCCGCTTTTCCTGTCGGCCTCACGCACCCATACGGATCGAATCATGTTCGGGTTGAGGTCGCCAGTGAACAGTGCTTGAGCTTCACGGCTCACGTACAGAAGTCTTGCCAGTTCCGGTCGGTCGCTGTGCAGCACGTAATCGAAGTAACCGGCCTGTTTCTTGGCAAACTCGATCGCGTCTTCACGTGCGGCCAGTCGGGCAGCCTCGCGCTCGGCATGGTGGTTGTCCCAGTCGAAATACTGTTCCATCCCACCTTGCACAGTGTAGCTGCCGCTCGGCCATACCGGTGCCTCCAAATCGGATACTTTGGCGTGGAACTCGATGATGCCTGCGAACTTGCCGCCACCTGTGAACTCCTTCGCCACCGACAGGTTGGCAGTGACGAACAGGCCGCGCGGGTTGTTGTTGTTCTCGTAGCTGTAGCGGCGGCTTGCACGTGCTTTACCGGAAATCCCATGCCTGATGGCTGCCAAGAACTCGTTGAAGTCGTTGAACCCGTGGTAGACC
>Ga0129333_10003702_pt1 | contig 14327 bp, 19 predicted proteins | sample CPB6_08_DNA_FD_94474 | JGI IMG/M metagenome (GOLD analysis project Ga0129333, IMG submission 94474) | Freshwater to marine salinity gradient microbial communities from Chesapeake Bay, USA - CPBay_Sum_0.6_0.8_DNA | ecosystem: Environmental > Aquatic > Marine > Coastal | place: USA: Chesapeake... | reverse complement strand
TCCATGTTGACCCACATCACCTGTGGGTACGTAGATGTCACCGTTTTGACGGCGATGCCGTTGTACTGCTGCTGATTGATCAGCTTGATCCCGTAACTGACGTTGGTCTGCGGATCACGGAAGTAGGTTGCGTCGTCGACCAGAATCGGGCGGTTACCGACGAACGTGCCTGTCGGCCCGAGCGTTTGCGTGCGGTTAGGCACGCCTGGCGGCCATGAGAACGTCTGATCTTGCGTCGAGAACACCGATAGCCGCTCAGTGTTCCACGAGTCGATCATCTGATTCAACGCGGTTAACGCGTCCTGCGACGTCGCCGCCGAGGGCGTCTCGCCTTCCGCCAACACGCCTAGCAGGCGAAGCGCGCGGTTGATCTGATCGCCAGCGGTGTACGTCGCCATATCAAGCCTCGTCGGGGTTCGGGACGGCGGCCGTCGTCGCGCGCCGGGTGTATTTGCGCTTCGGCCTCACCACGGATTCTAGCGCCGATACGATAGGCGCGGGGGCTTCTTCGGTTTCGACCGTGGCAGCCTCGACCGTTGCGCTAGGCTCGTACTGTTCCCAGCCGTGTTGCTCGTCGTAGGCGGCCTCCCAGTCGCTGCAGGCGACCTTACTGCCGTGAATCGGATGTTGGAGGTAGATCACCGCCATCTTGTGCGCCCTCGGATAGTCTGATTTGTTCGAGCCAGTAGCCACAGTCTTGCAACGCCCCGAGCGTTGCGTCCAGATCGGAACGCAAACGCTCGGCTTGTTGCTGTAGTTTCTGCGCCCGCGCTAGAACTGCTTCGCGGGTAATCATTGCTTAGGCGCCGCAAGCAGCAGTGCTGTACAACGGCAGGAATCGCGTTCCGTCAGGCGTAATTACCTTGATGACTGACGTTGGCCGTGCCGCTGAACCTGTGGTCGTATCCTGCAGGAACTTTCCAGCGCCTTTGGTTACGCCCGCAAGGTTAAACAGCGTGCCGTTAGTATCGAACTCCGCCGCGTCTGCGCCGTAGCTGGACAGGTAGAAGAACGACGTGTTGGTGCCAGTCTTTGCGCCTGACGGCAAACCGATCTCAGCTTCGAAAGCGGCATACGTGCCTTGCGTGCAGCCGGCAGACAGTACGATCTCCCCCAGCGTACCAGACGCCAGGCCCGTTACCCGGCCGCTCGCCCCGAAGGACAGGTAGCCGTACAGACCATTCGCGTACGCTCCGAGCGCAACGTTTGCGGTCAGCGTGGACTTGGTTGCCCAACCCACACCGCCCGCACCCGTCATCGTTAGCGTCGTCGACATCGCGGCGGCATCACTGCCGCCGGTCGACGAATCGCTGACCGACGTAGTAATGGTCGCATCCGATGTCACCGATCCGCTAATCGTCGGATTGGTGATAATCGCGCCGGTAATAGTCGTGCCGCTGACCAGTTCCGGGTCTGCGTACGCCACACCGACAGGTTTATTGTTCGGCATGAACAATCCCTTTCAAAAACGGGGGCCGAAGCCCCCTGTGGCGGTTAGGAGATACGGTAGCAGGTCCAGGTACCGTCGCCGGTCTTACGGGCACGGAAGTGCGCCGACGTACCGTTGGAGACGGCAGCCGTCCCAACGATCGTCCAACCCGTCCCGGTCGTCAGCGTGATCGCGTCTGCGTTGTCGGTGTTCACGACGTAAAAATCAAACGCCGCGTTCACTTTCACCGCATTCGGGATGCCGATCTCCAGATTGGCGACCGTGGGAAGCTGAAGGTTGCCCGCCGTACCGTTGAACGTAAACAGCCCGTTCGACAGTTGCGCGGCAGTCGCCGTCGCGCCCGCGGTCAGCGCCGTGGGGGCGCCCTGGACAATCAGTTGGGCTTCGTTGATGTTTCCATCACCGATTTGATAGCCGCCCGCACCATTCGGAATAGCCATGTTCTTGATCCTTTCGATAGATATTGAGCGACTACGTTAGCCCCACAGACGGACCGCCATTTGCGGGCGGATCGTGCTGTAGCCGTAGAGCACGTCGATACGGCAGGGCAGACGGTCGTTGTTGATGTCGTACTGACGAACCACGCGCAGGCTGATGCCGTTGTGCACCGCACGCGAGGCCATGTCCACGCCTTGCGGGAGGAGCAGGTCAGCGGTCGCGAAGGTGATGGCGTCCTTGTGATAGACGAGGTTCTGCGGGTAGGTCAGGCTCGCCGCGCCAACCCAAGTAACTACCGCCGTGGACTGCGGGAAAGCGTCGATCGTTGCGAGAGCTTGGTCCGCGGTGTACATCGCCGGGCTAACGTCAACCGTCGCCGCGCCAGCACCATCGGTCGTCACGTCAGCGGTGACAACGAACTGTTGCAGGCTGCCGGTGGACTCGCGGGTCTGCGGGTTGACCGCGTACACGCCCGCCACAGTAAACACGTCGCCGACTTTGATCGTCTTGGTGTTACCGCAGCCAGTGACGGCGATTTGCGTAGCGCCTTGCGTCGATACGGTGGTGGCAACCGTGCCGTTAGTCCGCGAGCCGGTGGTGAACTGCTTGATCGACTGAGACATGTTGATCTCATCGAACCCAAGCACGCCCATCCCCATCATGCCGTTCTTGAACTGGCGGCTGATGGTGTCGGTCGGGTTGAACAGACCTTTCATACCCTCGACAAGGCCCGCGTTCGCCGCCGGGTTGACGGTAGCGTAGCGCGGCGACATCACGGCAGCGGCTTCGTTCAGCTTTTGCTGAGCCGAAAGCAGCACAGCGGAAGTGGCCGGGGTTACGCCGGGGGTGCCAACCGACTGGTAAACGTTCTTGAAGCTGTTCGCCACGTCGGCGTCGATGCTGGACGCAAGCTGGCTGATACGCGGCTTAAGAACCCGCTCGGCGAAGTCATCGAGCTGCATCGTCAGTTCGGCGGAGGTAAAGTTCACGCCGATGTGCTTTTGCGTCGACACCGTGAGGGTGGTGAACTGCTCGTTGTCGTCCTGCGCTTGCAGAGCGGCACCGTCAGTGACCAGCGCGCGGTCAGGCAGGCGGATACGGAGCGTCGAGCCGATCTTGGCACCTTCGACCGCGAAGCTGTCGTCGTACTGCCGGTTGACGTTGCGGGTGATAACGAGGTTGTTTTCGAGGATCTCCAGGGCTTTCCTGGTGATCATGTCAATAGTAAGAAGGCTATTCGCCATGACAAAACCCTTTCAGTTAGCGGATGCGGTTACGCGCTTCCCAGTTCCGGATCTGCCGCTGTCGCTCGGCCTCGATCCACTCTGACGTCGTCATCTCCTTGACGGAGCGCGGGTCAGTGGTATCCAAGGCGCGAGCCGAGCCACCCCGAGGGGTAACTGGCGCGATCGGCGCGGGGGCGCGCGAAGTCGTTTTGGTGGGTGGATTGTCGGTCAGTTTGGCCTCAATCTTCCCGATCTCTTTAGCCTGCAAAAAAGGCGACAGGCGGGCAATACGATCGGCGTCTTTCGGATTCGACCCAAGGTAGTACGCGATCTCGGGGCCAATCTCAGATGCCTGAATCGTCTGAGCCATCACCTGCGTGATCGGAAGGCGCGGGTTGTAGGCGACTTGCTCGAAGTCGTCATACTTGTTCCGTGCTTCTTCTTCGCGCTCGTGATAACTCTCAAGGAGTTCGGCTTGCTGCCGTTCGGCGTCCCGCTTGGCGAGCAGTTCGGCCGCCTTCTGTTCCGCCAGCGCTTCCGCGTAGGCTTCAGGCGAATCGAACTTGTCCGCGGTTGGCGGTTCAGCCGGGGCCGCTACGGGCGCTTGTTGCGCTCGTTGCCGTTGCTCCCGATCCCACTTGCGTTGCTCTTTTGCCAGCCGTTTGCTGATAATCGCGTCGAGTTCAGCCTGGGTGAATCGCTTCTCCTCGGCTTTCTGCTCTGGCGTTTGTTCAGCAGATTCCGGCGCAGCTTCAACAGCCTCCGGGGCGGCCGTCGCCTCGGTAGCTTGCGCGGATTCGACTTCCGCTAGGTTTTGAACTTCTTCGGTCATGGTTTGAACTCGTTAGAGCACCCGGTCTATTGGGCCGGTACAGTGATTAATATTACGCTTACTTTTAGGTCAACTGCAAGAATAAATACGCGGTAAAATTATTTCATAGAATAAACTAAAAATTAATTACACTGTCGCGCCAGTAGAATCAACCCACGCGGTCCCGTTCCACCAGATAGGCTTGCCGCCCGCCGCTAAGGTCGTGTCCATATACATCACCCCGATATCTTGGGCGCGAAGAGTTGGCCGATTTGCAGTCGTGCTAAAACGAACGCTTTGAGCAATAGGGCGCCAAACACCGCTGCTGATTTGACGCCACATATCCACGGCGCCGCTAGCTGCAGTGCGAGCGACAGCAAAATCGCCAACATCCGCAGTGATAGTTGCAGGGTCGCCAGTAGCTACAAAAAATTTACGGCTGGCGACTAGACTGTTAAATACGTTTGCGGATGCAGTTTGAGGCGCCACACCGGTTAAAGACAGCGCATCATTGTCTGCATCATTAAGCATTGGCACCGTCGCGCTGGGAAAGCGATTAGGCCCAAGTTCGATGCGTGAGTTAGTCTGATAGCCGATAGAAAATTTGCGGTTGGTAAACGCGCCAATCTCGTAAAAATTACACCCAGAGATTTTGGCTAATGTAGACGTTAAACAAATTCCGTAGTTGGCTTTATTAAAAGTGCCACCACGAATTTCAACGCCGCTACAGTCTTGCAGCCAAATGTGAGCAGAGTTAACTCCAAAGGCGGCACCAAAATTACTGTCCGGTCCGTTATTTTCTCCGTAAAAATTGTCTATCAATAGCCCAGCAACACCGCGCGCCCAAAGCCCGCTGACTGCATTTGCTGCGCTTGTGCCGGAATACTCAGACGCAAAGTTAATGAGCGCAATATTTTGCGCAGACGACCCACCGCTAAGAGCAAACCGAATACCGTCGTTGCCTGAGTAGGCCGACGCACAATTCAAAAACACGTTTTGGTTTGCGACGCCAGAAAAATAAAAACCGTAGTTGACACAACTAATTGCTTTAACTTGATCAAAAGTATTCCAAATCGGAGCGCCCACTGCGTCGCCCGCAAAATACAGCCCGTCATATCCGGTTACATCAAGATTGCGAAAAGAGCAAAACGTAAATCCAGGGTTAGTCGTGCGGGCCCAATAAATGCCACGATCTGCGGACGCTGTTCCTGTGTGACGGATTTTAAGTTCTTCGACGACAGCACCCATGACCCCGGTGCTCTGATCAATCGTAATAACTGGACCGCCAGTCGCGGTGCGTTTAATCTCAGAGACGTTGTTTCTTCCTTCCCCGCGCAACGATACTTTCGTTTTAAGCGTGATTCCCGATTGAACCAAGTAAACGTTGGCCGGAAAAAAAACGACGCCGCCTAATACTGCTGCTGCGTCAATAGCATCTTGAATTGCCGTGGTGTCGTCTGTAATTCCGTCGCCTACAGCGCCATAATCTAGTACGTTAAATTCAGCGCCGTCTATCATTGAATACGTGACTTTTGTTAAAGACATCTTCTTTTTCCTATTTCGTAAACGCTTGAACTTCGGCGCTAGTCAAGCACTGAGAATAGTAAAAAACTTTTTGAAGTGTTCCGTTTAACATGAATGTGTTGGTGCCCGCTTCACTGGACCCAAGATAGCCAGTTGTTACAGTCGGAACATTTCCAACCGTATCGGTTTGCGTTGTTCCTGCGTTGGCGTTAGCAAGAAAATTGTTTTGTTTGTACGCAATCGCTGTTTTAAGCAAAGTGTTATACGGGGATGTAACCGTGCTGTATAAATCCGCCTGCAACACGCCGCTATTAGTAACTAACGCGCGCGTCTGGGTCGCTGACCCTATTACTGGCACGATTCGATTAGATGTTGTGCCGTCAGAAACTCCAAGACCCAAACGAGTAGATGCTGCGTTTGCGGTATTGCTTATTGAGTAAGAGACTAGCGTGCCTTCAGTTGCATTGTACCAACTGCTAAAATTCGTTCCCGTCATAGTGGCAACGTCAGCGTTACGCTGAGCGGTGCCGGTAGTTGTCGGAATGTAGCTCGTAGCAAACGCGCCGGCTTCTAATTGCGCGCCCCATATCTGAATTACATCACCATCAGTAGTGATACGAACTCCAACTTGTTGGTTAGCTGTAGTTGCTGCAAAAGTGTACCGAACCCATGATGTAGTGATAGCTTGCGTCGTCCAATTTGAACCGTTATCAAGTGTGTATTGAATGTCGCCTGTGCCTGTAACACGTTTTAGCCAAACGCTAAACGAACGCGCCGCTGATGAACCCGCTGCGGCAGTAGAGATAATGGTTTGATTAGCCGCACCGTTTGCTTTGATTTCTAGCGCATTTCCGGTGTTGTCCGGGGATGTTCTAGTCGTACTAACACGCTGAAGGTTTGCGCTATCAGCCCAATTATTTTGCGCTCCGCCTGATGTGCCAAATGTTTGACTATAGTTCAGCAAGTTTGTGCGGGATTCTTCAATCAATAAACCTTTGCAAACAAGCGTTACAGGATCGTAATCAAAACGCGGTATATCGGCGGCTACAGTTTCAACGTAGCCGCTGCTATTAATTCGAGTCGCGGTATTACCCGCTCGGGTAAATGTAATTCGAGAATCAAGCGACGCAGTTGTAAAATCTAACGCCAGCTTTGGCAAAACACGTTCAGTTGCAGTCAGTCCGAATGAAGGAGTAATCATAGATAGTTCACTTCAATCGAAGACGTGTTGGGCGGAGCCTCGGAAAAAGTAATTACAGCGGCTGCAAGAGAATATGTATTTTTTTGCTGATAAACCCCATTAATGTAGATTTGCGTATTGTTTTCGTTAGCTGGAGAATTTGGAAGAGTAAACGTAGTGGCAACACCGTTGCCAGTAAAATTAGCGACTAAAGGTGCGGCATTAAAACTTCCGCCTACATTGTCATAAGTTGCTATCAAAACATTGGCAGAATTTGTTAAAATAAATTTGTATAGATATGAGTAATTAAGCCATATTTCGCCGCTTGGCACTCGGCCAGCCGCGTCAAGAATAATTGGATTAGTGTGAGCTGTGTTTCCGGTTGAAGACGTGTAGGACGCTAAAGGCGTTGTAGTACCGGCTTGATAAGTGTATATTTTTCCGCCGGTTAACGGATTGCCGTTATTATCAAAAAATTGCGCGCCTACACCCCCAAAAACGGAAAGAGTAACCGTAGGCATGTCACACTCCGAGATTGCCGGCGAGCACGAACGTGTTAGCGACTGGGCAGATGGCGGAAATGACCGCGTATTGACCCATCGTGCTGAAGAGACTGGAGTACGACACAAGCGTCTGACTGTTAGCCGCCACTGTCACCTTGCCCGCGCCGCCCTGAATGATGGTCGTGCTGAAGCCAGCCCCGAGCCCCGCGGCGCAGTTGATCGTCACGGCCGACCCGGACGTGCAGTAGATGACCTTGCCGTTATCCGTCGCACTGAGCGTGCGCGTCGTGCCGGTTTCGGTGATGATACCGCCCGCTTCAAGCGTAAACCCGGTCGACGGGACGGTTTTACCCGACGTCAGATTAGTGACGGAGACTTGCCGGGTCGTGCTGCTTTGAACGATCGGCAGGACTTCAGTGCCGGCAAGCGGCGTTGTGGCCGCTGGAAGTGCTGAAATTTTGACATCTGCCATGATCGTCCTTTACACCAGAATGAAGCCGCCATCCTCTTGCACGAGGTTGTCGTTGTTTTCTGTGGCGAGATTGTTCAATGATTGATCGCGCCCATAGCTTGATATAAGCGCGATGATGCCACCAAGCCCTAGCCCGATGGCGTTTCGGACTCCGACGCCCCAGCTCATCGCATGTTGATCGGTTTGGCGAACACTGTGCCCGCAGCCGACACTTGGAGTGCGCTAACTTGCCACCGGCCGCTAACGTTCGGCGGTACAGTGAACGGAATCGGCGTGTAAGCCGGGATCGGCGTGCTGGCGCTGGTCGCCGTCACGCCCTCACCGATTGCAATGTAGGCGTCTTGCGTACACCAGACCATCACGCCCTGCGGCCCCGCGTTCCACGGCCCGAGCGCCACAGCTACCGCGCTGGTGGTGTCAGAGTCCGCCGGGAAGTCGGCGTCGGAAAGTGGTCGAAGCAGTTCCATGTACGGACCTCAAGCGAGAAACTTCAGTTTGTAGAGCGTGGAGAGGTATTGCCCGACGATTTCGTCGATGATGTTTTGCAGCGGAGTGTCGTCTTTCTTGCAGACTTCGTACCGCATTTTTTCCACGTCTGCGAGTGAGTCTTCCAGAAACTCGATGATGTTGCCCGTTTTCTTGGCGCTCATCAGCGTAATCGGCCCGATCAGGCCGTGCCGGCCTTGATAGGCTTCAGCAAACTTGTCCGCCAAGTCGACGATCCCGTCGTAGAACTCATTCAACGCTGAATGCTTGGAGAACGAACGCGTGTTCAGATGTACGCTATGGGCGACATCGCGGGCAAGAAACAGGGTGCCTACGAAATCGGCGCAACTCATTGCATGGCTCCCGGCGGCATCGGTTGTTGCGGCATGGGCTCTTGCATCGGCATCTGCTCTTCTGGCATCGGCTGCCGGATCGGCCCGTTAGCCACAAGATCGCCGGTGTCGACCGCAGCCGCGATCGTGCCCATCACGATATCCTGAATTTGCTCTGGCGTCATGCTGTTCTGCACGGCGCTGATGCGCTGCGTCTCAGCCTGGTACGCCTTGATTTGAGCTTCGAACTCTTTGACCGCCACGTCGCGAGCTTCCATCGACATGTTGACTTGCTGGAGCATGTTGAACATGTTCTCCATCTCGGCCGCCATGGCTTGGATCTGCTGTTGCGCGGCTTGCAGGGCCGGACTTTCGTCGCCTTGCTCCAGAATCTTCGGATCAATCGTCTTCTGGAAGCGTTTCGCCAGCTCCTGCGCCCCCGGCCAATCCATATTCTTGACGAACAGGTCGCCCGCCACTTGCCACAGCTGCGGGTTGCCTTGCAGCAGCTGCGCCATCGCTTCCATGGCTTCCTGCCGCTTGGTCGCGTAGCCGGGGCCAGTTACCACCCTGACGTCGTACTTGCCGACGCCCGGGTTGTAGATTTTGCGAACAACAATACCTTGTTCGTTGACAATTCGACGCACCGGCTCCGGCTGGTTCGGGTTAACCTGGACCATGTTCGTCTCGCCGTCTTCGCCGATGATCCGCAACACCCGCTCGGTGTCGTAAATCTTTGGCGCAATGTCGACGATCATCCGCACAAGGTGCCGGATCGCGCGGGCAAGGTTGTCGCCGTAGTGGTACGTGCCAACATCGCCTTCGCGCTGGCGGGCCAGGATCGCTTTGCCAGAGCGCTCGTTGCCGCCCATGCCCAGCGAGGCGTTGTACTGACCGGTAACGCTCTTGATGTCCTCAGCAGCGCCCATCTTGGCCTGTATAAGGCCCGTTTGAGGCAGGGGAGGGGCTGCACGAGCCGGAAGCGGCAAAACGGCGCCATTGCCGTCTGTGACGTCCGGATTGACCTCCAAGTACGGCCAGTTTTGGATGTTGGCCGTCTTCCACTGCTGTTCGTAGCCTTCGAACTGGCCGCCGTAGCCGATAAACGGCGCTTTGGGGGCCAGCGCCAGCATTTCGGCTTCCTGGCTCGTCCAGTAGTTGTACATCCGCTGGGCGTCCTTGGCGTTCCGGACAAGCCCGCTGATGTAGATGCGCCCCTCGACTTCGAACTCGTTGCCGATTACGCGCACGACGGGAATGTGTTTGCCCGCCCAGTCGCGCTCTTCCAGCACCTCGTAACCATTAATCTTGCACCACTTGACCTGTTTGCGGTCCGCCGGTCGGCTGCGCAATGGTTTGCCGAACTGCTGGCGAAGCTGTTTGTCCTCCGGCGTGCCGTCGAATGCCGTGACGTTGCCGGGGTACAGGTTCAGCGTCTCGCGCTTGATCTCGTAGTAGAAATACTCGGCAATTCGGACTGTCTTTTCATTCAGCCACTGGCTGATGGACTGATCGCCGACGCCCAACGTCATCAGCGTGGTGATTGGCGCCGCGTCGGGGTAGAGCCGTTCGTACTCGTCGCGGGTAATGTCTTCAGTGATGAAGCACCACTGCGCGTCAGCCCCGCACGGATCTTGAATCGTCGGGTCCATGTAGACCGAGAACGAATTGCGGATCCGCCCGATCTTGATGTCCTGATCGAACGTGTCTTCGTCGCAATACTCGGTCAGCAGGCGAATATATCCTTCGCCGTATGCAACTTGGTTCTCGCAGGCGGTGTCATACGCTACATCCGCGTCCGACATGTACTCGATGTGCCGCACGAGGCCGTTGAAGACCTCCGCCACCTCAAGGTCGGCATGCTCGTTGGCCGGAATGACCTTGCCACTGGGCCGATTCTGCCGCTGGTCGTTTGTGACTTGCCGAACGTGTTGCGGTAGCTTGTTGATCGTCAGGCAAGGGCGGGCGTTGATGGTCTGACCTTGCACCGCCCCGCGGGTCGCGAGCACGTCTGCGGGCCACTGCCACTGATTGTCTGGCGATCCTGCATAGAAACGAAGGTCGTCCAGCTCATCTTCGCGAGACTCGGAATACGCCGAGATCGCCATCGACAAACGAGCACGCGCGGTCGCGAGCACATCCGCATCGCTCTTGTCCTTCGTCGAGCCGCCTACGGCCACCGCCGCGACGGCGTTGATCCCGGTGTAGTCGGCCATTTACTTCTTGATGCGGCTCAGCACTTTGTTGACAGTGGCTTTGACGTCCACGCTACCGTCGTTCTTGCCGCTGCACATCGCCAGATGCGCGTTGGTCGGCGTGTTGCGCGACGGCATACCGCCGTTGTCAACTTTGGGTTGCTTGGCTTCAATCATGCGGATCTGTTGCGTGGTCGATTTCATTTCTTGCTCCGGGAGGCTGTTTTCTTCGCCGCGCGCTGCGTGGCGTACGCGATGGCAACGGCTTGCTTCTGCGGCTTGCCGTGCGCCATCTCTGTTTTGACGTTCTTGCGGAACGCTTCCGGGCTTTTCGACTTAACCAGAGGCATTACTTCTTCCCTTTCGCAGTTTTGGCCGACTGCACGAACGCTTTGCGGGTCGGCGCGCCTGGCGCTCCCGGTTTACGCATCTTTTCGCCGCTGCCGGCCTTAATGCGCTCGCGTTTTGCGTGAATATTACTGTAAAGACCGGGTTTCGTCGCCATTATCAGCACTTCCAGCGTTTAAGAGAGGCTTTTGCACGCTCGGCCGGCCCTTTTGCCTTGTCGACAACGCCCTGCATACGTGCGCAGAAGGATTTTTTGCGCCCTTCGTCCGATTTCGTCTTCGGATTCGGCGCCGGCGGCTTCAAGTTAGACCCGGTAGCGGCGTTGTACTTGGCTCGGCCCTTGGCCGTCAGCCCCGCACCCTTGCTGACGGGCAGTTTTTCGCCTCGTCCAACCGCCAAACTGACGTTTTTCTTAGCCACTACTTGACCCCCATAAACTTACGCAGTTGCTGTACATAGTTTAGCTGGTCTGGTGTTGGCGCGCCGACTGAAGGGTCGCCGGACAAGATGCGAGCGGCGATCGTTTGCCGAATATCATCAAGATTTTTGGAATACCCACCAAATTTTTGCGACTGTTCTGGTGTTAGATCGAATCGTGGGGCGGTCATTAGCCCCCGCCGCATATGCACCCGCGCAGCTTCGTTTAACATAACCGCACGTTTTTCTGCTTCGGAAAGCGTGCTGTATGGATTAAGGATAATACGGTCATCCTCGGCCGCCATACCGGTTACGTGCGGATTTTTGCGAAAGTAATCGTCTTCGCCGGGGTAAAGTTGCTCACGGTAACCGATACCGTAGACGCCTTTTGGAAATCCACTTGCCGCGCCGCCTGGCATAGTTACGCCCCCATCCAACTTGTGGACACGCTATTCGGCTGGTACGCGCGCGCCGGCCGCTTGTCGACATACTGCCGGTGCGCCACCGGGAACGCGAACGTCACCGCCAGCGCGTCGGCCGCGTCCGGAGAGGCCAGCCCGCGGGCCTTCATCTCTTTCTTACCTTCCAAAAAGATCGTTCCGGCCGAGTTCGGCTTCAGCGTCGGGCCCGTCAGGTCCGACTTCAGCCCGCGATCGTTTGGAATCGACGCCGACCGCAGCCAGTCTTTCATCAAGCCCCACAGCTCCGCGCGCTTGTTGCCGTACATAATGGGGTTCTTGGCTTTCCAGCCAAAGTTGACGCCTCTGACGACCTTATACCGCTGTTCGTGCAGCCTGTCCAGAATGCCGTACCCGAGCCCGCCCTCGTCCAGCACCTCGAGCGTGGGTTTGTACTCCTCAATCGCGTCGATCACCCGCCCCACAATCGTCATTGTGTCCTCGCCCTGATACCGCTTGATCGCCACCAGGTCGCGCCCTTGCCGCACTGCAATAACCGTCGAGTCCGCCCCGCCGCGCGCCGGGTCCACGCCGATGACGATCGGCGCCGTCTCGTCCTTGTAGGGCTCGCGCTTGATGGCGTCGGCCACGATCGCCGGCGTGATGAACTGGTCGTCGCCTGCTGACGGAAACTCGCCGTACACCTCAACGCGCGCCTGCGAGGAGTCCTCGCCGTACTCGTCGATGATCTGCTGATAGACGTTCTTATCGGTGTCTTCCACTGACCGCGCGTCCACCTGCCGCGTGCGCCAGAAGTCCCGCTTGGCGTGGAAGCACTCAAAGAAGTAGCCCGTATTGCGCCGCGGGTTGCTAAACGCGAACCAGTACCGGTCGAGGATGTTCTCCGTAAAGAAGCCCGCCCCAACCGCCCAGATCGAGTCCGGGATGCCGGAGGCCTCATCGAAGATCAACATCATGCCGTCGTGGTTGTGCACGCCGGCGTAGCTGTCCGGGTTCTCTTCCGACCACAGTTTGCCCTCGGCCGCCCAGTAGCGCGTCCCTTTCTTCAGGTCGCGCTCCACAATGTCCGTCAGCCACTTGGCCGGCTGCAGCTTGGTCGCGCTGATCTCCCACCAGTGCGCGTTGATAACCATCGTCGACCACTTGGTCAACTCGCCCCAGGTCACCGATCTAAGCTGCGCCTCACTGTTGGCGCTTACGACGATGCTCGACCCAATGCGCGTGGTCAGCATCCACAGGATCAACCAACTGACCAACGCCGACTTGCCGATCCCCCGCCCCGAGCTCACCGCCTCGCGCAGCGTGTCCATCGTCACCTGCCCGCGGTTCTTCTGCAGGTGCTCCTTAATGTCGCGCAGCACCTGCCGCTGCCACATCCGCGGCCCCTTGTGGCCCGCCAGCGGCGTATTTTCGCGCCCCCACGGAAACGCGAACAGCACGAACGCCTCCGGGTCGTCCTTGATCGACGGCGCCCACAGGCGCGTCATCAGGAGCTGTTCGTCAGCGGGGCTGTAGATCGGCTTTTGCATGCGTGCCTGTTAGCGTCGCCTGTGGCCTGTGCTCAATCACTTCTGCCGTTCCTTCGACAACACGACTCTCAGCAGCACGCAAGGCGTCGATGACGCTGATGCGCTGGTCGATCTCGACGCTGACGGACTGTTTGGCGACCCATCCGTGGCTGTGCTGGAGAATAGCAAGCGCGGCCTTTGAGTCGCCCGCTCGGGCGGCGTTCTGCAGCAACTGACTGTTCTCTCGCTCACTATCCGCGCGGCCCTTCAGTTCGGCCATTTCGGCTATTGGGTCAAGCTCTTTCAGTCGGTTGTACTCAACAGGTAGTAATCCTGCTGCTAACGCTAGGGAATCACCTTTTAACCCTAGACGCGCCGCCTCATAGATGCGCTCCAGCGTCGCCTCCGTGGCGCGCACCGTCCGCACAGTCAGTGGAAGACTCTTGAACGTCATGCGCGCAGTGTAGCCGGCGCGACCTGTTTTGTCATGACCATTTGACCGATCTGACCCATGCTTGAGATTGTTTTGCGTTCTGCGTTTTGCATCTTGCAGAAAAAAATAAAAATTTGTGCGACACCACCAGAGCCACAGCCCCTTCGCGTCGGCCCCACCCCCTCCCCTTCACGCAAAACAACCGCATTGCATCAAGCTGGCAGCATCCGGCACGCGGCATGCGGCGGACGGCATGCGGCAAACGGCACGCGGCAGACGGCACGCGGCAGACGGCGGGAAGCTTAAGCAAGTTGGGTGATCCCTTTGCCATTGCCCATTTGACCCATGGCATTTTGGGCAATGGCGGACTGATTGCTTGAATGACCCAAAACGTGCGCCAAACTGCGCCGGGGGGCGATCGGGCGGCCGGTCTTTGGTCATTTAGGCCATTTGGGCAGTGACTTTCAAGTTACTCCAATCCCATGTACAGCGCCGCTCTACACTACAGCTATATACAACTATATAGCATATAGATATTATTATTATTTTTATATCTTAATAACCTAATTGACCCAAAAGCACACT
>Ga0129333_10003700_pt1 | contig 14333 bp, 10 predicted proteins | sample CPB6_08_DNA_FD_94474 | JGI IMG/M metagenome (GOLD analysis project Ga0129333, IMG submission 94474) | Freshwater to marine salinity gradient microbial communities from Chesapeake Bay, USA - CPBay_Sum_0.6_0.8_DNA | ecosystem: Environmental > Aquatic > Marine > Coastal | place: USA: Chesapeake... | reverse complement strand
GGGGGTTCATTTGGAGTCGCAAGGCCATGCGTTCCAATTCCGCCTTCTCTTTGATCCAAACCGCACGATCCCGCATGCGGCGCCATGCAATGATGCCCGCGACGCTCAAAAGCAATAGCATGAGGGCCATGGCAGGAATCCAAAAAGTGGGGCGCTTCCATGCTGCGGGCAAGACCTCTACCGAAATGACAGGCTGTCCCCAGCGTTCCATATTCGGTCCGAGGGCTCGGAAGCGAATTCGATACGTAGCTGCGCGAAGGCGTTCCAGCACGACGCGCCGGCTTGTCCCCATGGAAATCCATTCTCCCCCATCTATTTGGTATTCCAAGGGGATTCCCGCCCCCGCTTGAGGCAGGCCTCGAAATCCCACCTTGATGACCACGGGATCGTTTTCTTTTTTTGTGCGGCGCTCTACTGAACGAATGAGCAGCGCTGGAGCGAGGCCTTGGCCGATGGAGCGATCCGAAGCTTCAATGGCCAAACCATAGACATCCTGAATCCACCGGGGCGAACCTTCGCTCGGCGAAACCGACGGCACGCGAGTCACCGGCTCAAAGCGGGGTATCCGCGGCCAGGATGTGCCCATCCACTGTCCCTCCCGAAACACATACAAGCTGTCCCCGTGAAGGCGTACATCCGTGACCCATCCGGTTTTTCCCACTGCTTCCCACCGCTTGGCATGGTAGCGGCGCAAACCAAATTCGCCATAGGCCCAGGCCCCCTCGTGAAGCAGGATGCCCGAAACCAATCCCGGCCCCGGCTTTCCATGGTTTCGAATTCCTCGCGGGCCCATCGAGTAAATGCCCGTGGTGGTGGCCACCCAACACGAATCCGTGCCAAATGGGGCCACATGGGAAATGGGGCCAATGCGGAAAGGAAGGGTGCGCAAATCAAACCAGCGCTCCGGGGAATCCATGCGGAGCAAGCCCTTCTCCGTGGCGATAAAAAGTCCCCCTGCGTCGGAAGGGATGCCTTGGCGTAAGGTTTCAAGCTCAAGCCCACCTTGGGTGTACAAGCGCGCAGTGAGGCCATCTTGTCGAACATACCACAGGCCGGATTCGCCCATGAGCCAGGTGTTTTGACCATCTGCCGTGACCACAAAGCTGTGGTACCCCCGAACCATGGGTTCCATCAACGTCCAGCCATCTTCGCCCAATATTTTGAGCCCCGAATCCGTGATGGCCATCCAGCGATTCCCCAACGGCATAGCGGAGGAGACGGGTTCGTCGAGCAACTGGGTCCACAAGCCACTTGGACTGCGCATCCACAGGCCACTTTCCGAGGAAATGAGTAGAATCCCCTCTTTTTGGGCTATTTGGTAGGCCCCCGAAAGCCCCGGAACAGATTCCTCGGTCCAGGTATCCTCACTCAAACCTCGGTAGTAAACACGCGAAGGACTCAGGGCATAAATGCGGCCCATTCCGGTATTGAGAAGGTCGACGCAGGAATTTTCCGGGTAGGTGCTGCGCTCCCAGAGCTCCCCTTTCCATTGGTAGACCCCATTGCCACCAGCCAACCACAATCGGGGGCGAAGCATGCAAATCGACGTGTAATAGCGCTCGTCATCCGGATTTTGAGGCGCGCGATCCATGCGGATGAAGCGCTCCCCGTCGTAGCGGAGTATGCCTTCATTCTCGGTGGTCACCCAGAGCAGGCCGTTGGTATCCAAGGCCATATCCGTAATCAAGTGCCCATCCGTGTTGGCCAGCATCGACTCAGTCACCACCGCATACATCGGGGCTTGAGCGCGAGCCCAGGCACCTGATACCAGCAGGAGACACAATACGAATCGACGAAGCATGGGGTGAAAATACCGCCTTTTTTCGGGATGTATCGACGGAAACAGGGATCAGACCATGGGATCTGTACGTAGTCGCTTGTTCCCGATTACCTCAATGAGAAAGGCGCACTTTGTGCAGTGCGATGGCTTATCCTATGTTTCCCTCTCCCCCTGCTGGCGCAGGTACCTCTAGACCCGTGGTCAAGCTGGGACAACCCCTCCCCGACCTGGCTGGTCTTTGCCGAACAGAGTGGCCCCAAACCAGGATGGTACGCATTGGGAGCCCAATGGATTCGCCCTCAATGGGCATTCCATGGGCTCTTGGGGCCGACAGGACCTCCATCTGGCCTCCTTTTTTCCCGGCTTGCATTGGGGCCACAGCACCCGCTTCTTTTGGGGTGGGGACTAGAACACGGACGAGGGGCCCTGTATGGCCAAGCATCCTTCCCCCTTCCCCATGGTCGAAGCAGCACCATTCGGGCCCATTGGAGCTCGGGCAGGGGGCTAGAAGCCATGGCGTCACTGACGCATTGGACAGAATGGGGTTGGTACGTATCCATGTCGGGGCTGGTTTCGACCAAGCAGGGGGTCGAGTTTGTCGTGCACGCGCGTCCGGCCCAGCACCCCCATTTTCGTGGAATCTATGCCTCTACCTCTGGCCGATGGCGCGTCGAATGGGTCAGCAAGTATGGGTCCGTCGTATTTGGTGCGGGGCCCTATCCTTACTCTCGCTGGGCCCTGCATTCGCCCAATCTGCCCTAGTTACGTGGGCGGAGGAGGAATTCGCCCTTCGCTTTCCCGGAAGTGATTTGGGGGCCCGGGACTCCGTCCGGGCCCTGCTCGAAGCCTGGGAACGGCGGCCCGCCTACATCAACTCCTGGCCGCGGGATGGCCTGGAGGACATCCCCTTTCTCTCGGCGGCGGGCGCCTTTCAACTTGGGCGCTACATCGCGGACCAAGGGGAGCTCATCGATCCGTTGGAATGGAGGGCTATCCCCCTGGACTCGATGGAGCGAAGGGGGCTCCAAACTTTTTTTCAGGTCGGATACCCCGACCGACAGACTACCGCTCATCCTCCCTCTTGGCAAGTAGGCCTCGCCCGAAATGCCACAGGCTGGGGGCCCTATGTTTACGGGCCTGGGTTCAGGTGGACTGAATGGCCAAGTCTGAGCGTCCTTCCATGGTTGATACATCGATCTCCGGGGACCCAACCCTTTATGCGGGGCCGAACGGCGCAATCCTTCTTGGCTTGGTCTCCCCAGCGAGGAGGCTGGGGCCGTTGGGCCCTTACCTCTCATCTGCACGTTGGCGGGGGGTGGATGGATGACCGCTGGCTACTTTCTGCCTTGGTGCAGTACCCACGGTGGCAATGGCAGACCTTGATCGATGGCGGAGACCGCTGGGCCACCTCCTGCTCGCTGCGCTGGCCCTCTGGCATGACCGCCCAGTGGACGGTCCGAAGCGCCCAATGGGGACTATCTACCTCCTGGCTGCCTCAAGCTATTAGCCCTGGATGGTCGTGGCGTGTGCCCTATGCGCGAGGCTGGCTCGAAGTGGGCCATCGCGGAGCGCGCCAATGGATGCGTTGGAACGATCGATCTGCCAGCCTTGGGTTAGACCGATGGAACCACCAATGGCGCGTGGATGCGTCGCTTTTTTTAACTCCCCGGATCGAAGCATGGGTTTTTATCGCGTGCTCGCCCCAGTCCCCGCATGCGCTCGGATGGCGATTCATGGCCTCTGAATCCGGACCTCCCATCCGATGGACAGTGGGATGGATGGGTGCAGGGGACTCCTGGGCGTATGGCACCTCTTCGCTGCGGATGACAACGCCGGGTCCTTACATGGAGGGACAATGGCGTCCACAATGGACCTGGCATGGCCGATCACACCAAGGCGTGATCTTGGTCAAAATTCGGCCTTCAGGCATTCTGTGGACCGGACGCTACGCGTTCCAGTCCGCCCAAAAATGAGGATAGCTCTTGGAAACCGTGGCTTCGCCGGTCCACTCCAAGGGTTGTTCCAACCCGATGAGGGCCCAAAAAAAGGCCATTCGGTGGTCATCCTGCGGATCGACTTCGAGTATATGTTCGCTCGGATTCCACGCACTTGAGTCAAAGGACAGGGCGCGCGCTTCGGGAGCTTCAGAAGGGATTCCCAAGCTCTTCAGGGCTCCCACCAAAGCGTCCAATCGCGGAATCTCCTTGCCATTGAGTGTTTGCAAGCCCGTGAGTTTGACTGGTCTGCGCATTAATACCGCCGCTGCGGCTATGGGCTGTGCCAAATCGGGACAATCTTTCAAATCCAAGACCAAGGGGTCTTTGGGTCGGCTGGGCAGTCCCCGAATCACCAACCCTTGCGCTTCGTACGACGCACTGAAACCCAAGGGAAGTCCCCAGCGGGACCACAGCGCATCTCCTTGAATGCTGCGTCGACCTAGGCCCTGAAGGCAGATGGATTCCCCGAGGCACGAAGCCCGCAAGGCCCAGACAATGCCCGCGCTCCAGTCTGCCTCGACCGGCCATTCCATATCCTGTTTCACCCGCTTTGTCATCGCGATGTAGGGCGCACTGACGGGCTCGCCTTCGAGGGTGAGCTCTAAGGGCGCCGCCATACAAGGCTCCACTAGGTGGAGGGCCGAAACAAATTGAGAGCTGACCGTGGCGTCGATGGACAATGCCCCGCCACGTAAGGCCTTTCCATTGATTTTCCATGAACCATCGGACTTTCGTTCGAGGTCTGCACCCAAATCTGCCAAGGCCTTGACGAGCCCATCGATGGGCCGTTCGAGCAAGCGCGGGGTTCCGGTAAGGTGGATGCTCTGGCCTGCTTGGGCCGCCCAATACGCCATGCCAAATCGAAAGGCTGTCCCCGCTGCACCCGCATCCCCATGGCCGCACAACACGCGGTGCATCGCGCGCATGTCGTCTGACCAGGAATCCTCCGGCTCAGGCAAAGGTTTCCCTGCCACCGCGAGGGCTACAAGGGTTCTATTTGCCAGGCTTTTGGAAGGAGGAAGATCAATGAGACGCATAGGAAGAAAGGGCGGATTGAATATGAGTATCTGAGACCTCGATCAACGTGACCGGGGCTCCAGGGTTGCCAGGCAGGGCCATGCGGACCGCTCCAGCATGATTCTTTTTATCGGCACGCAGTCTACCAATGAGATCGGCCGGGAGGGAGCGCCTTTCGGGCCACCAGGTGTCCAACAAAGAATGCATGGCCATTTGGTCTGAAGCGTTACAGAGGCCTAGCGAATGGGCGATGTGAAATTCCACCCACATGCCAAGCGCTACGGCGTCGCCATGCAGCAAGTCTGAACCGAGGGAGGCCTCCGCAGCGTGGGCAATGCTGTGGCCCAAATTCAGGGCCTTGCGCTCCAAACCATGCTCGTAAGGGTCCGCTTGGACGCGGAGGATCTTCGCCTCCATGAAAGCAGGAACCAATGGGCCTAGTTCGCTCAAATCAGCCACTTGATGAACCTCATCCCACAGCGTTCCTCCTTGGAGGTAGGCATGTTTGATGCATTCAGCCCATCCGGCGCGCCAATGCAGTTCGGGGAGGGTATCGAGCAACACAGGATCCACATAGACCCCTTGCGAAGGGGCAAACGTTCCGAGGAGATTTTTGAACCCTTCGAGGTTAATCCCCGTTTTTCCGCCTATGCCCGCATCCACCATAGCGAGGAGCGATGTGGGGACCGCAACGTGGTGCATGCCGCGCATGTAGGTGGAGGCTAAAAAGCCCCCAAGGTCCGTCACGACTCCCCCGCCCACGGAGATCAGCAAGCTTTGTCGGTCCGCCCCGGCTTCAAGCAGGGCCAACCACAATTGGTGCATGACTTCAAGGGACTTACTCTCTTCTCCGACTTCCACTTCGAGCACGGAGGATTCCCCCAAATATTCGAGGCTACCAAGTACAAATGGGAGGCAGGCCTCATGGACCTGTCCGTCGGTTAAAATGTGGACTTGGCTGTAGGACGCACGGTGGGTTTGTAACCAGGCGTCAAGGGCTTGGAGGGCGTGATCCCCGGCAATGACGGGCCCGAATGGAGTATCCCAGTGGCGCATTCCCTCAAAGGTCGGAAAATTACTTGGCATGGCCTCGTCACAGGCCTCCTGGACTATCTTTGAGGCCCATTTACATCGGTTCAGATGCCCTTGAATTTTCGCGATACGGCCGTTGCCTTTCAGTCCCACGATGACGCCTCATTGCGTCGCAGCTATTTGCTTTTCAAGACTTTAGCTTCGCCAGCTTTGGTCCGAATAGGGCAAAGCATCACCCTCTGGGCACTCTCCTGGCGCCTCCCCATCAAAGGAATCATCCGGGCCACCGTATTCAAGCAATTCTGTGGGGGCGAAACCGTGGCGGATTGTAAACCGGTCGCCCAACGCAATTGGACTTTGGGAGTGGGCAGCATACTGGACTACTCCGTCGAAGGCCAAACAGACCAGAAAGCCTATGACCAAACCACGGACATGACTTTGCAGACCCTCGCGCTGGCCGCCAACGAGCCGGGTATCCCTTTGGGGGTTTTCAAAGTCACGGGACTGGCAGATACCGGCATGCTTGAAAAAGTGAGCCGCGGGGAGGTCCTTTCTGCCTCGGAAAACGAGGCCTGGGAGCGCGCTCAAGCCCGAGTGGATCGCATCTGCCACTATGCCCATCAGGTGGGAGTTCCCGTCATGTTGGACGCGGAAGAGACGTGGATTCAAGATGCGATTGATCACTTGGCCTACACCGCCATGGCCCGCTACAACCGCGAAAAAGTTATTGTTTTCAACACGATCCAGTGCTACCGGACCGGGCGTTTAGCCGCGTTGGATGCCGCGCTGGAAAAAGCGCAAAAAGAGGGCTATGGCTTGGGCATTAAGTTTGTCCGCGGGGCATACATGGAAAAAGAGCGCGCCCGTGCCCAGCAGAAAAACCTCCCTTCCCCCATCCAGCCCACCAAGGAGGCGACCGATGCCGAATTCAATGCCTGCGTGGCACGGATGATTTCGGTCCTTGGCCGCCCGGAAGATGGGCAGAAATTGGCCTGCATGATTGGCTCCCACAATGAAGACAGCGCGTCAATGGCCGCCGAATTATTGACGGCCCAAGGCTGGACGCCGGAATCAGCCCCCGTATGGTTTGCCCAGCTCTACGGCATGTCCGACCACATCAGCTTTGTTATGGCGCATCATGGGTTTCGCGTGGCGAAATACTTGCCTTTTGGGCCCATCGAGGCCGTCATGCCGTATTTATTCCGTCGAGCCGAGGAAAACACGTCTGTCAAAGGCCAAACGGGCCGGGAACTCGGCTTGATTCAAACCGAACAAGCGCGCCGCTCGAGCGCAAAGCGGGGGAAATAATCAACGGGTTTGCGGGAGGTCTTCCGTCCTGCCGAGCGAATCCTCTAGCCCAAGGGGCCCATATGATGTCAAGCCTTAAGGGGCGAGGCGCTCCAGCCGCATCAACACCGCACTGTCCGTACGCCGTTCCCACCAACCCTGGTAGGATTGATCCTGCCATTCCAAGGTGATGGGATAGCTTGAATGCTTCAGGCCCTCCTCCCGGGTCATCACCTGAGCCTCCGAAAAGTCAATTTCTCCGCGCATCAAGAAAGCCTCCAAGAAGGCAGAGTCCCCGGCGCATGCCTGCTGCCACGGGTCTTGGGCCTCAGGGGCCACGGAGCGCACAGGCTGGTCATGTAGGTCCACCAGCACGCGGTTGTTGGGCAGGTATGTGCATTGAAAATCACGGCCCGAAAAGAGAAAAATAACCAGCAGGGTGCCCAGGCCAAGGCCTACGGCATACCAGCTGAAGCGCTGCCAAAAGTTCATAAGAGGAGATCCAGGTCGGTAAAGGGCAAGTCAAAGGGTTCGGCCAGCTCCCGATGCGTGAGAATGCCGCGGTGCATGTACACCCCAGCGCGCCAATGCGGCCGGCGTCGCAGCGCTTCTTCCATGCCTCCGTCGTCCGAGAGCGTTTGCAGGAATGGACTAGTTAAATTATTCAGGGCGAAAGAGGCCGTTCGAGCCACGCGGGAGGCCAAATTTGGGACACAGAAGTGCGTCACCCCATGTTTGGTGTAGACGGGGGCATCCCAGGTGGTCACTTCGCTGGTTTCAAAGCAACCACCGTGGTCAATGCTCACGTCGACCAGAACGGTTCGCGGTTTCATCTGGGACACCATGGCCTCCGAAACGACCACGGGAGTCCGGCCATTGACTGGACGCAAGGCCCCAATGACCACGTCACAGCGTTCGAGGGCCTTGGTTAAGATTTGGGGCTGAAGGGTACAGGTATAAACATCGTGTCCAACCACTTCGCGCAACCGCTGGATCCGTGTCAGGGAGGAATCAAAAACCTTCACCGTTGCCCCCATGGCCATGGCTAGGCGTGCAGCGACGGTGCCGACCGTCCCCGCACCGAGAATCACCACTTCCGTGGGCGGGACTCCGGTGACGGCGCCCATGGCATAGCCCTTCCCATCCGCCCAGGTGCTCAAATACTCCATGGCGACGGTCATGGCTTGGGATCCGCCGATTTCGGCCATGCTTCGCACAAAGGGGGCTCGGCCGTCCTCGTCAAGAATTCGGCCATAGCTGAGGGCCGTGATTTTTTTCGATTGAAGGGCTTGGATGTACGCCGCATCGACTGTGTTGGGTTGCAAGACCGATAAGACCAGTTGGTTGGGCGCCATGAGAGGCCACTCTTTGGGGCTGGGAGGTTCAACCTTGACTAGGATGGGGCATTGAAAGACCTGGGCCCGGTCTTCCGTGATTTGGCCCCCCGCTTCCGCATAGGCGTGATCGGTGTAGCGGGCGGCGAGACCCGCCCCGCGTTCCACGAGGATCTCATGTCCCTGCTGAACCAATAAATGGACGCCTTCGGGGGTTAACGCCACACGGTTTTCAGCCCAGGTAGACTCCAAAGGCAAACCAATGCGCAAGGCTTGGCGCTTGGACGACACCATCAGGCGTTCTTCTTGGGGGATGTAGGCGGGTTGATCCATGGGCGGGGATTAGGATTTCGTCTCGAGGGTCACTTTTCGACAGCCATCTGCTTGAACGTCAATTCGTAGGACGGCCATTTCTTCGGGCAATAAGTTCGTGATTTTCTGGGGCCATTCCATCCACATGGGCTGCCCAGAATCAAAAATCTCGTCCAGACCCAAGGTTTCGGCTTCGGCGACGTCCTCCAACCGGTAAAAATCCGCATGGTAGATCACCCCAAGGGGGCTGTCGTAGGGCTGAATGAGGGTGAACGTGGGGCTGCTTCCTGCATCGGGCGAACCCAAGGCCTGCAGCCAGTGCTTCACCGCGGTCGTTTTCCCCGCTCCCATGTCCCCGACAATGGCCACCGGTCCCAGCAACGCGGCCTGGTGCTCTCGGGCCCAATCCAACCAATCGGTGGGGTGACAAATAAAATCTGTGGTCTGCATCGCCCCACAAAGGTAGCGGGGTTTAGGCACCCCGGGGTTTCAGATGTGCAAAGGGGATGATGATTTCCTCCAAGCTGATGCCCCCATGTTGGTAGGAACCCTCAAAGCGCCCGGCAAACTGGTGGTACTGATTGGGGTAGATGAAGTAGCCTGCTTCACCTGCCAGAACCATTTTATCCCCCAGCGCCACCGAGGGAAGACCCAATTCCTTGGGCTCCCGGACGAGGGCCACATCTTTGGGGCCGTACTCCAATCCCCGCCCCACCTTGTAGCGCATGTTGGCGGTGAGGTCCCGAGAACCTTTGATGTGGATGGGCTTCTTGACGGAGATTGTCCCATGATCGGTTGTCACAAAGAGGTCAAACCCCTCCGCGGCCAGCCCATCTACCCAGGGGCGCAGAGGCGAATTTTTCCACCAGCTATGGGTCAAGGCACGGAATCCGCGGTCATCGCTTGCTATGTCGCGTACGATGCTCTGTTCTGTTTTGGCGTGCGAAATCATGTCCACAAAATTGACCACGACCACGACCAAATCGGAGTTCTTCACCTGCGGCCAGTGGCGTACCCACTTTTGTTCGGATCCGAGGTGCGTGAGTTTGGCGTATTCCACGGAGGCGATGCCTTCCCGCTTCGCCCAATCCTGGAGCAACTGAGCTTCAAAGCCATTGCGCTTACCCTCCGCGTCCAAGGTGTCCGGCACCCAGTCCTTGGGGTAGCGGTGGGCGATTTCGTCGGGCAAAGCGCCCGCTAAGAGGGCGTTCCGTGCATATTGTGTGGCGGTGGGGAGAATACTTGCGTAATGCGCATCCGTGGCGACACGGAATTGCGCCATGAAGAAAGGCTGAAGTTCGAGCCACTGGTCCAACCGCAGGTTGTCAAACACAAGCAAGACGGATTTTTGACCTGACTTTACCACTGGCGCCACGTGCTTTCGGAGCATTTGGTGCGAAAAATGGCAAGGTGCTTCGGGGTCAAAGAGCCACTCAGGGTAGACCGCGGCCCACCAGCGAGTAAATAAGCGATTGGCTTCTTCTTTTTGGTGGTCTAGCATGGGGCGCATCCCTTCCGCTTCGGCCCCGGATAGTCCCGAATCAAAAGAAATTAAGGCGCGGTAAATCGCCGTCCAGGCCTCCCATGAATCCGCTTCACTGATTTCTTGGGTCAAGGTGCGGAACTGGGCTTGGTATTTACTCACATTTCGGTCCGCAATCAGTTGCCGGGCGCCCAAAACACGGGTGAGGGAGGACAAGACTTGCCGCGGCTGAACGGGCTTGAGCAAATAATCGGCAATGTCCTCCCCGATGGCCTGCTCCATAACGCCCTCCTCTTCGCTCTTGGTCACCATAATGACTGGCGTAGTGGGGCGCAAAGCCTTAAAATCGGGCAGCGCATCGAGGCCTGAGCGGCCCGGCATGTGCTCATCCAGCAAAACGCAATCGACCGGATGCGCCGCCATATGGCGCAGGGCATCGGCGGCATTCGTCGCGACGTGTACCACAAATCCCTTGCCTTCCAAGTAGATGACATGTGGGGTGAGGCTATCTACCTCATCGTCGACCCAAAGTATGCGTGCTTTATCCATGTGATATGGGTTAAATTTACGGCACCTATTCGACCTACATGGCTGCCGGCACCGAAACGAACAAGTTCAAACTCTTCAACGATCCGATCTACGGTTTCATTGCGATTCCGACAGAACGAATTTTTGACCTCATTGAGCATCCCTACTTCCAGCGATTGCGCCGTATTGGTCAGCTGGGCTTGAGTTCCTTGGTGTATCCAGGGGCCTACCACACCCGCTTCCACCATGCCTTGGGCGCCATGCATTTGATGCAACGGGCCGTCGCCGTATTGCAGAGCAAGGGTCATGCCATCACCCCGAGCGAAGCCGAATCGGTACAAATTGCCATCCTCCTTCACGACATTGGCCACGGGCCATTTTCGCATGCCTTGGAACACACGATGGTGAACGGTGTGTCCCACGAGGCCCTTTCAACCTTGCTTATGGAGCGCCTCAACCACGAAATGGATGGCGCTTTGACAGAAGCCTTGGAAATTTTTCATAACCAGCACCCCAAGCGGTTTTTGCACCAACTCATCTCCTCGCAGTTGGATATGGACCGCATGGATTATTTGCGTCGAGACGCCTTCTACACCGGGGTCGTGGAGGGCGCGATTAACTCCGAGCGCCTCCTATCCATGCTCAATGTCGCCGATGGGGAATTGGTTCTCGACGGCAAAGGCATCAGTTCGATCGAAAAGTTTTTGGTGAGCCGAAGCCTCATGTATTGGCAAGTCTACATGCACAAGGCCGTTTTAAGCGCGGAATACATGCTCGTTCAATTGCTACGACGTGCCCACGAACTTGTCCAGCAGGGCGACACGTTATTTGGCGGGGCCGAATTGCAACTCTTCCTACAAAAGCGTCCTACGATGCAGGATTTTCAGCAAGATCCCACCATCCTCGCGGCGTTTACACGCCTGGACGACGCCGATATACTGGGCGCAATGAAGCAATGGACCCAACATGCCGACCCGGTTCTCCGCGAATTGGCCGATCGTCTGCTCAACCGACGTCTCTTCCGAATTAAATTTTTGCCTGCAGCCCTGACGGCGTCTCAGCGGTCTGAATTGGAATCCAAAGTGCATGAAACCTGGGGCTATCCCCTCGCAGATTGCCGCCATTTCGTTCTGGAGGGCCTGGCCAGCAATGCCACGTACAAGTCGGACAAGCAAGAAATCAAAATCCTCAAAAAAAGCGGAAAAGTGATTCCGCTCTCAGAGGCATCCGAAATTCTTCCTTTGAGCGTTTATAGTCATACCATCACACGCCCATTTGTGTGTTGGCCCAAAGGAATCGAATGGATCGACTAAACGCAACACGCATTTCCCCCCAGGCCATTTCTGCCTTGGCCGCCGCGGTAGGGGCCGAGCTGGATGGCCCGTGCGCCCAGGATATTACCTCGCTATGCACCCTGGAACCAGGGTATCCCGGGGGCTTGAGCTTCTTAGCCCAAGGCACCTATGCCAAGCATTTGAATGAGTGCCATGCTTCGGCGGTACTCGTCCGGATGGATCAAGAGCGACCAGAAGGCTATGAAGGCTGCCTGCTCCGAGTCGAATCCCCCTACCATGCGTGGGCGCAAATCCTGCACCAGTATGGTGCCCACACCCCTTGGGGAATGGACTCTATAGACCCGAGTGCCGACATTCACCCCAGCGTGCACATCGCGCCAGGTGTCCGCATTGGCGCCCATGTCAAGATTGGCGAAGGAACCATCCTTCACCCCAACGTAATTCTTTATCCACATACCGAAATTGGGGCCCATTGCGTCCTGCATGCCAGTGTGGTCATCGGTTCGGATGGATTTGGCTTTGCTCCCCCGCGCAAAAAGGGAGCTGGCCTCGAAAAAATCATGCACATCGGCCAGGTGATTTTGGCAGACCATGTCGAAATTGGGGCAAACAGCTGCATTGACCGCGCGGTTGTCGGCGCCACCTACATCGGCGAAGGCACCAAGCTGGATAACTTATGCCAAATCGGACACAACGTCCGGATCGGCCACAGTTGCGTGCTGGCGGGACAAGTCGGCATCGCGGGGAGTGCAAGCATTGGCCACGGGGTGCAAATTGGTGGGCAAGTTGGTATTGCGGGGCACATTTCCATTGGGGACGGTGTCCGAATTGGGGCGCAAAGCGGAGTGCACAAGAGTATCGAACCAGGGAAGACGGTCATGGGATCACCCGCGGTCGAAGCGTCGGTTTTTCGTCGGAAATTTGCGGCCTCCAACATGAATCCCCGTTCGTGACGTCCTACACTCTCCTCCACCCTTTCCAATTAACGGGCCAAGGCATCCACACCGGTGACTCGTGCACCGTGACGGTTCATCCAGCTCCGACTGGCCATGGCTATGTTTTCCATCGAATGGATTGCCCCGAGGCGACTCCATTGCGCGTCTCGCCCAGCTGTGTGACCGATACAGACCGTCGCACCACTCTATCCAACGGAGAAACGACCGTGCATACGGCCGAACATCTGCTTTCTGCCTTGTATGCGGCAGGCATTTACCACGCACGCATCGAACTCACCGCCAGCGAAATACCCATTTTGGATGGGTCAGCACTTCCCTGGTGGGAAGCTATTCACCAAGCTGGATGCAGCCCTAGCCCCCAGCTAGAGCATGGAATTACCCTTCAAGCCCCCATTCGCGTCGAAGATCCCGAAACAGGCGCTTGGGCGGAAGCCTACCCCGCTGATTTGCCTTCGTTTGAGGTCACCCTGAGCCACGAAGCCGAGGCTGTGGGCCCCGTTAACGCCCACTTTCGAAGCGGCCAAGATTATGGAGCCGACATTGCCCCCGCTCGCACGTTTACCCTCGCCACCCACATCACCCCCCTCATTCATCGCGGTCTGCTCAAAGGCGCGCGTCCAGGATCCGGGGTTCTCGTTGTGGATGCACCGTTGACAGAATCGGATTGGCTCGCCCTCAACGATTTTGTGGGCGAGACCCTCGTCCGCCGCGACGACGTGGGCCCCATACCCTTGACTCCATTCCGCCTACCCAATGAACCTGCCAGCCATAAGTTGCTGGATCTCATAGGGGATATCGCACTCTTGGGGCAGCCCATCCGAGCACATATTCGTACTTTTAAACCTGGACACAAAACCAATACCCTACTCGCACAAAAAATCATGGAAGACGCAAGTACCAAGGGAATCCCCACCTACCATCCCGATCAGACGCCCTTGATGGACGTGACAAAAATCATGTCCATCCTTCCCCACCGCCCACCATTTTTATTGGTGGACAAGATTTTGGAAATGTCCGAGAATGAAATTGTCGGCATGAAGGCCGTGACCATGAACGAGCCCTTCTTTACAGGGCACTTCCCCGGCGCTCCGGTCATGCCTGGCGTGCTCCAACTGGAAGCGATGGCCCAGGTCGGAGGCATATTGGCCTTGAGTACGGTGCCCGATCCGGAAAACTACTTGACCTACTTTTTGAAAATGGATCAAGTCAAATTCAAAAACAAAGTAGGCCCCGGCGACACCTTGGTCTTTCATCTACAGTTCACGGAACCCATCCGCCGCGGCATCGTGCAAATGCGTGGGCAAGCTTGGGT
>Ga0129333_10003698_pt1 | contig 14333 bp, 14 predicted proteins | sample CPB6_08_DNA_FD_94474 | JGI IMG/M metagenome (GOLD analysis project Ga0129333, IMG submission 94474) | Freshwater to marine salinity gradient microbial communities from Chesapeake Bay, USA - CPBay_Sum_0.6_0.8_DNA | ecosystem: Environmental > Aquatic > Marine > Coastal | place: USA: Chesapeake... | reverse complement strand
TTAGAGAATTGCTACCAAAATTTCTACGCGTAAAATTTTTTTTGAAAAATCTTTTATTTGTTTTCACCATATATATTTAAACTACATAATATTTTATATTTGCAGTATAATATTTTATATTCGCGGTATAAATGTCTCTCCAAATGTATTCATAGTTTCTAATTTTTCAATTGTTTTTTCTAAATTACTTGATTTAATGTCTTTAAATAAATAATCTGTTCCCGGTGAAACCTCATTTTTTTTTATTTGTTTATAAATTTGATCTATTTTTTTTATAACGTTACTTATTTTTTCTTGTTGAAGTTCCCTGATAATATCTTCATTATTTATATGATTTTCACACAACAACGTAATAGCAAAATATAAAATATTTCTGCGTTTTTTTTGACAACCTGACGTATATTTTAAACAAAATAAATTTAATAAAGCATTTAAAATTTTTTTCATTAATTTTGAACGCTTACCTGCTTCAAATATAAGTAAATCCCATACGACCCATATTATATCTTTTTGGAATTTTGTCTCAACTTGTGAAAAATTTCTCCTTTCACAAAATATTTTTTCTTTTTTACTTTTACATACATTTTCAAATTCCATAATCCATTCTAACCAATAACACGCATCCATTACATTTTTACCCTCTTCAGAAATATTATATCCTATTTCATTTATTGCCGGAAATAATTCTTTTGGGTCTTCGTCTAAAAAAATATCTTGAGCGTATTTATTCGATATTGCCTTGAATTTATCACGCATTTGTGTCATATCAAAATCTTCCTTTTTTATTTTAATGGTATCAAAACTATGTTTTCGTTTAGCGTCACATAAAATACACATCACTTCACAAAATAACTTTCTAATTTTATTGTTGTTTCGCAACCTAATTTCATTATCTAAATAACCATTTTCTATAATTTCTTTAAAATGTTTTATTCTTAGTTCTAAATATATAGCAATTTTAGGATTTCCTAAATGAACATGTTTTGTGTAAAAAAATAATATTGTTTCCCATAAATCACTATAATGTCCCGCGCAAATCAACTCCGCACTCCAATAACACGCTGGTTCTATTTTAGAATTTATTAAACTATTTAGCAACTCTTTTTTTACATCTGTTTTTTTAAATTTTGAAAATGAAATACCTTTAAATTCACTATATCCTCTTATATCATTTATTTCTGTTTCAGACATATATTTAAAATTTATACAAAAAAAATAACAACAATACATATAGATGAAAACACTTAAATCATTAATAAATTTTTACAATAAATTATCTAATTTTGGTAAAATTTTAGTAATTATATCATTACTTCTAATTACGATAATTTTTTTCAAAAATATTATGCCTAAGAGAGAAGGAATGATTCAAAGAGACGGTATCGTTTTTAAAGAGGAGAATAATGACATTTATGATGGGTTTTACGCCGAAGTATATGATTATTTAGTTTATAATACTATAAGAAATGATTATGAAATTGGAACTATTATAAATCAATCAACTCCAAATGAAACTAGTATCATTGTCGACATCGGATGCGGAACCGGTAATACAGTTGAGCAATTAGCGCAGAAAAATCTAAATATTATTGGTATAGATTCGTCACCATCTATGATTGAAAAAGCAAAAAAATTATATCCCAATAGGACATTTATAGTTGGCAACGCTATCGATAATGGATTATTTAAAATGAATTCAGTAACTCATATTTTATGTTTATATTTTACTATCTATTACATCAAAGATAAGAGACAATTCTTTTATAATGCGATAGAATGGTTAATGCCCGGTGGATTTTTAATTGTTCATCTTGTAGATAGAGAGAAGTTTGACCCTATATTACCACCAGGTAATCCATTATATATTGTTTCACCTCAAAAATACGCTAAAGAAAGAATAACAAAAACAAAAATTACATTTGATGATTTTGTTTATACGGCTAACTTTAACTTAGATAAAGATAATGATTTAGCGACATTTGATGAAAAATTTAAGTTTAACGATGGTTCCGTAAGAAAACAAGAACATAAATTATATATGGAAGATACTTCAACTATTGTTAATATTGCACAAGATTGTGGTTTTATTTTACAAGCAAAAATTGATATGTTAAAATGCGCTTATGAAAACCAATATTTATATGTATTTGTTAAACCTAATTAATATATTCACGTTTAACGGTCTATTTTTATTTATTTTTATTATTTAATGAGTGAAATTGATGTAATTATTGAAATATCTAAAGGAAGTCATATTAAGTATGAATATGATAAAGATATGAATATAATTGTGTGTGATAGAATTTTACATACACCATTTAAATATCCATTTAATTATGGTTTTGTTCCAAATACATTAAGCGAAGATAAAGATCCCCTTGATGTTGTTGTTTTGATGGATGATGAATTAATACCCGGATGTAAAATTAGATGTAAAATATTAGGTTATATCGATACAAAGGATGACGCAGGGAATGACCCAAAAATGATTGTATGTCCAATAGAGAGAATAGACCCCACATGGAAAAATATTAATGATATTCAAGATATAAACTCACATACTCTAACAAAAATTAAATACTTTTTCCAACATTATAAAGACTTAGAAAATAAAAGTGTTTACGTTGGTGAATTTTACGCTAAGATAGACGCAGTAAATATATATAATGAATCTTTACAAAGATATAACGTAAAATAATTATAATAAAATAAAATTTTATCGCTACTCGTTTTTATAAATGTATTATTTATATTTATAAAAATTAGATGTTAGAATACTTATCATATATTTCATTTTTTGGATTACTTATTATTTTTATAATTTATCTTTATATAAGGTTAAAATTTGGTTTTTGGGCAGTTCAACCAGTATATCATATTTATGATATAAGTTATATGATTAATCCACCTGGTATTATAGATGATACATTACCAATTAAAAATAAATACACAAATTTTTACAATATTAAAACATTTAATTACTCTGAATTGACACCAATACAAATTCAACGTTTTATAAATTTAATCAGAACAAATTATTTACAAAATAGAGACAATATTTTCTCTCCAAAATCAGAAAATATAATACCATACTTTATTGGTCATAACGATAAATCATTTGTTTCTTTATATCTAGAGGATTATAATATGATAGAACAAAAATCTGGCGTATTGATAACAGACAAAAAAATTGTAGGTGTAATGACGTCTAGACCAATTAATGTAATTATAAATAATGATATAAATGATAAAAATATTAAATTTAGTGTTTATTATGTTGATTACTTATGTATTGATAAATTATATAGAAAAAAAGGATTAGCGCAGCAGATAATACAAACTCATCATTATAATCAACGATACACAAATAAAAACATAGTTATTTCTCTCTTTAAGAGAGAAGATGAATTAACTGGAATCGTTCCTTTATGTGTATATTCTACATATGGATTTCCAGTTACTAATTGGACTAAACCATTCAATCTTTCTAGTGAATATGCGTTAATCGAAATAAATTCACAAAATTTTAATCATTTATTTAACTTTATTAGAGAGAATAGTAACAAATTTAGTATTTTAATAATGCCTGAAATTTCAAATATTATTGAACTAATAAAGACCAAAAATATTTATATTTATGTTATAATAAGTGACGATTCTGTAATTAGCGCTTATTTTTTCCGTAAATCTTGCGTACAAGTAGCGGTTGGCATGGAAGTTTTAAGTTGTTTCGCATCATTATCTAATACAAATGATGATATTTTTATACAAGGATATAAAATAAGTTTTTGGAAAATAGCGAATGATAATTATTTTGGTTATTGTGCAATAGAGGATATATCTGATAACAATATAATAATAAAAAATCTTTTACTTAAAACAAAACCTAATATCATTAGTCCAACTGCTTATTTTTTTTATAATTTCGCTTATCCTACATTTAAATCTAATGAAACCTTTATAATTAATTAAGTATTGTCTTTATTTTCGGGACTCTTCTTTCTGGATTTTTTTGGTTTTTCAGATTTTTCTGGTTTTTCAGTCTTTTCTTTTTTAGATTTTTTGTTTATTATACTCTCTACTACATTTTCTAATTCTAATTTTATTAAGTTATTTGCTTTATCAATGTCAGTGTTCTTAATTTCATTTTGTTTCACAGGTTCGCTTTGTTTCACAGGTTCGCTTTGTTTCACAGGTTCGCTTTGTTTCACAGGTTCGCTTTGTTTCACAGGTTCACTTTGTTTCACATCTTCACTTTGTTCTGGATTTTCATCATCAACTGAGCATTCTTCACAATATTTACCTAGTTCAATATATCTTTTTCTTTGTTCACTATCAAGTGTTTTACATTTTCTCATAATTTTATTGGTTAAATTAAAAGTTTTTATGTCGTCTTTTATTTCATTTGGAACGACGAAGATTTGTGGACCATGTTCCATAAGAAATATTTGGTTTCTTTTATTATAAAATAATACAGGATTTTCATTGTCATCTAATTCAATAATACCACAAGTACAATAATTTTTATGTTGAATTTCGTCATCTTTTCTACATCTTGGGTCTATCACATCGACATCATTAATGTATTCTTCGAAAAAATCCTGCGCTTCTTCTCTAGAAGAAAACATAAAAATTTTTGGTGGATTTATAGTTATTGACGTAAGTCTCAATTTCGCTGCTTCATCTTCATAATACTGAAAATCATAACAACCTTCATGTTTATTATGGATTATTAAATATTTAATCATTTTATATCACTACAATAGTATAGTGTTATTGGTTTAAATTGTTTAATTATATTATTTTATAACAACATAATATAATTTCTATTATTTATCTAACATATTTTCCTGCCCTTACAAAAGTATCCGCAATAAAAATAATAAATATACCTAAAAATGAATATAATACAACTTCTTCTGTAACATTATTAGTTCTCTCATCTTGTTGATCCTCCAATAATGTTATCATATAATTAATTTTTTTCAATAGCACATCCTGTGATTGTTCCTGGTTGTTATAATTCGAAATACTATAATATGGTTTATTAGTCATATTTACATTACTTTTATATCCCGGTAAAATATTTTTATAATATTCTTCATTAGTCTTTTCGTCACCATAATTCTTATAGTCATTTAAATCTAAATCATTACCTCCCTCATAATTCGGTTGTGGACTTTTACCTAATGTTCTAAACACTACTTCATTATTATTTTCCATAGTAGCCATTGTTTCTTTTGGTTTTGTTTTTTGGACTCCTGCCGAAATTGGTTTAGGTGGAGGATTAAAATTACCCATATCATCATCATCATTATCTGAATTATTATGGAGTTTTTCTAAAACCGAATTAACTTTAGATGTATCAAAACTTTCTTTTGGATAAACCTTTTGAGTTCTATTATGTCGTTTTTTATTATTTAAATAATTATTATCAGAACTATTTGTAAATGATTCTGTTTCATCGAATGGGGCCGCACACGTTGCTAAAGACATCTCTCTTATTAAAAAATTAGATAATAATTTATAAAAGTCTCTGAAATTATATCTCTGAAATTATATATTTCCAAAAAAATTATATAAGATTATTTATATATGAACCTTAAATTAGTTAGTAAAAATAATGTCGGTTGCGTCGCTACATTAATACTTGTTATTTTATTAACACAAGCAAGAGTTTTTGATTTTTTGTTTGATACTTATTTAGGCAGAACAATACTTATATTCTCTATTTTAGGAATTAGTTATACTAACAAAATCCTTGGAGTTGTTGCTATTTTATTTTTAATTATAGCTTTTAATCAGAGTCCAATTAGATTAGGAACTATGGAAGGATTTACTGATCCTTCTGGAAATAGTTCTGATGATATTAAAACACAAATGAAAAATAAAATTGCGCAACAAATGTCCTCTTCATCTTCTAGTATGGGAATGAGTCAAAAACAAACCAGTGGAACTGAAGGATTTAATTTAATCGAAAGAGAGAGTTTTATGTTAAAGGGAAAGAAATCTAATGAAATACCTGTTAATCGCTCACAAAGTAACGATGTTGAATCATCCGATAAATCTATATTTAAAGAGAATTATTCCACATTTTAAAACTTAATATAATATATGAAATATTTAATATATTATATCTTTTTTATATTAATTATTTTAACTTCAGCGTATTTAAATGTTATAAATTTTAAAAAACAAGAACAATTCACGCCTACGATTAGAGAATATTATAGACCAGTTGTAAGAAATGTACGCGTTACCAGTGAAGGATTTTACAATAAAACATCTTCCGATATTTCAAATCTTTTTAGAAAATTTGGAATAATGTAAAAATATAATAATATATTATTTTAGTATAATGAATACAACACAAATACAAACCGGAAGTCCAATTAATAATAATAATACACAACAATTTGGTGGTCAAACTACTATATTTACACCATTATTTAATGGAATATCTTATGTTAATCATCATATTATGTATTTAAACAATAGCAAGTTTTTCGCTGGAATTGTTATGATACTTCTTAACATTGGGTCTAAATTTATTACTATACAATTTAGTAAATCAACTGAAGAATACATGAAATACACTGTGAGTAAACAACTTCTAGTATTTTCAATGGCTTGGATGGGTACTCGCGATATATATACTGCCTTAGGATTAACTGCTGTCTTCACTATTCTCTCTGATTATTTATTTAATGAAGAGTCACAATTGTGTATTGTTCCTCCTAACTATAGAGTTTTACATAAACTTATAGATACTAATGAAGATGGAAATGTTACTGAACCTGAATTAGCTGCCGCAATCGCTGTTTTGGAAAAAGCAAAAAGAGAGAAACAAAGAAAAGCGCAAAAGGAAGCGTTTTCGAAATTCAATTTTGAAAAATTCTATACAGGTGATTAAATTTTGAAAACGTTTTTAGAATAAACGTTTTTTTGTTTTTTGACCTCCTTTTGTTTGTTTATTTTTTCTCGTTTCATTTTCTTGCTTTACTCCATTTTTTTCTGTTTTATTTTTTGGGTCTTCTTTGTTTTTCACTGTTTTTTGGTTATATACGGGTTTAATAACATACGGTTTACCAGTCAATTCTGACCATGATTTTTGGACAGAATTCCATTTTTGAGTACATTTCAACTTTTTTAATTCTTCTGGAGGAATACTTGTTCCTGGATATAATTGCATATCAATCGTCACTTGATACGCTAATTTTGAGGTTTCATCCTTCTTTTTTATCGGTGTTGTTGGGTATACTGTTCTAGGATATATAGTTTTTGAATAAGGAGATGTAATTGCTCCACCTATGGTAGAAACATTTTTTGTATTTGGAAAAAATGTAGTGAAAATTTCTTTAAATTTGTCACTTATTATTGCGTCTTTAAGTATTTTATTATTAATTAAATTATCCAATAAAATCATTATATTTTTATAGAACGCAAAAATTTCTTTATTAGATGAATCTAATGAACAATAGTAAGAACCATAAATTAAAAACATCATATAAATAGGTGGCATATCTGTTTTTTGAAATATAGTTACTCTTTTTATTAATGTATTGTATCCTGTAATGTAGTTTTCAGAATTCAATTTTGGTTGTCTATATTTGTATTTAAATGTAACTAATTCAAAATGACCACTTTTATAATACAAAAACATATATTTATTACAATTATTACCTTGTTTTAACAAAGCAAAAGGAATACTTATTGTTTCTGCTTTTTCAATAGTAATTATATTTAAATTTAATTTTTTACATAACGCTTCAATTGCCACATGATTTGCCCAATATTCACTACTCAATATATAATTTTTTAATTCATAATTTTTAGTTATCGGTTTAAATGGACTATAATAATCATCAATGTGTATCGGCACATTTATTATGTTATTTACCAAAAAATTATTATTTGATTTATACACTTCTTTCGCAATATCTATATAATTTTCTGATGATACTTCCTTTTGTTCTGACAATTCCTCGATTTTTTTTAACTGCGTCCTAAAAATATCATTTAACATATGTGCATTTAATGGCGCTATATTTTTCAGTAAATCATCAATATTATCTAATGATTCAATAAAATCATACACTAATCCCCTCAAATATTTTGGAGTAAATAAGTTATTATTTTTTCCATATATACCGCTTATTATTCTATTATTTTGATTATAATAATTATAATGATTTATACCATCAGAAACTGCTATAAAAAAACAATCGCCGCCACCACTATTTTTTACAATATCAATAGATTCAACACTATATTTATACGCTGAGATACTGAGATTTTTGGTTTTTTCTTTTATATCTACTGTAACCATTTTTTTTAATGAATCTTTGATAAATTTTTGACCATTTTCATCTGAATTTATATATACAGAGTTAATCAAATAATAATAATTTTTATTTAAAAAATAATTTCTTAAGACTAATGACGAATTTGAATAAACCATTTTATTTATCGGTTTTATTACTTGACTATTAATTGCTTCATCTGATGTCTCGCCGGTTTCCCCTGTTTCATCTGTTTCATCTGTTTCACCTGTTTCACCTGTTGTTAATTCTTCTACTCTTTCATCAACGCCTCTCTCTAACGCTAATCTAGGAACTTTATTATTTTCATAAGGAACAACAGAAGACTCCGTTGTTGTTGAATTTGTTATTGGTACTAACGCTGTTTCTGTTTCTTTTGTTGTAGTAGTTGGCACTAACGCGGTTTCAGTTTCTTTTGTTGTTTTTATTGGCACTAACGCGGTTTCAGTTTCTTTTGTCATTTTTATTGGCACTAACGCGGTTTCAGTTTTGAGTTCTTCTTTTTTAGGTTCTTCTGGTTTGGGTTCTCTGTAACCCGTATAGTTAGGACCATAAACTAAAGCCTCTGGTAATTTTTCTAATTCACTTTCTCCACTCGCTATTTCTTCATTCATTACCATTTGTTTTAAGTATGGGTTCGTTATTTTACTACTATCTATTTCTTGTCGTTTTTGTTTTGTATCAATCTTCCAATTACCATCAGTCCATTGAAAATCCGCAATAACATATGGTTTATCGCCAATGTATATAACAGAATTATCGTCAAAAATAGTTTTTAATGTTATTTTTATATTATTATCGACAACACCATTATTTGTAGCGTGTATTAAACTTTTAAATGGTTTTACACCTATGTGTCTCTTTAATGATTCAAATAAACCTTTATTAAAAAATTGTTTTTTTCTTAAATCTTCAGGGACAGTATTAATCTTTGATTGATTTAATTTAATAAGAGGATCGAATAATACTGCTGTATCATCTTTACTGATATTTTTTATTGTCATCGATGGTTTATATTTAATTGATTGAGAACCTGGAATACTTGTATTAATTGTAATATTTAATTGATTTGGAATAGAAGTCATACTTATAATAATATATTATTATAATGTCAAGTTTAAAATAAAATTGACATTAATTTTAAATACTAAATATAATAATATTTAGAATATAATAAAGAAAATGACTACGTTAATGCTCAAAATTGATAATTTAATTGAAGGAACCGTCATAAAGAGACCTTCAAAATATATAAAAACACCATATGTTGCTGATATAGTTCCCTTTGATTCACATGATTCTATACTTGGACATACCGCGGCTCTTGGTTGTTGCGGATTAGTTGATGTTGGCGCTACAATATTGATGGCACCTGTTCCTAAAAATAAGAAAAATAGTGATAAATTAAAATGCGATTACAGAGTATATTTATCTGTATTCAAAGAGAGAAATGATGAATTTATTATTGGCGTTCATCCAAAATTAGCTGAGGAATTAACTGAGTCCGCACTTAAAAATAATTTATTTAGTAATTTAAAAAATGTAAAACATTATAGAAAAGAAACATCAATATATGTAGAAGGTAAGGTTGATTCGCGATTCGATTTTACTGGAATAGATTGTAATAATATTCCTTTTATTATGGAAGTTAAAAATGTTCCACTTGCTGATTATGAAGATATTACTGCTAAAGAACGTAAAACAAAATGCTACGATTCTTTGTGTCAAACCTCTAAAGTTGCATACTTTCCCGATGGTTACAGGAAAAAAAGTACAGACCCAGTAAGTCCACGTGCGTTAAAACATATCAGAGAATTAACGCTTATAAAGAGCGAATCTAAAACACGTTGTATTATGTGTTATGTAATACAAAGAACTGATGTTAATAGATTTCAACCATCTATAATTGATCCTGAATATAGACAAGCTGTAAAAGACGCTATATCTTCCGGGGTAGAAATAATAACAATGGTAGTTCAATGGACGAGAGAAGGTGAAGCGTATTTTATTAGGGATGACTTACCTATTACGTCATTTGACGATTAAAATAACATAAAGAATTTTATATACATCATCTATATTTGGACTTAAAAGTAGTCTTATTATTTATCTTTTTTATTAGTAATCTAAAAAAGACTACTAATTAATGTCTGTGTATTTATATCAATATTATCCATAATATTTTCTAAAGATTTTACGTTACTCGGATTATCATTATGTTTCATTAAAAATGTTATTAAATCTAATATTACTTTTATTTTTTCGTCACTCCATTGATGATTTAATGTATCACATACTTCTTTAGAATAATAATTAGACAAACAATCTTTATTAAACATATTTTCATTATATTGTTGTGTTATATGGTTTGTAAGAATAGCGTAATAATAACTTAACGTTAAATTTAATATAGAACAATTTTTATAAGTTTCCATTAATTTTTTCAATCCATTTTGTGCGCATGTAAATAAATTTTTTATCCTTGGGGTTTTCTCTATAAATTGTTTAGAGAGAAAATGTAAACAAGCGTTATTTATCGGATTATACATATACTGTAAATCTGTTTTATTTGTTTTATATATAATTCTACATAACGCCTGAAATGGTCCCGGTTCTTGAAAATAAATTACATTGTTTTGTATTAATAATTTTGTACCTACAGGTTTATTACTCAAAATTGCCAATTTTATTATTACTGATAATGGGTCTAATATTAAAGACTTTATATCTATTATATTATTATCGTCAGAGATAGAAGTTGTACTTGTCATTTATATTATTAAGCAAAAAAATTTAAATTGTTTATATTATATATTACTTTATTCACATATAGTTTTTGTATTTTATTTTTTATTTTGTATTTTTTATGGTTTCCATAAATTCTTCTACTAATTCAACAGGTATTTCGTCAAAACTTACTAATTTTTTATTTAACTCATATTGATTATAATAGTCTTGATTATTCGCCATTTTCTTTTTAAAGAAATCTTCATCTTCAATACATTTTTGCGCTGTTTTGAGTCCACATTTTGGAAATACAGATGGTATATTATCGCTTACGTCTCCCATTAAAATTTTTATTTTTAAATCATCTACAGCATTCCCAGTTGAGGTTTTTCCTTCCGCTAAATTTTTATACGTTAAAGTATATAAATTTACATTTTTAGCGTTTAATTGTAAATAATCTCTATCACTCGTTATAACATAAATATTACAATCCGGATACTTATTTATTAAATACTTTACTGATATAGCTATACAATCATCAGCTTCTAAATGTGGATGTTTTAATATTGCTTTTGCGCCACCCTTTTGAAATAATTCATTTTCATATACCATTTTAAAGAAAGGTCCTCCCATAAAATTTTCATCGTGAACTCTGGTTGCTTTATAATCTTTATAAATATTGTTACGCCAAATATTTTCTCTCTTACAATCTTTACCAACAATTAAAATTGGTTTAACTGCTTCTTTATGGATTTTTAATTTTTTAGGAATTTGTTCCAAATTATCTATAAATGTTTTACAAAATTTTTTAACAAACTCTTCATTATTATATGGATCTTTTAACTCTTCATCTGGATGCGCATTTTTCCACCATTGTTGTAGAGCAAAATATCTATAAAAACAGTAATAACTTCCATCAACAAATATAAAAGTTGGATTCATAATCGGCGTTTCAAATAGCATTTATATAGTTAAATATAAGTATTTAATCTATTTCAATTTTATATTATTTTAACCTACTTAAAGACGGAATACTACATAATGAAGGGAAATTCGAGATTTTTTGAAAAAATGGGGAATTTTAGGTCCCTACACAAGAAGTATCGATTTTTTTATAAATTTTGGTAAAAGTATTTTAACTTTTCAAAAATGGACAAAAAAAATGTCCAAAAATGAAAAGTACCCAAATAATCTTGCAAATTTCGTGAATTGTGACGATAAAAAATTTTTATGGTGTGGTGACAAAATAAATAATTTTCATTTTGTCACGATAAATTTTTTTATTATTTTTATAATTTAAAACTTAGAGATTTTTTTGTTCTATAATTATAGAACATTTTAGAATGAAAAAGTCGCAAAAAGTCGCCGAAATTTTCCTATGTGAATACTGTGATTATAAATGCTGTAAAAAATCTGATTTCAATAAACATTTGTCCACTCGTAAACATATAAATAGAACAAAATTGAACGATTTAGAACAAAAAAACTCCCAAAAATCTCCTAATTTTGTGTGTAAAAATTGTGATAAAATATATAAAGTTAGAAACAGTTTATGGTATCATCAACAAAAATGTACTCTAAAACAAATTCAAAATGATACAAATAAAGATAAATGTAATATAAATGAGAAGCGTATAAATAACAACATTATAGATAAAGAAATCATTATGACGCTAATAAAAGATAACGCTGAATTAAAAAATGTCATATTAGAACAACAAAATAATATGATGGAAAAACAAAATATGATGATGATAGAGCAACAAAATTTAATGATGAAAGTAATAGAAAATGGAACAAATAATATAATTAATTCGCATAATACTAATTCTAATAATAAATCTTTTAATTTACAATTCTTTTTAAATGAAACGTGTAAAGATGCAATGAACATTACGGATTTTGTTGATTCTATAAAGTTACAATTAACAGATTTAGAAAATGTTGGTGAACTTGGTTATGTAAAAGGAATCTCAAATATTATAACCTCAAACTTAAAAGCGTTAGATGTGACTCAAAGACCCATTCATTGTACCGATAAAAAGAGAGAAACTTTATATATTAAAGATGAAAACAAATGGGAAAAGGAGGATGAAAGAAAAAATAAATTAAGAAAAGCAATAAAAAAAATAGCCAATAAAAATATATCATTGATTCAAGAATTTAAAAAGAAATATCCAGATTGTATTAAAAGTACATCAAAATTTTCAGATCAATATAATAAAATAATAGTAGAGGCAATGGGTGGACCTGGTAATAATGATGAAGAAAAAGAAGATAAAATAATAAAAAATATATCAGATATTACAACTCTTAATAAAAATGAAGGGATTTAATTTATTATTTTATAACCTACTTAAAGACCGGATACTACATGATGAAGGGGAATTTGGGAATTTTTGAAAAAATGGGGATTTTTAGGTCCCTACACAAGAAGTATCGATTTTTTAATAAATTTTGGTAAAAGTATTTTAACTTTTGAAAAATGGACAAAAAAAATGTCCAAAAATGAAAAGAGGCTCAATTCCCCTGCAAATTTCGCGAATTGTGACGATAAAAAATTCTTATGGTGTGACGACAAAAAAAATAATTTTCATTTTGTGACGATAATTTTTTTTTATAAAATACTTAAAAATATCATATAGTCAATATTTAGGCAATGGAGGCAATCGCAAAAATCGCAAAAAATCGCATTTTATATGAATGTAAAAGTTGTAACTATTTAACGTATAATAAATATGATTTTAATAAACATAATAACACGATAAAACACAAGTCAGTAAGCGAGTCAATCGCGATTGACGATTTGGCAATGGTTTGCGACAAAAATCGCAAAAACAAAGAATTTATATGTTCTGACTGTAATAAGGGTTATAAGGATAATTCTGGATTATGGAAACATAAAAAAAAGTGTCATAGTAAGTTATGTAGTGAAATAACAAAAGAAATAAATCCTCAAATAACACCAGAATTGATATTAAATATTTTAGAAAAAAATAACGAATTAACTAATTTGCTTATTGAACAAAATAAAACAATAATGGAGTTATCAAAAAACAATCAAAATCAAGTAATAAACTCAAGCATAAATTCTCATAATAAATCTTTTAACTTACAATTCTTTTTAAATGAAACATGTAAAGATGCAATGAACATTACGGATTTTGTTGATTCCATAAAGTTACAATTAACAGATTTAGAAAATATTGGAGAAATGGGTTATGTAAAAGGAATCTCAAATATTATAACCTCAAACTTAAAAGCGTTAGATGTGACTCAAAGACC
>Ga0129333_10003696_pt1 | contig 14335 bp, 15 predicted proteins | sample CPB6_08_DNA_FD_94474 | JGI IMG/M metagenome (GOLD analysis project Ga0129333, IMG submission 94474) | Freshwater to marine salinity gradient microbial communities from Chesapeake Bay, USA - CPBay_Sum_0.6_0.8_DNA | ecosystem: Environmental > Aquatic > Marine > Coastal | place: USA: Chesapeake... | reverse complement strand
ACCTCCGACAGCCACTGGGTGGCAAGGCCCAGGGCCTCCTCCCATTCGATTTCGCGGAAGTCGCCCGAACCCCGCTCGCCGACGCGCAGCAGCGGCTTCGACAGGCGCGCGGGCGAGTAATGCTGCATGATGCCGGCTGCACCCTTGCCGCAGATCACGCCCTTGTTCACGGGGTGCGCCGGATTGCCGTCGATATAGGTGACGCGGCCGTCCTTCAGATGAACCCGGATGCCGCAGCGGCAGGCGCACATGTAGCAGGTCGTTGTCTTGACCTCGTCCCAGGTCCTGGGGGAGGTGTTCACGAAGGGCTCGGTCATGCGCTTTCCGCCTCGGGACTCATTAGGGACTACTCTACCGGCTCTCTTGGCCCTATGATAGGTCCAGACACAGCGTTCACAGGGACCAAACTTGCGCGACTGGCTCGTCCATATCCGGCGCAACGAACACGCCAGCCTCCAGACCCAGATTCGGGAGGCCCTGGTATCGGCCATTCTCGACGGCCAACTGGCCCGGGAGGAGCCGATTCCGTCCACCCGCAAGATGGCCAAGAGCCTTGGCGTGTCGCGGAATACGGTCGTGCTGGCCTATCAGGGCCTGCTGGACGACGGCTATCTCGTGGCGCGGGAGCGGTCCGGCTACTATGTATCCGACAAGGCGATCGAGACGGCAGCGCCGCCCAAGCTGGCCACCAGGCCCACGTCCGCCGGCGCCAGCATCGACTGGTCCAGCCGGCTCACCATGCAGCCCGCGAACCAGGCCAATGTCTCCAAGCCGCTCGACTGGCAGTCCTACCCCTATCCCTTCATCTACGGGCAGGTCGACCACACGCTGTTTCCGCTGGCGGAGTGGCGCGACTGTGCCCGCCAGGCGCTCGGCAAGAAGTGGCTCGGCTCCTGGACCAACGACACATGGGCCCATGATGACCCTCTGCTTGTCGAGCAGATCCGGCGCCGTATCCTGCCGCGGCGCGGCATCATGGCCAATGACGATGAGATCCTCGTCACGCTCGGCGCACAGAACGCCCTCTATCTGCTCACGACATTGCTCGTGGGCCGCGACACCCGCGTCGGCATGGAAGACCCCGGCTATCCCGACGTCCGCAACATCTTCAGCCTTGCCACGCCGCATGTGTCGCTTCTTGCCGTCGACGAGAAGGGACTCGTCGCCGACGACAGCTTCAACGCATGCGACATGGTGTTCACGACGCCGAGCCACCAGTTCCCGACCACCGTGACCATGCCGCTGGAGCGCCGCATGGAACTGCTCCGGCGCGCGGCGAAACACGATGTTGTGATCATCGAGGACGACTACGAGTTCGAGACGAATTATGTGAACGAGCCCTGTCCGGCGCTGAAGTCGCTCGATGACGAGGGGCGCGTGATCTATGTGGGCTCGCTGTCAAAGACGCTCTTTCCCGGCCTGCGGCTTGGATTTCTGGTTGCGCCCCGCAACATCGTGGCGCAGGCCCGCGCGTTGCGCCGACTGATGGTACGGCATGCGCCGAACAACAACCAGCGCACGGCGGCGCTGTTTCTCTCCCTTGGCCATCACGACACGCTGATCCGACGCCTCCACCGCGCCTATCGCGGGCGCTGGGAAATCATGGGGGAGGCGCTGAAACAGCACCTTCCCGACGCAAGCCGGGTTCCCAGCTTCGGCGGAACCAGCTTCTGGGTGAAGGGATCACCTGGCCTCGACAGCGAAGAGCTGGCGCGCGCGGCGGCCGCGAAGGGCGTTCTGATCGAGCCCGGCCGCATCGCATTCGGCGGTGGCAATGCCCCACGGAACTTCTACCGGTTGGCATTTTCGTCGATCGACGAAAAGCGCATCGAACCCGGAATCCGCATTCTCTCCAGCCTGCAGCCGCACTGATCAGATGCGCCTGTCCTCTGACAACCGGACCCTCGCGACGATGTTCGTTCTCGGCGCGGTTGGGCTGGCCTCGACCCAGGATGCGGTCGTCAAGTACATGTCGTCAGGCTATCCGGCCTATGAGACGCTTCTGCTCCGCTGCATCGGGAGCGTTCCCGTGATCGTCTTCATGCTGTGGCGGGAAGGAAAGGGCTGGTCGATTGCAACACCGCTCCTGCCGCTTGTGCTGCTGCGCGCAGCGATTCTCTCGGCTGCCTATCTGAGCTTCGTGCTGTCCATCGCGGCCATGCCGATCGCCAATGCCGTGGCGATCTATTTCACCATGCCCTTCTTCGTGGCAGGCCTCGCAGGACCGTTGCTTCACGAGCGCGTACGACCGCACCGGTGGGCGGCGATCGTTGCGGGATTCCTGGGCGTGCTGATCATGGTCCGCCCCGGCGCCGGGGTCTTCGAACCTGCGGCCGTTCTCGCCCTTCTCTCGGCGATGGGCTATGCCGTGGGCCAGATGCTGGGCCGGCCGCTGTCGCAGAAGGTTGCTCCCATCATCATCGCGACCTGGCAGAATTTCGTCTATGCGGGTCTCGCGATCGGCCTCGGATTGCTGTTCAATCTCGTGGATTTCGGCACCTTCACGCATCCCAGCCTCGTCTTCCTGTCGCGGCCCTGGGTGTGGCCCGGTGCCTTCGACGCGACGCTTCTGCTCGGACACGGCGTCCTGGCCGGCTGCGCGATGATCATGTTCATCAATGCCTATCGTCTTGCCGAGACCAATTTCGTGGCGCCCTTTGAATACTCAGCCATGATCTGGGCCGTCGGTTTCGGCCTCGTGCTGTTTGGCGATTTCCCCGACCTCTATACGTGGATCGGCGCCGCCGTTGTCATCGCTGCCGGCATTCTCATGATCCTGCGGGACCGTCAGCTGGACCGTTCGGTCAGCTAGATCGGATAACCCGCCCAGCCCTTCACGGTGCGCAGGGCAAGGGACGACTGGATGCGCTGTACGCCCGGAAGCCGTGATATGCGCGAGCGGTGGATGCGCTCGTAATCAGCCGCATCCGTCGCCGCAACGCGCAGCAGATAGTCGAACTGACCGCTCATGAGATGGCATTCGAGAATTTCCGGCACCCGCTGCACGGCCGTCTCGAACTTCTCGAAGGCCGCCTCGGTCTGTGCAGACAGCGACACCTCGACGAAGAACTCATTGGCCAGCCCCAGCAAGCTGCGGTCGAGATTGGCGGTGTAGCCGGTGATGACCCCCGCCTGCTCGAGCAGCTTCACCCGGCGGTGACAGGAGGAGGCGGACAGGCCCGCCCGCTGGGCCAGTTCCGCCACCGGACGCTGGGCGTTCTTCTGGAGTTCGGACAGGATGATCTTGTCTGTTCGATCAAGTTCTTGGATTTTCATTCGACAATCACTGCCATGTTTCGAATGGTTTTTCAATGCTGCACTGCTTCGCGGCCCGCTTCGGAAAATCATTTCAGACGGGATTTGCTAGTTTTGCCGCATTGAAAAGGGAGGATTTTCAATGCTCATCGGCGTTCCAAGGGAAATCAAGAATCACGAATACCGGGTCGGCATGACGCCCACCTCGGTGCGCGAGGCGGTCCGTCATGGCCACACGCTTCTCGTCGAGACCAATGCCGGAGCGGGGATCGGCGCGAGCGATGCCGACTACACCCAGGCCGGCGCCAAGATCATCGGCAGCGCGGCAGAGATTTTCGCCAAGGCCGACATGATCGTGAAGGTGAAGGAACCGCAGGCGGCGGAGCGCAAGATGCTGCGCGAGGGCCAGATCCTCTACACCTATCTCCATCTCGCACCCGATCCGGAACAGACCAGGGATCTCGTCGCCTCGGGCGCCATCTGCATCGCCTATGAGACGGTCACGTCGGCACGCGGCGGCCTGCCGCTTCTCGCTCCCATGAGCCAGGTGGCCGGGCGCATGTCGGTCCAGTCGGGCGCGCACTGCCTTGAAAAGGCGCAGGGCGGCCGCGGTGTCCTGCTCGGCGGCGTTCCCGGCGTGGCGCCCGGCAAGGTCGTCATCCTCGGCGGTGGCGTCGTCGGCACCAATGCCGCGATCATTGCGCTCGGCATGGGGGCGGACGTCACGATCCTGGAAAAGAACACCGACCGCATGGAAGAGCTGGTGGCGCGCTTCGGTACGTCGCTGAAGACCGTCTATTCAACACAGGGCGCGGTCGAGGACGAGTGCGCATCTGCCGATCTCGTCATCGGCGGCGTGCTGATCCCCGGCGCTGCAGCTCCCAAGCTCGTGACCCGTGCCATGCTGAAGGACTGGAAACCGGGCTCGGTGCTTGTTGACGTGGCCATCGACCAGGGCGGTTGCGCCGAGACGTCGAAGGCCACCACCCATGCCGAGCCCACCTATGTGGTCGACGGCGTCATCCATTATTGCGTCGCCAACATGCCGGGCGGTGTCGCCCGCACCTCGACCTATGCCCTGAACAACGTGACCCTTCCCTTTGCCCTGGCGATTGCGGGCAAGGGCTGGAAGAAGGCCCTCAGCGATGACGCGCATCTGCGCAATGGCCTCAATGTGGCCAGCGGCAAGGTGACCTACAAGGCAGTGGCCGATGACCTCGGCTACAGTTATGTGCCCGCCGAGAAGGTGCTGGCCGCCTGAGGCCAGCCCATCTCCAGACAAGCAAAAAGCCAGCCCCGGAGGCTGGCTTTTTCATTGGCCGGAACAGATCTCAGCGTTGGATCAGGCGTCGGCCTTGGGCGTCAGCACCTGGCGGCCCTTGTACATGCCGGTCTTCAGGTCGATGTGGTGCGGACGGTGGATCTCACCGGTCTTTTTGTCTTCCACCCAGGTCACGGTGGCGAGCTGGTGGCCGGAACGGCGCATGCCGATGCGGCTCTTGGACATCTTCTTGCGTGGAACGGCCATGAGAAACTCCATAGGAAAAGAGCGCGGGGAACAGCCCACGCCCTTCGGTTGGACGGGCTTCTAGCCGAGACTAGCGGTCAAGGCAAGTGAGATAGGGGCCCATCCCGGCCATGCGGATGAGAATGCGGTTGGCAATCGCCCGCACCCCCTTGGACGGCTTCCCGGCATTGCGTCTGATTGGGTTGGGAAGCACGGCGGCCAGCAGGGCGGCTTCCTTTTTCGTGAGCTTTTTCGCGGGCTTGCCAAAATGGTGCTGGGCGGCCGCCTCGGCGCCATACACGCCAGGGGCCCATTCCACGATGTTGAGATAGATCTCGATCATCCGGCGCTTGGACCAGATCAGGTCCATCCACATGGCAAGGGGGAGCTCGATCAGCTTGCGGACCGCAAAGCGGCCGTCCCACAGAAACAGGTTCTTGGCTGTCTGCATGGGAATGGTCGAGGCGCCCCGGACCGGCGCCTCGTCCTTGTCCAGCGCATCCTCGATGACCCCCTGGAATTCGACCCAGTCAACGCCGTCATGCTCACAGAAGCGGGCATCCTCCGAGGAGATCACGGCGCGGGGAAGCGCCGGCGAGATGTCGTCGAGGCTCACCCACTGCTTCTGGATTCCCGCCCCGCCAAGAGCCCGGAGAAGCATGATGTTGGACACCGGCGGCGGCACCACCGCATAGACAAGGGTCATGACGATCGGCCAGGCAATCAGAAAGCCCAGCACATAGAGGCCCCAGCGCAGATAGCGCCGGACCGCCGTGGGCTGGATGGTCTCCGGCGCGGCGGCGGCAGGTGTTTCGGCAATCTCCGCAGGCAGAACTGCGGCTGGTTGAGTTTCTTCGGTCATGACCCTAATCAGAGGGGGCCCATAGCACAGGAATTCCGCCTTGTCCTTCGAGGAAGCCCTCGCCCGCTGCGCCGCCGAAACCGAGACCCTGCTCGACGCCCTGCTGCCGCCCGGCGGCTTCCCGGCGCGGCGTGTGACGGAGGCGATGCGCTATGCCGCACTCGGGCCCGGCAAGCGGCTGAGACCATTTCTGGTGGTGGAATCAGCGGCTCTCTTCGGCGTCCCGCGGCAACGGGCGCTGCGGGTGGGCGCAGCGCTCGAATGCGTGCACTGCTATTCGCTGGTTCACGACGACCTTCCCGCCATGGATGACGATGACCTCCGGCGGGGCAGGCCCACCACCCACAAGGCCTTCGACGAGGCCACCGCGATCCTCGCCGGCGACGCCCTGCTCACCTATGCCTTCGAGATCCTGGGGTCGCCCGAAACCCACCCCTCGCCGGAGGTTCGCCTCAGGCTGGTGACAGGTCTGGCGCGTGCCGCAGGTGTTGCGGGCATGGTGGCGGGTCAGATGCTGGACATCGAGGCGGAAGCCGGACATGCGGGCACGCTCACCTCGATCACCACCATCCAGTCGCTCAAGACAGGCGCGCTCTTCAGCTATGCCTGCGAGGCTGGCGCCGTCCTTGGCGAGGGCGACCCCGCGCCTCTGCGCCAGTATGCCGAAAGGATCGGCCTCGCCTTCCAGATCGCCGACGACATTCTCGATGTTGAGTCAACACCCGAGGCGCTCGGCAAGGCGACACAGAAGGACAGCGGAATGGGAAAGGCCACATTCGTGGACCTGCTCGGCCTCGACGGCGCCCGCGCGCGCGCCGCGGCGCTGGTTTCGGAAGCGATTGCGAGCCTTGCGCCCTATGGCGCCAGGGCAGAGATCCTTGCCGACGCTGCGCGATTCATCGTCAGCCGGCGGAAGTAGCTGAACTTCCGCCCCAGCGGCCCCTCACATAGTCCTCGACGATATCCTTGAACTGCTGCGAGAGATTGTCGCCACGCAGCGTCATGGCTTTCTTGCCGTCGATGAACACCGGAGCCGCCGGCAGTTCGCCCGTGCCGGGAAGCGATATGCCGATATCCGCGTGTTTGGATTCGCCCGGCCCGTTGACGATGCAGCCCATCACCGCAAGCTGCAGCGTTTCGAAGCCGGCATAGTCGCGCCGCCAGTCCGGCATGCGGGTGCGCACATAGGACTGGATGTCCTGCGCCAGTTCCTGGAACACCGTCGATGTGGTCCGTCCGCAACCCGGGCAGGCAATCACCATGGGCGCAAAGTTGCGGATGCCCATGGTCTGAAGGATTTCCTGCGCCACGACAACCTCACGCGTCCGGTCACCGCCCGGTTCGGGCGTGAGCGAGATGCGGATCGTGTCGCCAATCCCTTCCTGCAGCAGCACGGACAGGGCCGCCGTGGACGCCACGATGCCCTTGGAGCCCATGCCTGCCTCCGTCAGGCCAAGATGCAGCGCATAGCTGCAGCGCGCCGCGAGCGAACGGTAGACCGCGATCAGGTCCTGCACCTCGGAGCACTTGGCCGAGATCAGGATCATGCTCGCGGGAAGCCCAAGCTCCTCGGCGCGCGCGGCCGACAGGAGACCCGACTGCACCACCGCCTCATGCATCACTTCGCGCACGTCCCGCGGCTGTGACGCGCGGGCGTTCTGGTCCATCAGTTCGGTGAGCAGCGCCTGATCGAGCGAGCCCCAGTTGACGCCGATCCGCACCGGCCGGTTGAAGCGCAGCGCGGTCTCGATCATCATGGAGAAGTTGCGGTCCTTCTTCTCCTTGAAGCCGACGTTGCCGGGATTGATGCGATACTTGGCCAGCGCCTCGGCACAGGCTGGATGATCGGCCAGCAGCGTGTGGCCATTGTAGTGAAAATCACCGACCAGCGGCACGCCGCAGCCCATGCGGTCAAGCGCCTCCCGGATATGCGGAACGGCCCGTGCCGATTCGTCCCGGTCGACGGTGATCCGCACCAGTTCGGACCCCGCCTGGGCAAGGGCTGCAACCTGCCGGGCCGTCGCCATGGCATCGGCCGTGTCGGTATTGGTCATGGACTGGACGGTGACCGGGGCGCCGCCGCCCACCGTCACGGACCCGACCTGGACCGCGACCGATTCCCGCCTCTTGCCGATTGCTGAGTAGCTCATGGCGGTCAGTTTGCCTGAGGCCGGAGCAAGGTCAAGATGAAGAGCAGCGCCGCCGACAGGACAATGGCCGGCCCCGTCACCGCATTGGCGTAGGCCGACAGGAACAGCCCCATGACCACGGCCGCACAGGCAAGCCCTGCGGCCGCCAGCGCCATGGCCTCCGGGCTGCCCGCCAGCCGGCGCGCGGCGGCGGCGGGAATGACCAGCAGCGCGGTGATGAGCAGCAGCCCCACGATCTTCATGGCAACCGCAGTCATCAGCGCGATCAGGATGACGAAGCCCAGTTCGACCCGTTTCACCCGGATCCCCTCGGCCTCCGCCAGTTCCTCATGGACCGAAATGGCGATGAGATCCCGCCACAACAGGCCAAGCACCAGCAAAACGGCCGCCGCACCGGCCCAGACGACCGACACATCCTGCCAGCTGACTGTCAGGATATCACCGAACAGCAGATCGAGATGATCGCCCGCCGCTCCGGTCACCAGTCCCACCGTGAAGATTCCGAGCGCCAGAGAACCATGTGACAGGATGCCGAGCAGCGTGTCCGTGGCCAGCGCCCGCTGGTTCCGGAGCAGGACGAGCAGGAGGGCCACCGCCACGGCGGAAGCCGCCGCTCCCAGTGTGAGGCTGAAGCCCAGCAACAGCCCGAGGCCAACCCCGAACAGCCCGGAATGGGCAAGCGTCTCGCCGAAATAGGCCATGCGCCGCCAGACGATGAAGCAGCCGACCGGACCCGCCACGGACGCAATGGCAAGCCCTGCAAGCAGGGCGCGCTGGAAGAAGGGTTCGGCCAATATCCCGGTCATGGCGCTCAATGGCGATGGTGGTCGTGATCGCAGCCATGGCCATGGCTTTCATGGTCATGGTCGTGGTGGTGCGTGTAGGCGGCAATCATGCGCGCCGCCGACGGCCCGAACAGCCGCGCGAACTCCGGATCCTGCTGCACCTTGGACGGACCGCCCTCGCAGCAGACATGACCATTGAGGCAGACCACGTGGTCGCTCTCGGCCATCACCATGTGCAGGTCATGGCTGACCATGAGAATGCCGCAGCCATGCTGCCTGCGGATTTCGGAGATCAGCTCATACATGCGCGCCTCGCCCATGAAATCCACCGCCTGCACCGGCTCGTCCAGAACCAGAAGCTCGGGCTTGCGCAGCAGCGCACGGGCCAGCAGCGCGCGCTGCAGTTCACCGCCCGACAGCCGCGCCACGGCCGCGTGCTTCAGATGCGCTATGCCGGTCTCGGCGAGCGCCGCGTCGATCTCAGACTCGGAGGGTTTCAGTGTCAGAGACAGAAGACGGCGCACATCGAGCGGCACATTGGGCGTCTGGGGAAAGCGTTGCGGCACATAGCCGATGCGAAGCGCCTTCGACCTGACGATCTCGCCCGACGTGATGGGTTGCAACCCGAGAAGGCAGCGGACAAGGGTTGACTTGCCCGCGCCATTGGGGCCGATCACGGTGACAATCTCGTTCGGTCGCACGTCGATCGTGACATGGTCGAGAATGCTTCGCCCATTGAGCGTGAGGCTCACGTCGCGTGCGCTCAGCAGCGCATCAGAAACCTTCAGCATCAGTTGCCTCCGCGACAGTTGCCGCACGCGCCCGAGAGCTCCACCACGCTGCGGCGCACATGGAAACCGCGCGCCTCGGCCGCCGCTTCGAGAGCGCCGAACACCGGCGGCACATCGAGTTCGGCCACCAGGCCGCAGTGATCGCAGACGAGAAGTGCCGCAGGCGCGCCATCATGCGGATGCGAGCAGGCGACATAGGCGTTGCGGCTTTCAACCTTGTGGACGAGGCCGTGAGCCTCGAGAAACTCCAGCGCCCGGTAGACGGTGATCGGCGCCGGCCGGGCGCCACGCCCTGCCATGCGCTCGATGATGTCATAGGCGCCGACCGCCGCATGGCTCTGGGCCACGCAACTGAGCACATCCCGGCGCTGGCCGGTGAGCCGCGAGCCCCGGCGCTCACAGCAACGCTCGGCACGCGCCAGCAGTTCAGCCGTGCACTTTGCGTGATTGTGGGAAGGCGCCGGAAATGTCATACTTGTAATATTATAACATTCCGTCTGGAACTTCCAGTTCCATCCTGCGGCATTCCCAAGATTGAAGGAGAATCCCCCATGTCAGGTACGGCCAAGGCCACCGTCTTCATCGAAAATGACCGCGTCATCGTCACCGAATACCGTTTCGCACCGGGCGACAACACCGGATGGCACAAACACGGCCACGATTATGTCGTGGTTCCGCTGATGGACGGCAAGGTCCGGCTTGAAGCCCCCACCGGCCCGGGCCACGCCGAGATGAAGAAGGGTGTGCCCTATTTCCGGCAGGCGGGCGTCGAACATGACGTGATCAGCGCGTCCGAGGGCGAATTCGCCTTCATCGAGATTGAGCTGAAATGAAACTGGCCGGACCGGAGCGCGACATGAAAATTCTGGTCCTGAACGCCGGTTCATCATCCCTCAAATTCGCCGTTTTCAACCGGGGTCTTGATCTGCTTCTCAAGGGACAGGTGTCGGGGATCGGCTCGACCCCGCGTCTCGAGGTGGACGGTCATTCCAGCCGTGACGTTCCCCATGTCACGACCCCCAGCGAGGGCCTTCTGGTCGCGGCTGAATGGCTGTCCGACAACGGCTACGAGCCGGACCGGTTCAACGGCATCGGTCATCGGATCGTCCATGGCGGCACCAAATACGTGACGCCGGTGGCGGTGAATGACGCGATCCAGCACGATCTAGAAGCCCTGCGCGCGCTGGCGCCCCTGCATCTGCCATTCGGACTGGGCGTGTTGCGTGAAATGCGGCGGGTGGCGCCGGAGGTGCCGAACATCGCGTGTTTCGACACGGCCTTTCATGCCACCCAGCCGGAGCTTGCGACCCGGCTTCCATTGCCGCGCGCCTATTTCGACAAGGGCTACCGCCGCTACGGCTTTCATGGCCTCAACTACGAGCATGTGGTTCAGGACATGCCGCGTCTCACCGGCAAACCCCTGCCCCGCCGGCTGCTCGCCGCTCATCTCGGTTCAGGCGCATCGATGTGCGCGATCTTCGACGGCAAGAGTGTAGCGACAACCATGGGCTTCTCCACCGCCGATGGCCTCGTCATGGGAACGCGCACCGGCTCCATCGATCCCGGCGTGCTGGTGGCGCTGATGCGCGATGAGCATCTGAGCCTCGATCAGCTGGAGGACCTGCTCTATCGCAGGAGCGGGCTACTTGGCCTCTCCGGCATCTCGCCGGACATGCGCGTGCTGCTGGCGAGCGACCGCACCGAAGCGATCGAGGCCGTGGACTATTATTGTTACTCTGCTGCGCGCCATGCGGCCTCGCTCGTTCCCGCGCTGGGAGGCGCAGACGCGATCGTGTTTACCGGCGGAGTCGGCGAAAACGCTGGGCCTGTCCGGGCCCGCATCCTCTCGCACCTGAAATGGCTCGGCGTACCACCCGAGAATGTGCATGTGGTTCCGGCCAACGAGGAACTGACCATCGCACGCCATGTGCGCGAACTGGTCTAGCCGGATCAGCTCATCGCCAGCAACAGCACGCCCGCTGCGACGATGTCATCCACGCTGGCGCCGCGAGAGAGGTCCGAGACCGGTCGTGCGAAGCCCTGCAGCACCGGCCCCACCGCCTGCGCGCCAGCCAGGTACTGCGTGAGCTTGTAGGCGATGTTGCCGGCATCGAGATCGGGGAAGACCAGGACATTGGCGCGACCCGCCACCTCGCCGGCATCCGCCATCTTGCGTGTAGCAACGGCCGCAGAGAGCGCGGCATCGCCCTGAAGCTCGCCATCGATCTTGATCTGCGGCGCCTTCGCCCGGGCAATGGCTACGGCCTCGGCGACCTTCGTGGCATCCGGATGGTTGCCGCTCCCCTTGGTGGAAAAGGACAGGAGCGCCACGCGCGGCTCGGCACCCAGGAGCGGTCCGGCACTCGCAGCCGACGCCAGGGCGATATCGGCGAGTTCCGTCGCGCTCGGCTGGATGTTGACCGCGCAGTCGGCGAACACCAGCCGCCGCTCCGGCCATTGCATGAGAAAGAAACTGGAGGGCGTTGCAATGCCCTGCGCCAGCCCGATCGTCATCAGCGCGGCCTCGATGACGCGCGCCGTCGGATGAGCGGCCCCTGCGAGCATGGCATGCGCGTCTCCCGCCGCCACCGCCGCGCCGGCGCGGTAGAGGGGCTTTGCAAGCAACCGCATCGCCATCGTGTCATTGAGCTTTTCCCGCCTCTGGCGAAGAATGGCGACATGCCGGGCGGACGCCGGAGGCACATCCCCGGCACCGAACAGCACAGGCTCGGCCAGCCCCTCCTCGCGCAGCCGGCGCGCGGCAGCCACGATCCGGTCGTCCTCGGCCTCTGGCATCACCAGTTTCAGGCCTCTGCCCTTGATTTTGGCCTTGGCTTCGTCAATCACAGTCATCGAAACACTCTCCGGAACATGCCTATGTCAGAAGAAAAGATCGAAATCCACCGCGGCCTGAAGGGCGTCTATTTCGAACGCTCCGGCACGACCTTCATCGACGGGAAGGCAGGCGATCTGCGCTACCGCGGCTATTCGATCCACGATCTCGCGCAGAAGTCCAGCTTCGAGGAAACCGCCTATCTGCTGCTCCATGGCGAGTTGCCCAGCGCTACTGAACTGTCTGACTTCGATGCCAGCCTCCGCGCAGCCCGTTCGCTTCCGGACGAGGTCCTCGCCATCATTTCCACGCTGAAGCAGGCTCATCCCATGGATGTCTTGCGGAGCGCCGTCTCAGCACTCTCGAGCTTCACGCCGGGCGCCGACAGCAAGACGGTGGACGGAATGCGCGAGACGGGCATTCGGCTCACCGCTCAGGTCCCGATGATCGTTGCCGCGCATGAAGCCCTGCGCAAGGGCCGGCCCGTGCCGAAACCCGATGCCGCCCTCTCGCATGCCGCCAATTTTCTCTGGATGATCACGGGCCGCAAGCCCTCCGCCGAGGCCGCGCAGCTCATGGATCGTGACCTCATCCTGCACGCCGAGCATGGCAGCAACGCCTCATCCTTCACGGCCCGCGTGGTGATCGGCACGGAGGCCACGCTCCATGCCGCAATCACCGCGGCTGTGGCCGCACTGTCCGGCCCCGCCCATGGCGGCGCAGCCGAGGATGTCATGCGCATGGCGCAGGAGATCGGCGATCCCGCCAGGGCTGCGGATTATGTGAAGGCCAAGCGCGCGGCCGGCGAGGCGGTGACGGGCTTCGGTCACCGCGTCTACCGTACCGAGGACCCGCGCGCGCGCCACATGCGCGACGGCGTTGAGCAGCTCTCGCGAGAGATGGGCGAGCCCAGATGGTTTGCCATACTTCAGGCGGTCGTGGACGCAATGAAGCCCTACGCTCGCTTTGGCGTGAATGTGAACGTCGATTTCTACTCAGGCGTCATCTATTACCTGAACGGCATCGCACCAGATCTGTTCGTTCCGATCTTTGCCGTCGGCCGGGTGCCGGGCTGGACCGTGCAATGTCTTGAGCAGTTGCAGAACAACATACTCATCCGCCCGCTGACGCTCTATGATGGGCCGGAGCCTCGCGCCTATGTGCCGCTCGACCAACGCTGACGACCTCAGACGTTGAGAAGCAGATACTCCCGTTCCCAGGAACTGATCACCCGCCGGTAGTTCTGCATCTCCTGATACTTGACGTCATTGTAGGCCTCGCAGAACTTCTCGCCCAGCACCTGCTTCAGAGCCTTGGTATAATTGAGCTTGTCCAGGCTCTCGTCGAGGCTGATCGGCAGCGTATGGGCATAGCGGTAGGCAGAGCCCTCGACGGGATCCGACGGCTTGATGCGCTCCACCATGCCGAGATAGCCGCAGGCCAGCGAGGCCGCGAAGGCCAGGTAGGGGTTGGCGTCGGCACCCGGCACGCGGTTCTCGACCCGGGTGTTGTTGGCATCCGAAGACGGCACGCGGAGCGAGACGGTACGGTTGTCGATGGCCCAGTGGACGTTGGTGGGTGCATCCGAATCCGGCACCAGGCGGCGATAGGAATTGACGTTGGGCGCACACAGCGACAGCGCTCCGGCCAGATAGCGTTGCAGCCCGCCGATGTGGTTCAGGAACAGCTTGGAATGGACGCCATCCTTCCCCGCGAAGATGTTGCGGCCCGTCTTCACATCCATCACCGACTGGTGAATGTGCATGGATGAACCAGGCTCGTTCTCATGCGGCTTGGCCATGAAGGTGGCATACATGTCATGCTTCAGCGCCGCCTGCCGGACCGTGCGCTTGAAGAGGAACACCTGATCGGCGAGTTCCAGCGGGTCGCCATGGTTGAAGTTGATTTCGAGCTGTGCCGGGCCGCTCTCGTGGCTCAGCGTATCGACGTCCAGTTCCTGAGCCTCGCAGAAATCATAGATGTCCTCGACGATGGGGTCGAAGTCATTGGCGGCATCGATGCCATAGGCCTGCCCGCCCGGCTCCTTGCGGCCGGAACGGCCCACGGCAGCATCCAGCGGATAATCCGGGTCGATGTTCTTCTTGACGAGATAGAATTCGAGCTCCGGCGCAACGATCGGCTTCCATCCCTT
>Ga0129333_10003695_pt1 | contig 14337 bp, 13 predicted proteins | sample CPB6_08_DNA_FD_94474 | JGI IMG/M metagenome (GOLD analysis project Ga0129333, IMG submission 94474) | Freshwater to marine salinity gradient microbial communities from Chesapeake Bay, USA - CPBay_Sum_0.6_0.8_DNA | ecosystem: Environmental > Aquatic > Marine > Coastal | place: USA: Chesapeake... | reverse complement strand
CCATGCCCCTCCCCAAGCCAGCCCCAACTGCACCCCCAACTCCCCCCCTCGCCACCAAAATGCCTGGGTTTGCCAAGGTTGAGAGGAGAAAACCCTAGGGGATGGGTCACCGGGGGGTGGGGAATTAACCTCTGATGAAGAGTCATTGCAGGTCATGGAGGACTCAGGGGGGAAAGTCTACTATTTTACTCAAAAAATGAGGTTATCCTAGGGTTAGGGTTGGGGTGCGTTGGGGATTGTATGGTTTACCCCCATGGGACTGAAAGGGAGGACAGGAGTCTGTCTTAAGGCCATGGCCGTGATGTAAATGTGTCCTTATCTCCTCACCTCGGCTGCCACGGTAGGGATCGGGGTGTTAGAGTTGTACGGATCCCTAGGCTGCTGGGGATTAAAGATTAAGGATCAACAGGGGACTCCACGATCGCGGCTTTCTCTCTGGGGGGCTTGTCTGAAAGAGACCGGCAACTCTGCTGAGATACTGGTCGCACATGAGGCGCATCCCACACCATGGGATAAGCTATAAAAAACCTTTTAATGACATATTTTAAGCAGAATCCCAGCTTTTACTTCAGGAATTTCTTACGGCTTCCGTCCTATTGACTAGATAGCTCTGTGGTTTTCAGGGGTATAGGGTTCAATATTTAGCTAAAATGTCCCTAGGCTCCAGGCGATTAAAACGCGGTATTGCTGAAAAACCACAACAAACTGATATTTTCAAGGATTTTCCGGGTTAGCTTACGAAAGAAAGCACCATGAACTCAAGGACACCGCCCCCCCCCAGCAATCCTGTGACTGCTCTGCCCATTATCCTCTACGAATCACAGTTGACAACCTTTAAGTTTTGGTTTGCGGATTCTATCCAAGATGGAACGCACTACCAAGATGAATTGTTTTGTCGCGTGGTTACCTATGAGTTATCCTATCGTTCCCATGCCTATCGGTTAGGCTGTCGGTTGCGACGGCACGGTGGGCGAATTCTGCTGACCATTGGCGATCGTGACTGTAGCCTATGGTGTTGTTTGCGGGATCCCCTGACTTCTGCGGTGTTGGGGGGGAATCTCACGTTAGACTTACCCGATGGCAAACCTCCCCAGGGAGAAGAGGTGATTTTGGGGGATATAGCCTTGGGGGAATAGGGAAAGCGGGCTTTGAGCATGGGGGGACTGAAGACCCTCGACCGCGATCGTGGGCTTATCCCCCAGGGACTCTGCTATCTGCCTTAGCCTTTGTACCAGGAAATTACAGTAAACTTTAAGAAAGTACACAAAACCGGAACTCAAAGATAGTCTCTGGGGAGCGGCATTTGCCCAAATCCTCAGGAGCAGCGGTCTGGTGAAAGGGGGGGCCATGGATAATCACGGCTTTTTAAAGCCAAAGAAATTCAAAATCAAATATATTTTGCTGGGGACGATCGCCCTCTTGGGGGTTGTTCTGGGATCTTGGGTGTATGGATCCCAGGGATCCATGGAGGCAGTTGCCCCGGCCCAGGGCCTTGATCCAACGGCACAGACCTCCCCCTTTGCCTCTGAGAAGTGGGCGGATTTTCCTTTGGAAGATTCCTCAGCCTTAACGGTGGGCAATTTGGCGAGGGTCTCTCCCCAAGGCCAAGCTTCCCCCACGCCAACCCTGAAGCCCTCTGCGCCCCCCCTTGCTCCCGTCAACCCTCCCCAGATCCAAGCCCAGCAAGCGCCGGTTGCTTTACCCCCTGGCTCAACGCCTCCCTATGAGGTGCTGTGGGCGGATCCCACGAATTACGGCGATCGCTATAGCACGGATATTAACGGGAATCCGGTGTATCATCAGCCGATTATCGTACTCCATGAAACGGTCTATTCCGCAGATTCCGCCATTAATGCTTTCCGCACCCCCCACACCAATGAGGCGGATCAAGCCAGCTACCATACCCTCATTCGCCTCAATGGAACGGTGGTGTACATGGTGCCCCCGGAAAAGCGGGCTTTTGGGGCCGGTAATTCCGTGTACATGGGAGCCAATGGGGCCGAAACCGTACACACCCATCGCCAGTATCCCCCCTCGGTCAACAATTTCGCCTACCATATTTCCCTGGAAACCCCCCCAGATGGCAGCGACGATCAGGAAACCCACAGCGGCTACACGGAGGCGCAGTACCGTTCCTTGGCGTGGTTGGTGGCTCAAAGTTCCGTGCCCGATGAGCGCATTACCACCCACCGGGATGTGGATCGATCGGAGTCTCGCATTGATCCCCGCAGTTTCGATCGTGCCCGGTTTTTGAGTCTATTGCACCAACTGCGGGGGATTCCCTAGGGGGCTGGGGTGCCCACCATGGGAGCGGCGATCGGCTGGGAGCGGGCCATATACAGCGCCATGTAGAGCAGGTTTTGGCGTTCCTCCGTGGGAAAGCTCAGGGTATAGATGGTTTTGCCCTGTTCCCACATGACTGAGGAAAAACCATAGGGGGGGCGCTGGAGATTGCCATCCAACAGAAAGCCCTGAATTAAAGGGGTATTAAGGCCAGCGGGCACCAGGGTAATGGGGGTGGCGGCGGTGCGGTGGCGTTCTAGTTCTCGCTGGGCATTGGGGGAGGTGCGCGGTTCAATAATGATGCTGCCCACAAAGCAGGGAAACAGTCCCCGATCGCAGGTGAGCAGGTTAATGGTGGTAATAGCAGGGGATCGAGCGGCCATCACCTGAACCCGCAACCCCTCTGCATCCAGGGTTGGCACATTCCCCAGCAAAATTTGGGGCGGCAGGCGCAACTGGGTGCCCATGGGTAGGCTTTGGAGAATCGTGGGCAAATGGGGCGCAAACAGGCGATCGCTGTCCGCTATCCCCAAATCCGGGGGCGCAACTTGAGTCTGGGGGCTGGGGCTAGGACTAGGACTAGGGCTAGCATCGGGACTACTAGAACCGGGACTACTGGAATCAGGATTCAGGCTGGAGTCAGGACTAGGACTGGGATTGGGACTACTGGGATTGGGGCTGGAATTTAGACTGCTGGAGTCGGGACTAGGGCTGGGATTGGGACTACTGGGATTGGGGCTGGAATTTAGACTACTGGAATCGGGGCTAGGGCTGGGATTGGGACTACTGGAATCGGGACTAGGGCTGGGATTGGGTTCAGGAATGGGACTCAGACTACTGGGATTGGGACTGGCACTGGGATCGGGACTGGCACTGGGATTGGGACTGGCACTGGGATCAGGGCTGGGGGAAGCAACAACTGGATCGGGGTTTTGCGCCAGCACCCTGGGGGACTGGCTCCCTAGGCTAGCTCCCATCCCCCACAACCCCAAACCGGGCACCAGGGCGAGGGCCAGCCCCATTCTCCAAGCCCACTCCCTTCCTAAACCTAGAGCCGGAACCTGGAACAACAAGGGCAGGGGGCGCGGCAGTTGAGGGGGGAACTTTTGCCCTGGGGGGCTTGTCCTCAAAGGTGAGGAGGAGCATTGCTGGGGGGGGGACTGATCCCCTGATGGGGGCTGAAACCGTGGTTGACTCACGTTATGATCACCTCCGATGGCAAGGTCAGCCCTATCATAAGCTAATTGCCTTGACCCAAATGATTCTTAACGGGTGTTCCCCCCTGCTCCCATGGAATTTTTGACTCAACCTCGCATTGCCACCTTTATCACCTTTTTCCTGGTGACCCTCAGCTTGTACATCCTACGGGGGGTTGGTCTGTTATCCTTTTTGCCCGGTGGGGTGGTACTGGGGTCTATTGCCCTGAGTTTGTTCACCCTGGTGCTAGCCCTCAACCCCCGTCGTCGCTTTTGGTGAACTGACCTTGCGGATTTTCTGTCCCTTATGCCGGATTGCACTACAGCCGATCGTCCTGGGGTATAACCATGGCCATCAATAATTTATTTGCTGCCGGTGGCGTTGTCATGTGGCCCCTGTTGGGGTTTTCCATCCTCTCCACCGCCTTGATGATTGAACGCATTATGTTTTGGTGGAAGGTGTCGCGCCATCAGGAGCGGGTGGTGCGAGAAGCCCTCAAAACCTACCGCCAAAATCCTGCCGCCGCCTACAGCCAACTGGAGCGCCACGCGGATTTGCCCATGGCGCGGATTTTCATGGGGGCGCTGATGCTCGATCGCCCCACCCCAGAAGAGTTTCGCCTTGCCCTGGAAAGCGCGGGCCAAGCCGAAATCCCCCTGCTCAAGCGCTTTAACACCGTGTTCGACACCGTGATCAGTGTGGCTCCCCTTTTGGGGCTATTGGGCACAGTTTTGGGGCTGATTACCACCTTTGCGGCCCTGAAAGTGGGGGACGTGGGGGGAACCCAAACCGCTGGGGTCACGGGGGGGATTAGCGAAGCTCTGATTTCCACGGCTTCGGGACTAGTGGTGGCGATCGTCAACCTCATGTTTTCCAACCTGTTCCGGGGGCTATACCGTCGCCAAATTGCCCTGATCCAAGAATATGGGGGGCAACTCGAACTCCTTTACCGCCGTCGCCTTGAACAGGGAGGTTACCCCTATGCGCCTTCTGGACGATGAACCGGACATCCCGGCTCAAATCAATGTAGTCCCGATGATCGATGCCATTTTTGCCATCCTGACGTTCTTTATCTTCTCCACCCTCTCCCTGACGCGATCGGAAGGGTTGCCCGTCAACCTCCCCGCCGCCAGCACCAGCCAAAGCCAAGACTCCACCCCGGTCACCTTGACCCTCAACACCCAGGGGCAACTGTTCCTCAACCGCCAGCCCATTGAACCCCAAGCAGTGGCCCAAGCAGTGGCCACCCTCAAGGGCAACCAACCCCAACTGTTGGTGATTCTCAACGCCGATGAACAGGTGAGCCATGGCCAAGTGGTGGCCGTCATGGATCAACTGCGCCAGGTGGAAGGGGTGCGCATGGCGATCGCCACCCAACCCTAGATCCAGGATCCGCCCCTCAAAACCCTCCCATCCATCCCCCTACCTTGGCCAGGGAGAACCCGCTCCCCAGGGATTTGGGATCTAAAAATCGGGAGCATTTCCCTTTGGCAAATTTACCCACCGGGTAGGGTCAATCCCCCCGTGGTTGCCCGGAACCCTCGGCGATCGTTCCACAGTGAAATGCTCCCCTAAAATCCCCCCCAATTTCCCTCGATCCCCCTCAACAATGGGTTAAAAAAGCGCCCCTAAACATTTCCCCAGAAAAATCCCCCAAAGAAATCCCCCCTTAACCCATGGCATGGGGTACCGAGACGTGTAAAATTCTCTAGAGGTATTGACCACTTTTGTTAGCAAAACACCACAAGGGTTCTGTTGAACCTGCCCGGAACAAGTTCCATGGCGACCTTGCCGCTGTCTAAGACCTTGTTCCAGGACATACCCAATACTCAAACTTACACCAAGCTTGCAGTGGGACGATTGGAGGAGCACTGTGCCCTCCCCGCCTCCCATTGTGGGATGTGAGGGATAAACAACTCTAGAGGTTTACTATGAGGTACCGCGCCGTACTGGCTGCCTTTTTGGCTATTTGTTTGACTTTTTTAACCGCTTGCGGGGGTAACGATCTAACGTCAAGCGATCGCCTGACCTACGATCAACTCAAATCCTTAACCTATGACGACATAGTGGGCACCGGCCTCGCCGGAAAATGCCCCACCATCGGAGGGGTAGCCTCTGATTCCATCACCCTCGAACCTGGCCAATCCTATACCCTAGGGAGCCTGTGCATCGAGCCTGATGACTACTTCGTGAAAGGGGAAGATAGCAAGCGCTCTGCGGGTACCTTTGAACCGGCTCAGTCGCTCACGCGGGTGACCGCCACCTTGGATCAAGTCTTTGGTCCCTTGGCTGTGAATAACGACGGCCTGATTACCTTCACGGAATCGGGTGGTATTGACTTTGCAGCGATCACCGTTCGTTTGGCCAGTGGTGAGCGTTTCCCCTTCCTGTTCACCACGAAAGATTTGGTGGCCACGGCCACAACACCCGGTAATGTGTTGGCTCCCGATGTGACCCTGGGCGGTGACTACACTGTGCCCTCCTATCGCACCTCTAACTTCCTCGATCCTAAAGGTCGCGGTCTAACAGCCGGTTATGAAGCCGCTGTGGCCCTGCCCCAAGGGGATACCGAAGAAATTGAGCGGGAAAATATTAAGACCTTCGATGTGGGCACCGGTCACATTGAATTCACCATTTCTAAGATCAATGCAGCTTCTGGAGAAGTGGCCGGGATCTTTGAGGCGGTTCAGCCTTCTGACACAGACATGGGAAGCAAAAAGCCCACGGACATCAAAGTTCGCGGTCTGTTCTATGGTCGCTTGGATGCCTAAAACGATGCGGGGGCGGGGTAGCGGCTGCTGCCTCTCTCTGGCTCGTGGTCACTGTCCAAGCCTATAGCTTGTTTCACCATGGTTATGTTGTCTCCAAATTTGAGGGAGCCGCTTGGATCGGCTCCTTTTTTTGTGGGACAGTTGGGTTTGATGATGGAAGGTGAGGGGTGGGGATGGGTTTGATGCAAGGGTTATGGCAGCGATGGATGAAGGCTTGGACTTCCCTGTGGCCAGGGGTGTTGGTGGCGCTGATGATGGGGGCGGGGTTGAATCTCAAGATGGTAGAACCCCTGGAGAATTTGGTGTATCAGGTGCTGTTTCGGCTGCGGGGGGAGCAGCCCTGGGACGATCGCTTGGTGGTGATTACCATTGATGAAGCGAGTGTCGATCGCTACGGGGCTTTCCCCTGGGATCACAATCTGTATGCAGCCTTAATTAACCACTTGGGGGCGGCCCAACCCGCTGCCATTGGTATTGATCTGATTTTTGCGGAGCCGAGATCGGGCAGTGAAGCCCTAGCGGAAGCCATGGCCCTCAATGGCACCGTTGTCTTGGCCTATGCCGCCGATGCTACCGGATTACCGGAAGAGATGTTACCCTCTTTTGCCCAGGTGACCACCCAGGGCCATGTGGAGAAACTCATTGATGTGGATGGGGTGACTCGGCAGGTTTCCAGCTACCTGGGGGAAGTCCCGACCCTGGGGTTAGCCCTCTATGGGATGGCCCAGGACAGCCTTGCCGCCACCCAAATCGCAGGGAGCGATCGTCCTGGGGTGGTCTTGCCCCCCTTGCCCTCGGTCATCCCCGATGTTCTATGGGTGAACTGGCCGGGATCCACCCGTGAAATTCCCCACTATTCTTTCCAGGCAGTGTTAGGAAACCAGGTACCCCTGGAGACTTTTCGCAACAAAATTGTGTTGGTGGGGGTCACTCTCACGGGACTGGATCCCTTGATTACTCCCTTCAATCGTCAGGTTCCCACCTTTGGGGTTTATCTCCATGGGGGGGTGCTTCATAACCTGCTCAATGACAATTTTCTATGGGTTCCGCCCCTGGCTTGGCAATGGTGGTTTCTGCTGTTGGGGGGGCCAGGACTCAATGCCCTGCTGTACTATGGCTGCCCCCAGCGCCATCAGATGCTCTGGGCTTTGGGGCTGTGTGGGGGATGGTTAGGGCTAGGGGTGGTGTTGTTCCATGGCAATATTTGGATCCCCGTGGTGGTGCCCGTGGGGATGATGGCGGCCACCAGCGGTCTTGTGATGCTCAAAAACCAAATCCAGACCCAGGCACAACTCCAGGCCCGCAGTGAATTTTTGGCCATGATGAGCCATGAATTGCGCACCCCCATTAATGGCATTATTGGCATGACGGGGATTTTGCTGGATAGCCCCCTCACCCCCGACCAAACCCATTCCCTGGGGGTGATTCGCAGCAGCGGCGAAACCCTTTTGGCTCTGGTCAATGATATTTTAGACTTTTCTAAAATTGAGGCGGGGCGGCTGGAAGTGGAGGCCCATCCCTTTAGTCTGCGCCAGTGCATTGAAGATTGCTTGGATCTGTTGACCACCAAGGCCCTGGAGAAGAATGTGGAGTTGTCCTATGGGCTGGATCCATCGGTGCCTGAGGTGGTGGTGGGGGATGTGACGCGGGTGCGACAAATTTTATTGAACCTGCTCAGCAATGGGGTCAAGTTCACCGATCGCGGGGAAGTGGTGGTGGAGGTGCGCCTGGGTAAGGCGGATCTGGGGGGCGATCGCCAGGTGTTGGAATGGGCGGTGGCCGATACGGGAGTGGGGATTCCGGCCAGTCGCATCGATCGCCTCTTCAAGCCCTTTATGCAGGCAGATGCCTCCACCAGCCGCAAATATGGGGGCACGGGCCTAGGGCTAGTCATTAGCCAGCGCCTCAGTGTCCTCATGGGGGGGACTTTGTGGGTGGTGAGCCGGGATGCCGCCGCTGAAGTGAGCCTAGGGGGTTCCCCGCCCCCCTCCTATGGCACCCCCCAGCGATCCCACCAGGGCTGCACCTTCTACTTCACCATTACGACCCAATCTCTCCCCCCTGGGGATGCCCCGCCCCCTGGGGAGCCGCTATTTCAGGGGCAACGGGTGGCGGTGTTGTCGGTTCAGGATCAGGGGTATCGCCTGCTGGCCCAAACCCTGACCCACTGGGGGCTACAGATTCACCCGGCACGATCGTCCCCAGCCCTGCTCCAGGCCCTCCAGCCCCCCCTCCCCCCTCGCCCCTCTGCCGCCCCAGTCTCCCCAGATTTGGCGATCCCAGATTTGGCCATTGTTGATGCCGATGATCCCGATTTGGATATTTTGACCCTTTTGGAAGAGATTCGGAACCTGGGTCGATCGCGGCCCTTTCCCCTGGTGATCCTCACCCGCCACCATCGCCGGGACTGGGGAGAGCGAGCCGTGCGGGTGGGGTTTTCCTGCATCCTCACCAAACCCCTCAAATATGCCCGCCTTCAGGAAGTCTTGCTCGATCGCCTCAGCCTCTCCGTCAGCCGCCCGCCCCAACCCACGCCCCCGCCCCAGGAAGCCGATAGCAACTTTGCCCAAAAATTTCCCCTGCGCATCCTGCTGGCGGAAGACAACCCCGTGAACCAAAAAGTGGGATTGCATTTGCTAGGGCGGCTAGGGTACCGGGCCGACACCGCCATGAATGGTCAAGAAGTGCTGGAAAGTCTGCAACGGCAAACCTATGATCTGGTGCTGATGGATCTGCAAATGCCAGATATGGACGGTATCACCGCAACCCGGCAGATCCGCCAGCGCTGGAAACATCCCCCCTATATTGTGGCCATGACCGCTAGCGACTATCCCCAGGATCGGGAAGACTGCCAACAGGCCGGGATGGAAGATTATCTCTGCAAACCCTTCCGCATTAATGATTTGATGGGAGTATTGGAGCGCTGTGCCACCGGGAGACGCATCCGCTAGGGGAGCATTTCACTTTGGAACGATCGCCGAGGGTTCGGGGCAACCACAGGGGGTTTGACCCTACCCGGTGGGTCAATGGGCCAAAGTGAAATGCACCCTCCGCTAGGGCCAAGCCCACCCATCCCCTACTCCCCCGGACTCCCCCTGATGTTTGATCACTCCAATCCGGTACCGTAGATCCTCAAAGAATCCCCCTCAGTCCCCCAAGGGGGAAGAGGTTTCTAAATATCCTCTCAGACTCCCCCTGGTGTTTAATTTATCCAATCTCCCTATTCCCAATCTCCCTATTCCCAATCTCCCTACTCCCAATCTCCCTACTCCCAATCTCCCTATTCCCAATCTCCCTATTCCTATGACCCTGGATCTTGCCCCCCTGCCCCAACCCACCATCATCCCCATTCCCCTGCCCCAAAGCTCCTATAACGTGGTCATTGCCCCCGGAGGTTTGGATGAGCTAGGCCAGTGGATGACCCGTGATGTTACCCCAGTAACTTTTGGCAAAAAAGCCCTCCTGGTGTCCAACCCCACGGTTTTTGCCTGCTATGGCCCTAGGGTACAAGCGGCCCTGGAGTCTGCGGGTTTCCAGGTGGCTTGCCACTTAATCCCCGATGGGGAACAATACAAAACCCTAGATTCCATTGCAGCCATCTATGACAGTGCCCTCGCCCACCGCCTGGAGCGATCGTCGGTGATGGTGGCCCTGGGGGGGGGCGTGGTGGGGGATATGACCGGGTTCGCTGCCGCCACTTGGTTGCGGGGGATTGCCGTCGTCCAGGTGCCCACCTCCCTGCTGGCCATGGTGGATGCCTCCATGGGGGGCAAAACTGGCGTGAACCATCCCCAGGGCAAAAACCTGATCGGAGCCTTCCACCAGCCCAGCTTAGTGTTGATGGATCCCCAGGTGTTGGCCACCTTACCAGAGCGGGAGTTTCGGGCTGGGATGGCGGAGGTGATTAAATATGGGGTGATTTGGGATGGGGATTTGTTTGCCCGTCTGGAAAGTGCTGCGGGCCTCGATCGCTACGATCGCCTAGACCCCGCCCTGCTCCAAAGCATTTTGGAGGGTTCTTGCCAAGCCAAGGCGGATGTGGTCAGCCAAGATGAGAAAGAATCCGGGTTGCGGGCTATTCTCAACTATGGCCACACCGTGGGCCACGCCATCGAAAGCCTGATGAACTATGAGGGCATTGTCCACGGGGAAGGGGTAGCGATGGGGATGATGGCGGCGGGGCGCATTGCCGTGGCCCTGGGGCTATGGGATCAAGCCTCCCAGGAGCGTCAGGAAGCCCTAATCCAGCGATCGGGACTACCCACCCAGATTCCCAGCCACCTGTCTGTGAGCGGGTTAATTGACCTGTTGGCCACGGACAAGAAGGTAAAAGATAGTAAGGTGCGGTTTATTTTGCCGCGATCGATCGGCCAGGTCATCCTCACGGATCAAGTCCCCACAGCCACCATTGCCGACATCCTCCAGGGGTTACAACAACCCTAACCCCCCTGAGGCTCCCGGTTTGAGGGCGTTGCACCTTGGCAGATCCATGGCAGATCTATGGCAGATCTATGGCAGATTCACCCCAGGGGTCGGGGCAATCCCCCCTGGTGATCTTCGTTGCGGTCTGGGTAATCTCCCCCTGGTGAACCCAATTTTGGCTCCCCAAAAGGGTTGGCAAAGGGGCAAGCGGATCCCCACGGGGGCCAGCACCCTCCCTGAGGTTGATGGCTTTGGGAGCATCCCACTTTTGCAAATGGGCAGCCGAAACGGCTATCCCACCGTCAAGAATCTTGTGGGATGGGCCTAGGGGCCTGTCCCAAGGGAGATGAACCCGATGGCTCCCCCCTGAGACGCTCCCCCCTGGTTGACTGACAAAAACTTCTGCCTTGGGCGCAGTTTTCGCAACCCTACCAGATGGGTCAATGGGCCAAAGTGAAATGCACCCCCTAAACTTCTGCCTGGGGTGTGGTTTTCCCGACCCTACAAACCGCGCCCCTATAAGACATTGGGGATCCTAGGGTTCTGGTTTGCTGACCCGCCCTCTGCGCCTAGGGTTGCCCCGCTTTTGTCAGTCCATCAGCGCTCCTCCTCTTCCCCCTTGGGTATGGGTCAAAGGATCGACACCGAACTGACGTTACAATAGCTTCTGGTGAGCTAGGCCATGAGCCTGCCCATTTCTCAAGCTTAACCCAGGCCAAACCCCATGCTTCAAGACAAAATCACCAAAATTACCCAGATGCGATCGGCCCTCGTCAAACTCCTTGATGAGCCAAACTTGGGCACCCTACGCATCGACGTAAACCAAGCTCTGGAAGAACTCGACGATCTCATTGAAGAGATTCGCCAAACCTTCCCCACGGCCTAAGGCTAAATTTGTTCCCTTCAATTTCAAAAGGATGATCCAATGCAGACAGACGATCGGACTTGGCTCAAGCTCATTTTTAACATTCGCGGATCGGTTATCCCTGGCATTGCTAAGGAAGTTTTAGTCGTTATTATCTTTGCCACTTTAGTGGCCTTTGCCGATGCCCAGGGTTTGCCTGTGGCCCAGGAAAACCTATCGGGAATTATCCCAGAATTGGTGTTGGGATTGTTGCTGGTATTCCGCACGGATGAAGCCTATGGCCGTTTTTGGGATGGCAGTGGCATCATTAGCGACATTGTGGATTTGAGCCGTAGCCTCGCCCGCAGTATTTGGGTTTATGTGGACACAGAAGACGAAGCGGCGCACCAAGAAAAGCTCAACCATACCCTCATGGTGGGGATGTTTTTGCCCGCTGTTAAGCAGCATTTGCGGGGGGAACGCTTGGATGATTCCATGAAGGAAACCCTGCTCCCTGAGCAAGCGGAAGCCCTCGCCAAGGCTCCCAATATGCCCATGTGCATCACCCAATGGCTATCAGCTTATCTCAATAAAATGCATGGGCAAAATAAAATCCCAGCCCCCATGTTTACCCAATTGAGCGATATTCTCGATCGCCTCACCTTGAGCATGGGATCCTGTGAGCGGATTCTCACCACCCCCATGCCCCGTCCCTATGCCATCCACCTGAAGCACCTGTTACTCCTGTATTTTGTGCTGGTTCCCTTCAAGCTTGTGGGAGAACTGCACTGGATCACCCCGATCGCCGTGGGAGTCATTGCCTTTGCTTTGCTGGGGATTGAAGAAGTAGGCCGGGAAATTGAAAATCCTTTTGGCTATGATGATGATGACTTACCCTTGGATCAACAGTCCCTTGAATTGTTGGCCGATGTGAAGCAAATTGTGGGCGATCGCTAAGGGCTAGGGCCCCTCACCCCCCATCCCTCTCCCTAGGGCTAGGGACTTCATAACTTCGGACTCCCCTAGGCCCCAGGGACAAGGGGCTGGGGGATGAAGGGCTACCACACTGGCCTTCACCCTCAATTTCCATCTCAGTTTCCATCTCAGTTTTGATCTAAATTTCTATCTCAATTTTGATCTCAATTTTGATCTCAATTTGCATCTCAATTTCCATATCAATTTCCATATCAACTTTCATCTCTATCGACCCAGAACTTCCCGCAGATCCATCTCCCTTCTACCCCTGAGGTACCCTGAACATGAAACCCTATTTGTACCCTGCCACCGTGTTCAAAACCTTAGGATCTACCCTGGGGCTGGGGGTGCTGATCCTGGGAATGCTATCGGGTTGCGCCCCGCGCATTACAGCGATTAAGGATGAGATAGAAAATGCAGAACCGATCGATAATTTAGCTTTTGAAGATATTAGTTTAGAAGAAGCAGATACCAGCGGTAAACCGGTGTGGAAACTGCGGGCAAGGCGTGCCACTTACCAAGAGCAAACCCAGGTTGCCCAGGTGGAAAACCCCGTGGGATTGATTTATCAAAAGGGCGTGGAAACCTACGGGGTGGAAGCAGCCAAAGGAGAAATTTATGGGGATGGCGATCGCATTGTGATGCAAGGCCAAGTCACCGTGCGCCATATTCCAGAAAATGCCCTGCTTAAGGGGGATCAATTGGAATGGTTACCCGCTGAAGATCAACTGATTTTACGCACCAATATTAACGGCACCTATAAAGATTTAGTCCTCAAGGCCCAGGAAATTAAATTCAGTGGCCAAAGTAATCAAATGACCGTGAGCGGCCAGGTGCAAGCGGTTTTGAAAAATTCCCAATTGCGATTTAATACAGAGGCGGTTTCCTGGGTGATTAATGAGCAACGGGTTAAGGGCGATCGCCCGGTACAGGTGGAACATTTCAGCGAAACTAACCCGGCAGAAATTATCGATCGTGCCACAGCTTTGGGGTTAAATGTGGATTTGGCCAGCCAGCGATCGACCCTGCAACCCCAGGCCGTGGTCAATCTGGGCAAACCGGCCTTTGATGTGCGCAGCGATGCCCTCACCTGGGATAGCCGGGGAAATCGGGTGGAATCTAATGTGCCCGTGACGATCGTCAACCGCAACGATCAAACCACCGTCACCGCCCAACAGGGCAACATGGATCTAGGCTCCCAAGTGGTCACCCTCACGGGCAATGTCACAGGATTCAGCCCCCCCCAGCAAGCCAATTTATCCGCCAACCAAGTGATTTGGCAATTGGCCAGCAACCAAGTCCAAGCCCTGGGTAATGTGTTATATCGCAAAGCTAATCCCGTGCTAGAAATTCGCGGTTCCCAAGCCATGGGACGGCTCAATGAAGAAACCCTAGTGGTTACCGGAGAAGGGGGAACCAAAACCCAAGTTAAAACTGTTTATGTCTTGGACTAATTCCCATTTACCTAGCCCTTTATATCTTGGACTAGCCCCAATTTATGGAGTGCATTTCACTTTGGCTAATTGACCGATTTGGTAGGGGCAATTCCCCCGTGGTTGCCCCAAACCCTTGGCGATGGTTCCAAAGTGAAATACTCCCCGATTTATAGCCCCTTATGTCTTGGACTAGCCCTGATTTATAGCCTCTTATGTCTTGGACTAGCCCCCATTTATTGTTATCCCTAGGGAACACCCATTGGCATTGGGCCTTGGCTCAGCACCAGCACTTGCTAGCCACCTGGCACACCCCCCCCCCCCCCCCCCCCCCCTCCCCCTTATTCTCTCACCACCCCCCCCCCACAGCCAATGGGGGCGGCCCTTTCTCGCCCCCACAACAATCGTGTGG